>ENA-UOOI01001242-UOOI01001242.1-fermentation-metagenome-genome-assembly--contig:-NODE-1242-length-27552-cov-101.337710_pt1 | contig 27552 bp, 19 predicted proteins | sample MGYA00245779_ERZ724027 | MGnify/ENA primary metagenome ERZ724027 (study PRJEB28704, sample SAMN03018318) | fermentation metagenome | biome: anthropogenic terrestrial biome; feature: soil...
TGGTGAACTTAGGCTCCTAGAAGCCACGATGCCTTTAGGCTCGTGGTAGTTCACTGTGTTAACCATTTTTTATTTATTATAGTGTTTACTTATTTGAAAATATTTAACATTTATCTATATTATAATATGGGATAAAGTATATTACAATTTTTAATCTGCCAGGTGTGATAATAATGATAGGTATGTTAATTGAAGCAGGAATATCAGAAAACTTGGAGATATATTGACACAAATCTATTGTTATGGCATGATGATTGTTGTTATTAGCAATTCACATTCTTCTTATTTTATGAACTATCAACATGTTGTACATAAAAAATAACATAAAAAGGAAAGAGGTGAATTTTAGTGAGAGCCTTATATATTGCATTCTCTCACTAAAGATAAAATATGTATACATGTGCATCATGCAAAATACACGGATGTAAAACAGGAGATTTTTCAAATGTACCTAAAAATTGCCCATGCCTTGAAAAGGATAATGTGGAAAAAATAAAAAAATATTATGCGGAAGAAGAAAATAAAAAAATTGCATATAATGCAGCTTTGGTTGAAGCAGAAGGATATTGCAAAAAAACAAGAGTAGAAGAAACCATGGATTTTGCTAAAAAATGTGGGTATAAAAAAATAGGATTAGCTTTCTGTATTGGATTAAGTAAGGAAGCAGAAATATTTCAAAGAATTTTAATAGCTAATGGATTTGAAGTTAATTCAATTATATGTAAAAATGGAAGCGTTCCTAAAGAATTTATGGGTATAAAGGAAGATGAAAAGGTTAGACCTTGTACATATGAACCTATGTGCAATCCAATTGGACAGGCAGAGTTTTTAAATAAAAGCAATACAGATTTAAACATTTTATTAGGACTTTGTGTTGGACATGATACTTTATTTATTAAACATTCCAATGCGCCAATTACAGTTTTAGGGGTAAAAGACAGAGTTCTTGCTCATAATCCAATTGCAGCCCTTTATATGGCTGATGGGTATTATAAGAATAGGATGTTCCCAGAAGGAAAATAAATAGAAAGATAAATTTTAAAATGTATTTTTAGGCTGCTGGCATATGTATTTTGTCAGCAGCCTGTTAATTCTTTAAAAATCAATAACTTTGAAAATCAATCAGAATCAGAAACATTAGGGATTGAGCTAATTAATAAGCTGATTAGATTAATTTTATTTTTTAGATAGTTCTTTAAATAGATTTAAAAGTTCAGGATAAAATTCATCAAAGGTTTTGTATTTATCACGGTTGCTTTCATATTCTTTTAGTTTATTATATAAGGGTTCAATGTATATAAATTTACTTTCATAATATTTCATATACTCTTTTACCTTATCTTCGCCAATTGAAGAGGCTAATATTCTATATGATACAGCACTTGAAATATGCTCATTAACACAACATTCCCAGGTTGGATAAGCCATTCTTGTCATGTCTTCTTTAATTGGTTCAAAAAGAATTTTATACTCATTTACCTTATCTATATATTTTTCAGTAAGAGGATTTACATATGAATGTCCAAATTCATGAAGCAGCATAATTGAACAATCTTCGGGGGTGTATGGAATACCCATAAAATCATAAACATCGTAGCGACTATTTTCAGCAGGTACTCGGACCCCAAATCCTGCATTTGCAAGAGGCAAAATCACTACATTAAAGCTGTTTTGGCTATATCCATAATAATCTACAAGTTGTTTGATATCATTATATTTATCAATTTGTTTCTGCACATCTGAAACTAAATATTTATAATAAGAAGTTTTATTTTTATAAAATTCGTCAAAATTTGATTCGATTCTGAAATCTTTTAGTAAGCTTAAAAAATTTTCAAGCCCATTTATTCCTCCAGAGCGTTTTAAAACTTCATCGGTAATATGTACGTCCTTTTTTAGATTTAAATTTTCATCAACAAAAATCATAGATTCAGGTGGTATATGATAACTATAACCCAAAGAATACATTTCTTTATACGTTTTAATTACTTCATGATTTTTATATTTGGAAAACCACTTATCAATATCATCATCATAGGTATGACCTTTTAAAATAACTTCATCCCCTGCAAGGTATTGCACTATCTGAAGCAATTCCATTTTTGGATCAATGCTTATATTATATAATTTTGATTCAATACTTATAGGTTTTGCAGTAAACTTATTTGACACGTTATTAGCAGCAGTTTTACATCCTGAGAAAAGTGATAGAATCATAATTACTAATGTAATTAAGGAAATATGTTTTTTCATTAGAACTTTCCCCCCTTTTAAACTAATAAATCTAATATCTATAGTACCTCAAATTGTAATTATATTCAATTAATGGTACTTATGGGCTTACTTAAAGTATGAGGTGATAAATATTATTTCGATTAAGACAATATAATTTTGGGCAGCCCATCAGATACTGCATATATTGAAATATACCGTATAAATAACTATAATTAAGTAAATTGCTTGATAAGTGTGATAATTAACTTGCCACGTGCCTGGCACTTGGCATATGGCTGTTAGTTATAAGGAGGTAAAAAGTTGTGAGAGTAGGTATATCAACAGCGTGCTTTTATCCTTATGTGAATACAGAAGATACGATAAAAATCATAAAAAGACTTGGATTTAATATATGTGAAGTTTTTCTTGAAGCAGACTGTGAAGTTAAAGAAAGCTTTATTAAGGATTTAAAAGATAGAGCTGATTATGAGGGAATAAGAATATATTCTGTTCATGCCTTTAATGGTGTGTTTGAGCCATTTCTTTTTGATAGATATGAAAGAAGAAGAAAGGAAATGGTAGAAAAGTTTGAAAGAATTTGCAGGGCAGGAAGTATGTTAGGCTGTGAATGTTATGTATTTCATGGATTAAGAAAAAATACAAATCAAATTGGAATAAAGGATATTGCAAAGGGAATGGATAGCTTGGTTAGGATTTCTGATAGTTATGGAATAAAACTTGCTTGGGAAAATGTATCTTGGTGTATGACTTCAAGCCCAGAGTTTATTCGGGACGTTAATGAGCTTATGAATGAAAAAATTTATTTTAATCTTGATATAAAACAAGCTGTAAGAAGCGGGGAAGACCCTGTTAAATTTCTTGATGTGTATAAGGATAGAATTATAAATGTTCATATAAATGATTCAGATCCGTTGAATTCATGTTTACTTCCTGGTAAGGGCTGCATGGATTTAAAGGATATTGTGGAAAGGGTTTCAAAAATTAATGAGGAGATTCCCTATATAATTGAGGTATACAGAGAAAACTTTGATGGGGATGAGGATATAATTACTGCAAGAAAATATCTTGAAAATATCAAGTAAGATACAATTTGCCACGTGCTTGGCACGTGGCAAAAAAGCAACTGCTTTAAATCATTATAAAGCAGTTGTTTTTTTTATGATTAATTAATAAATATCTAAATAATCTCAGCAAATAATAACAATTCTAATTGATAAAAATAAACAATTTACAATGGATATCATTATCAATTGATAATAAATATTATATATAAAAGCGTTTGTACATCTATACTTATTGCATATAATGTGAAATATAATAATATCAAATGAGAACAAAGATAGAAATATTACATATAATATTTTAAAGAGATTAATTATATAAAAATTAGTTTTAATTTATTTATATTAGTGGGGCGATAATATGCAAAATTTAGAATTCCAAGGTTTAACCAGCGAAAAAGTAAAAAAATCGAGGGAAAAGTATGGACTAAATGAATTTGTTAAAAAGGAGAAGCCCAACCCTTTTAAAAAATTTATAGGGGTTTTTAAAGAACCTATGTTTTTACTTCTTATTGGTACTTCATTGATTTATTTTTTGCTTAAAGAACCGGAAGAAGCAGCAATTATGCTTATTTTTGTTGCTTTTGTAGCTACTATAACATTTATACAGGAATGGAGAACTGAAAAAACTATTGATGCATTAAAGGAATTAACTTCACCACAAGTTACTGTTTTACGTAATGGGAAAAAAGAAGTAATTAAAAGTGAGGAGCTTGTACCTGGGGATATAGTGTTCCTGGCAGAGGGTGAGAGAATTCCAGCTGATTGTGAAGTGCTGCATGCATCAAATTTTTCTGTAGATGAATCTGTATTAACTGGGGAGTCAGAACCAGTTTTTAAAGTTCCTATTGAGGATATGGTTAAAGATTTAAATGATAGTAAAAGCAAAGATTACTGGAGAAAAGATATAATTTATGCGGGGACACTTTCAATTTTTGGAAAATGTGTAGGGAGGGTAAAAACTACGGGGTTTAATACAGAGTATGGGAAGATAAGTAAAGCAATAAGTGAGGTTAAGGAAGAGTTGACCCCGCTGCAGAAAAAAACCCATTCCTTAGTAAAAAATTTAGCTTTTGCAGGTGCTTTTTTATGCTTGTTAGTTATAATTTTATCTTATTTATATAACCATAATTTAATTCAAAGTATTCTTTCAGGAATAACTCTTGCAATGGCTATAATTCCAGAGGAGTTTCCAGTAGTTCTTACAGTATTTTTATCATTAGGCGCTTTTAGGCTTGCTAAGAAAAACACGCTGGTGCGTAAAATTTCTGCAGTTGAAACATTAGGTTCTGCCACAATATTAGCTGTAGATAAGACAGGTACAATTACTAAAAATATAATGGAAGTTAAAAATGTATTTTTAAATAATAAGATAATAGATATAAATAAATTTAATGATAGTAATTTTAGCAGATTAATGATTATGTCCTGTGAAAGGGACCCCTATGACCCAATGGAAAAGGCTATTATAAACAGTTCAAAAAATCATGCCGGCAGTTTGGAGGAAATATACAATATTGAAATAGCAAAAAAAATTCCATTTGATTCAAAAACGAAGAGGATGGCAAATATTTATAAAATGAACGGTAAATATTATGCAGCATTTAAAGGTTCACCAGGAACAATTTTACCTTTATGCAGGCTAGACGATAAAGAGGAAAAGGCAGTATTAAAAGCAATAGATGAAATGGCTTTAAAAGGTCTTAGAGTTCTTGCATTTGCAGATTTAGAAACAGATTTTTTAAAGGTGGAGCTTGAAGAATATAGTTTAAATTTTAAAGGCTTAGTTGGTCTTCAAGATCCTCCAAAAGAGGGAGTTAAAGAAGCCATAGGCTTATGCAAAAGTGCTGGAATAAGGGTTGTTATGATAACTGGAGATTACAGCAAAACTGCTGTTGCTATAGGAAATGAAATTGGATTAAAGTTTAAAAATTGTGCAGTTACAGGTGAAGAAATTGATAATATGACTGATGAGGAGCTTTGTGAAGCAGTCAGACATTGTGATATTTTTTCTCGTGTAATACCCGAACACAAAATGAGAATAGTTAAGGCTCTTAAGAGAAATGGAGAAATTGTTGCTATGACAGGTGATGGTGTTAATGATGCACCAGCTCTTAAAAGTGCAGATATTGGTATCGCTATGGGGAAAAGAGGAACAGAAGTTGCTAAAGAAGCTGCTCATATGATATTAATGGATGATAATTTCACTACTATTGTAAATTCAGTTAAAGATGGCAGAAGAATATATGATAATATTAGAAAAGCTATGGTTTATATAATGGTAATTCATATCCCTATAGTTGCATTGGCTTTATTTTCACCTATATTTAATTTGCCGCAAATTTTGCTTCCAGTTCACATTGTATTACTTGAATTAATTATCGATCCAACTTGTTCTATTATCTTTGAAGGCGAAGAAGCAGAACCATATATAATGGAACAGCCCCCAAGATCACCTAATGAGCCAATACTTACTAAAAATCTTACAACTAAAGTTATTTTACAAGGACTGTGTATGTTTGCTGCAACATTTTTCCCATTCCATTATATGGTAGATAGTGGAGCCTATATAGACACTGCAAGAAGTTTTTCCTTAGTTATTTTAATAGTTTCAAATGTAACATTAGTTTTAGTTAACAGGTCAAATACTCAATATCTTTATCATATTTTTGAAGAAGCGAAAAATACAGCAAGGCTTCTTATAAATAGCATTGCTTTAGCAATGGTCTTAGCAATAGTTTATATACCTTTCCTTCAGCCAGTTTTTAGAACAAAGCCTTTAAGCGGAAATATGCTTTTAACTGCATTTATAATAGGATTTGTATCAACTGGCTGGTGGGAATTGATTAAACTTTTGAATAAAAAAACTAATGAGATAGTGAGGCAAAATTAAATATAACTATTTATAATATTAATGGCGAACAATAAAATAGCTACCTTTTTTATTTAAAAATAAGTTCATTGGAGCAAAATGCCAGGTAAGCCAAGTGATTTTGTTAAACTGAATTATTCTTTGCTCGGGCAAAGGTCATACACTAGCTTCTCTGGCATTTTAACTGTTATACTTTATATAACTATTCCGATAAAATATATAGACTAGCTATTCTAAAAAATCCAATCCTTTAAAACATTGTAAGGCATTCAGAATTGCCTTATAAGCAAACTCCACCTGAGTTTAAGAATCATTTGATGTAATAAGGGTTTAAAATATGTTTAAAAATGGGGGGGATAAAGTACAACTACTGCATGAATTATCAGAAAAGTACAAAATATGTTTTATTGAAAGGATTAAATAAAATGAAAAAGGTAAAAGTTAATGTTGCTGATTGCAATGAAGGACAAATGCTTGCAAGTGACATATTTGATGAAACTGGAAGGCTTATAGTTGTAAAAAATACAGCTATAAATGATTACATAAAGAATAGGCTTTTAGAAATGGGGATAAAATCAATATATGTATTTTACAACACAGGGAACCATTCAAATCCAGTAGAGTTTAAAGAAAGCTATGAGGATGATGTAAATTTAGTTAAAGAAATAATAAATGAATTGTCATCAGGAAAAGGATTAAACTATGAAAATGTGAAGCTTTTATCAGATAATATCTATGAAAGCGTAAAAACTAATTATGAAATTATTGACTGTTTAAACGAAGTTAAGAGGGTTGATGAATATACCTATTATCACAGTTTAAATGTGTCACTTTATTCAATGCTTATTGGAAGATGGCTTGAACTTTCTGAAGAATCAATAAAGGATTTGATACAGGCGGGCATTCTTCATGATGTTGGGAAATGCAGAATTTCAAAAGAAATTTTGAATAAAAAAGATGCTTTACTGCCTGATGAGTTTGAAAAAATAAAAATGCACCCTGTCTATGGCTATGTTATGGCTAAAACTATTCCAAACCTCAATGATGATATACCTCAGGCAATACTTACACATCATGAAAGAGAAGATGGCTCAGGTTATCCCTTTGGTTTAAAAGGGGACGAGTTAAATTTATATTCAAAAATAATAGCTATATCTGATGTATATGATGCTCTTACTTCAGAGAGGGCCTATAAAAGCAGGCAAACTCCATTTGATTCATTGAGAACTATTCAAAATATTGGATATGGGTATTTTGATACAAAAATCTTAATGACATTTTTAAGCAACATATCCAGTTATTATATTGGATCAAAAGTGCTTATGAACACAGGAGATAGCGGCTATGTTGCTTATGTAGATCCATTAAGGGTATATTACCCTATAGTTTGCATTAAATCAGATTATTATGATTTATCTAAGGAAAAAAGTTTAAAAATAGATAGGATGCTTTAATAAATGAAGTAGTTGAATAAAATAAGAAACTGCTGAATATATGCTATTAAAAAGGTTAACATATATTCAGGAGGTGTACTGATTGCAGGAGAAAAAAAGGAAAAAAGATAAGAAAAGCTTCAAATTGAAAAGTATAGATAGAGCTTCCCATGAAGAGGATGATGATGATTTTTTTCTTGGAAACCAAGTGATTACAAATTATTATTATAAATTAAGAAAAGGTTAAGAAGTTTTATTTTAATCCAATCTCTTATTTGCAAATTAAATTATAAGGTTTAAAAAATGCATAAATATAAAATTAGTATATGAAAGGCTCGTCTTATGATGACTGAACCATGATAATAGGTAGACAACATACTTCTATGTATGTTCTACCTATTATTTTTTACTGCAGATTTTTTTAAAATATTTTTTTATATAATATATAGTTTTTTTCTCCTTTCACAATTTATATAGGTGAAAGGGGGTGAGAAAATGGCAATAGATACTCAAAAACTTTCTACATCACTTATCATCAAACTTGATGCTGGGGTTAATGAAAACGGCAGACCAATAAATAAAATTTTTACACTTAAAAGAATTAAGCCTGCAGCAGCAGATCAGGATGTATATGATGTAGGCACTTCACTTGCAGAGATTATGAAATTACCTGCAAGCGAAATATCGAGACAGGATTTGAGTGCTCTTATATCTGAATAATGCTTTTTTAAGCAATTGAAGGGAGGTGATATTTTGGATAAAAATCTTCAGATGACTTTTTTAAATGATGCTGGTAAAAATTTTATAATAAGTATTCCATCTGTAAAGGATGATTTAACATCAGAGCAAATTAAGACATTGATGGAGCTTATCATTTCAAAAAAGGTCATTGAAACAAGTGGAGGAGATTTAGTAAAGGCAATTGGAGCTAACGTTGTTTCAAGAAGTGTTGAAAAAGTTGATATATAGCAAACTGTAAAGGCTGTGAAATTACAGCCTTTACCTTTAGAAATTATAAAATTGGAGGTGTAAATATGGAGAACATCGGTAATATGATCGCAAATCTCGGTTTCCCTATAGTTCTTTCTATTTATCTTTTAGTAAGAGTAGAAGGGAAACTTGAAAAATTAACTGAAAGTATTAATGAGCTTTCAAAAGTAATTACCTCAATAAGATAGGCTGAGGTGCTAAATTTTTTAGCACCTTTTTAAATTTGAGGGAATTTTTGATATAATGGGATTATGCTATTATTGATGGTGATTTATAATTAAAATAATATAATAAAAAACCTATAGCATAATAATAATTAAGTAGTTTTAAAGAAGTGAAAATTAAAAATAGTATTTTAGGGGGGATAAAAATGGGACTTGTTGTTGAAACGGAAAGGCTTATCTTAGTGCCGCTTTCTGAAGAGCTTTGGCTAAAACTTCAAGCTGTTAAAAATGAAGATGGGGAATGGCCTTCAGAGGATGTAGCAAAAATTATTCCTGACTATATAGAAAAGTTAAAAGAAAACCCAAGAGTATTAGGTTGGGGAATATGGCTTACTCTTGATAAGAATGATTATAGTGTTGTTGGAGATATTGGATTTGATGGGGTTCCAAATGAATTAGGAGAAATAAAAATAGGGTTTGGAATAGTGCCAAGCAAAAGAAGACAGGGCTATGGATTTGAAGCAGTAAAATCCATGATTGATTTTATTCTTAATAAAGGGTATATAAATAAAATAACTGCAAAGTGTGATAAGTGGAATATAGCTTCAATTCGTATTTTGGAGAAAGCAGGGATGAGGAATACAGGCTGCGATGAAAAATATTTTTATTATGAAATAACCCAATAAATCATTTAATTTGAAGGATTATTATTTTCTATAAGCACATCTCTTTTTTGGAACAAAATTGAAATTTATAATGTCAAATATAAAAAAGGAGGGGAAGGTTATGAAGAAAAAACGGATTGTTGTATTTGGCATTATATTAATTGGCATGGTGCTTTTTATATCTTTTAAAAAGGGGAATGTGAATAATAATCAAGAGGATAGAGAAAAATTAAGTAAAAGTACTTTGCAGCTTAATAAAGTTGGGAACTTTGAAAACTTTAAGAATATTTTGAAGAACATGGAGAATAATAATAAGAAATACATGCGTGTGGTTGATGATGCTGTAGGAGGTAAAAGTGCTGATAGAGGTATAGTTAATCAAAGTGAAAGCGCTGTGGAAAAAACAAAGGGTTCTAATGATTATTCAAGCACTAATATACAGGTTACAGGTGTAGATGAAGGAGATCTTATTAAAACTGATGGGGAATACATTTACCATGCAGGTAAGGAATGTATAAATATAATAAAAGCCTGCCCTTCAGATGAAGCAGAGGTTATTAATAGAATAATGTATGATAAATCTGCTGATAGAAATAATGAGTTTCATCCAATGGAGCTTTATAATTATAAAAATTATTTGGTTTTTATTTCATGCGGATATGTTGAAAATTGGAATGAGTATACAAGGGTTATGGTTTATGATATAAAAGATAAAAGCAATATAAAAATGATAAAAGATTATAAAATTCAGGGGAATTATCTTTCTTCAAGAAGAATAGATAATAATCTTTATATTGTATCTAATAAGTATATTGATATTTATAGAGTTCTTAATGAGAATAAGGATGAACCTCTTAAATATTTTGATTCAGCATCTAATAAGGAGGAAAGTATAGGCTATGATAAAATAAATTGCTTTCCTGAATGCAGTGAGCCTAATTATTTAATTGTATCCTCCTTTAAAATTGATAAACCTGATGAATTAGTTGATGTATCAACCTATTTAGGATCTGGAGACTGTATTTATATGTCCTCTGAAAATTTGTATATAGCTGCCAACCATTATGAAAGCAATACGAATTCAAAAGACTCTAAAGACGAAGTGATAAAACCAAGCGTTTTTATTCCAGCTTATTATGGAAATAAAACTTTGATATATAAATTCAATTTAAGGGATGGTAAAGCTGCCTTAACATGTAGTTCAAAAGTAGATGGAAGAGTTTTAAACCAATTTTCTATGGACGAGGATAAGGGATATTTTAGGATAGCTACTACTACAGAGGATATGAAAAACAATATTTATATTTTAGATAAAAATTTAGACATTAAGGGTAAAATTGAAGATATTGCTCCTAATGAGAAAATATATTCGGTAAGATATATGGGGGATAGGGCTTACATGGTTACATTTAGAAAAGTGGATCCCTTATTTGTAATAGATTTAAAAAATCCTGAAGCACCAAAAATATTAGGAAAGCTTAAGATACCAGGATACAGTGATTATTTGCATCCTTATGATGAAAACCATATTATAGGTTTTGGCAAGGATACTGTTGAAGTCGAAAGAAAAGATTCAAATGGCATATCCCATGGGGTTAATGCTTATTATCTTGGGCTTAAGGTTGCAATGTTTGATATAAGTGATGTTAATAATCCTGTTGAGATGTTTAAGATAAATATTGGGGATAGAGGAACGTATTCAGAGCTTTTGGAAAATCATAAAGCACTGCTTTTTTCGAAGGAAAAGAACCTTTTAGCCTTTCCTGTTACATTAATGGAAACAGGTAAGAATGTAAAAAAGAATGAGAATGGAATGCCTCCTTATGGAAAATTTGTCTACCAGGGAGCTTACATTTACAGCATTAACTTGAAGGAAGGCTTTAAATTAAAAGGAAGAATAACTCATATGTCAAACAGTGATTATTTAAAAGCAGGGGATTATGAAGATGCGTATTCCAATGATAAGCATATAGAGAGAATAATATATATTAAAGATAAAATATATACCATTTCAAATAAGATGTTAAAAATTAATGATATGAATTCATTAAAAGAAATAAAAAGTATTGATTTATATGGTATCTAATGTCATAGAATTGAAGTATCATATGATTTGAGTTTAAAGATATTAAATGCTTTTTGTCAGATATGAAAGGCACATTTGATTAACACTTTAAAGGGGGTATTATCAGTGGATAATAAAGCTCTTACTGTAGCTTATAATGCTCATATAAAACAAAATAGGAAGGGTACAGACATACCTTATATTGTGCATCCATTAGAGGTTGCTGTAATTTTAATTGAAAACGGAGCCGATGAAGATGTGATAAATGCGGGACTGTTACATGATACCCTCGAAGATACTGATATTTCATTAGAATATTTAGTTGAAAATTTTGGGAGAAAAGTGGCAGAGCTTGTAAAAGGAGCATCTGAGCCATATAAATTAAATTTAGAAACAAAACTTTCGGATGATGAAAGAAAAGTTTCCTGGAAGCTTAGAAAAAATCATACCATTGAGTATTTAAAAACCGCTCCTTTAGATATTAAGCTTATTACCTGTGCAGATAAATTAAGCAATATAAGAAGCCTTGTAAGGGATTATGAAAAGGTTGGAGATAATCTTTGGCAAAGGTTTAATGCAGGCTATGAGGAGCAAAAGTGGTACTATAACAGCTTGATAGAAAGTCTTAAGGGACTAGAGGATTATGATATGTATAACGAGCTTAGGGGACTTGCAGCTAAAATATTTTAATATGGATATGAAGTAAAGGGGTTGTTACAAAACAGCCCCTTTACTTTTCCATTTACAAAGAAGCTCTAAGATAAAAATGCCAGACAAGCTTTTGCCAACCATCGGATAAGGTAAGTCTAAGAATCGCTTTATGTGATGTTTAAAAAATACATATATGGATCATAAATTCATATATATACAATACATACCATGTGAGTAAAATAATTGAATTAGTGTAATCTTGATGATATAATTATTGTACAAGTCCTGCCATAATAGAATTAAAGGGGGAGTAATTTTATGAAAGGGCGAAAAAAGAATCAAGTTTTAAGCTGGATAATGATATTTACTTTATTATTATCCAGCTTCGCATCATTGGGAGGCTTAAATGCTGCAGAGGCAGCGGAAAAAATTCCCGACATTTTGATTACTGAAATTGTCCCAAAACATCAAGGAGGTGACGATCCATATGAATTTATAGAAATTTATAATACAACTAACAAGGATATAAATTTAAATGGATATTCTTTTTGGGATAATTCACCTGCTAAATTTGATGGGGACAAGATATTACCAGCTAAAGGGGTAATGGTTGTTAACACATTTGGCACTTCAGTTGATGATTTTAACAAAGAATACAATACGACACTAACTGATAATGAATATTATGCTTTTTCAAAAAAATCGTTACTAGGTAATAAAGGAAAAGAACTAGATCTTAAAGATTCAGCATCTACCAAAATCGTTAGTGCATCTTATACTGGGGGTGATGTTCAGGATGGTAAGAGCATAATATTTAAGTGCCCTTCATCAGGAACTACTATGGAAAAGATTGCAAATGGCCAAGATCCAACCCCAGGTATAGTTTTAGATGGGCAACTTATAGATGATACTCCACAGCAGCCTATTCCACTTACTGGGCTTTTAATTGATGAAACTCTTAAACTTGAGGTTGACAAGAGTGAAAAACTTAATTTGGTTTATGAACCTTCTGATACAACAGAAAAGGAAGTTAAATGGGAATCAAGTGATACGGACATTGCTGAGGTATTACAAGATGGTACTGTTACAGGGAAAACGGTTGGGAATGCTGTGATTACAGTTACATCAACAACAAACGATGCAATTAAGGCAGAGTGCAATGTCGCTGTAAAAGAAGAAGAGCCAGTTCAAGCAGAAACAATTTCAGATGTAAGAAAAGAGAAAGAGGGAACAGAAGTTGAGGTTCAGGGAGTAGTTACGTATAATGACAGAAATCAAACTGTATACATTCAGGACAGCACTGCAGGAATTGCACTTTCAAATCATAGCGTTGGAGATATTGATGATTTTAAATCATTAAAGCCAGGAAATGAGGTAAAGGTAAAAGGCAAACTTGGTAATTTTCATAAGCTTTTACAGGTAACAATATCTGAAAAGGTTACTATAATAAATGAAAATGCAGGAATGCCCCAGCCCAAAGTAGTAACAATAGCTGAAGCAAATACAGGGAATTATGAAAGCCAACTAATTAAGATAGAAAAAGCAGTAATTGATATTGAAAACAAAAAATTAACTCAAGGTGAAGATAAACTTGATATTTTTTTTATACCAGCTGGAATTAATGTTAAAACTGGAGACTTAGTTGATACAACGGCTGTTATTGGTAGATATGATAATACAATTCAAATTTATGGAGGCTCAGCTGTATTTACTAAGGCTGAAGAAATTGATACAGAAAAGCCCGTTATAACTCATGACCCAGTATTAAAGGGTAATATTTCAGAAAATTTGAAAATTTCAGCAACTATAACTGATAACAAGGAAGTTAAATTAGCAAAAGTATATTATAGAGTTAAAGGACAAACTGAATTTAAGTCAGTAGATATGACAAATTCTGAAACAATATACACAGGAGTAATACCTAAAGAAGAATTGAGTAAGGAAGGAATGGAATACTATATCGAAGCTTCAGATGGTTCAAATAATATTTCTAGAGTACCAGATGATATAAGTAAGCCATACTTTATTGAAATAAGTGATGAGGACAAGTCAGCTCCTATAGTTAAAAACTTAAATCCAAAGGATGGGAGCTCTACTGGAAATAATTTTAAACCTGAAATAAGTGCTGAATATGAAGATATATCAGGAATTGATGCTAATTCAGTTAAGCTTTATTTAGATGAGAAGCTTATGAAAGCAGAAATTACTGAATCAAAGGTAAAATATATTCCGGATAGTGACTTAGCAAAAGGAAATCATTTAGTAAAAATTGAAGTTTCAGATAAGAAAGGCAACAAGGGAGAGTATACATGGAGCTTTAGTGTAGGGCAAGAGGAGTACAACCATTATTATGGACAAATTCACAGCCATACAAATTATTCAGATGGGACAGGTACACCGGATGAAGCTTATGCCTATGCAAAGGATAATGCAAAAGCAGATTTCTTTGCAGTAACTGACCATTCGAACTGGTTTGATAATGATAAGCAAGGAAGATTTTTTATAGACAATGATCCAGCTAAAGGAGAAAATGATTGCCCAACTAGTGAAAAGTGGACAAAGCTTCATCAAATAGCTGACAAATATAATGAAGAAGGAAAATTTGCAGCTATTGCTGGTTTTGAAATGACTTGGTCAGGCTCAACAGGTGGATGGGGACATATAAATACATTTAATACAAAAGGTTTTGAAACAAGGAGCAATAGTGATGTGGATTTAAAGACGTACTATGATAAAATTTCAAAACTTCCTAATTCCATATCTCAGCTCAACCATCCAGGAAAGACATTTGGTGATTTTGCTGATTTTGGATTTTACAGCAAAGCAGCGGATAAGGTTGTAGATCTTGTAGAAGTAGGAAATGGTGAAGGCCCTGTAAGAGGAAGCGGATATTTTCCAAGCTATGAATACTATACAAGAGCTCTTGATAAAGGGTGGCATCTAGCTCCAACAAACAATCAAGATAATCATAAAGGTAAATGGGTTAATGCCAATACTGCAAGAACTGTTATGCTGGCACAAAACTTAACAAGAGATAATATTTATGATTCTATGAGAAACATGAGAGTTTACTCAACAGAAGATGAAAACATGAAAATTAATTATACAGTTAATGGAAAACCAATGGGTTCATTTTTAAACAATCCTGATAAGCTTGATTTTGTAATTGATATTAATGATCCAGATCCAGATGATAGAATTGGAAAGGTTTCAATCATTGTAAATGGCGGCGCTGTTATAGACTCAAAGGATTTTGATAAAAATAGTGCACATTGGGAATTCTCTCTTGATCCTCAGTATGATTATTATTATGTCAGGGTTGATGAGAAGGACAAGGACATTGCTGTAACTGCTCCTGTTTGGGTTGGAGATGCATCGCCAGCTGGTATTGGTAAAGTTGAGGTATCACAGGATCCTCAATATGTAAATGTTCCTGTTGATATTACAGCAACTTTATATAATAATACACAAGAGACAATAAATGATATAAAGGTTGAGTTTTATAAAAATGTAGTAAGTTCCGAAAATAAGATAGGAGAGCAAAGCATTTCATCTCTTGAACCTACAAAAGAAGCAATTGCAAAAATAAACTGGACACCTGGTGCGGCAGGAGAGTATAAGATTTATGTTCAAGCAACAATGAATGTTGCTGGCACCCAAAAGGTATTTACAAATAGCATAAGCTTTACAGCAGCAAATAAGGAAGATTTTAAGAAAGTAGTCATTGATGCAGCTCACAGCAATCAATATGTAAGCGGTGATTATAAAGGCAAAATGACTAACTTAAAAGAAATGCTTAAACAGGAAAAGACAATGATAGTTGAAAATACAAGTGAATTTAATTCAGAAGCTCTTGAAAATACAAGTATTCTTATAATAACTCCACCGCAAAGCACTGATGATTCTAAAAATAATTTAACAAAGAAAAAATTTACTGATGATGAAATAAAGGCAATAAAAGATTATGCAGATAAAGGCGGCTCACTTATAATTACATCAAGAGCAGATTACAAGGATGGCACGGGAGATTATCAAAGAGCTGTGCAGGGGAATAAAATACTTGAAGCAATTGGTTCTAATTTAAGATTTAATGATGATGAAGTTGTAGACAATACTAAAAATGGAGGACAGCCATTTAGGTTATATTTTGATAATTATACTTCAACAAAATATAATTTAACTGAGGGAATCCCTGATGGAGAACTATATAGCTTCTACAGCGGATGTTCTACAATATTAAAAGAAAATGCTGATGATAAAAATGTAGATATACTTGTTAAAGGGCATGAAACCACTGAAACATTAGATTCCGATAATAAAGGTGATAACACTCCTGTTAATAAGGGAGACGTTATTGCACTGGCAGCAGAAATTTTACCATCTGGTGGAAAAGTAGTTGTAGGCGGCACTACATTTTTCTCAGATTTTGAAACAGAAACTGGAGATAATGCATATTCAAATATTAAAATAACTGAAAGTATAATCAATTGGCTTGCACCTAAAAAGGAAGCAGAGCTGAAAACAATAGCAGAAGTTAGAAAAGATGAAAACAATGATGGAATTCCTGATAATATGGGTAAAAACTATGCTATTGATGGATATGTAACTTCTCAATCTGAGGCTGTTTCACCTAAGAATGCTTTCTTTGAAGTTATTTATGTTCAGGATGAAACTGGTGGAATTACTGTCTTTGGAGTATCTAAAACTCCACTTCCTATTGGAACTAAAGTTAGGATAGTAGGAACAGTTAGTCAGTATGAAAATGATTCACAAATAGCGTTAAAGGATGAAACAAATGATGTAATTATTTTAGACAGTAATGTTAAACCTGTGGAGCCAAAGATAATGAGTACAAAAGACAGTATGCTTGAGAAAAATGAGGGATGGCTTGTTAAGGTTCAAGGAAAGGTAAAAAGAATTGATAATGAAAAAAACAGCTTATATATCGATGATGGAACAGGAGGGGCAAGAGTTTATCTTAATGGTTATATTTGGGACGGAAAGGATGAATCTACAAAAGGAAAATGGAATAAATCCATTAATGTCGGAGATACTGTAAGTGCAGTTGGACTTGCATCTGAGGATATGGAGGGGCACAGACTTAGAGTAAGAAATACTGCAGAAATTGTCAAAGTTACTGGAGGCGGAGGGGATATTCCATCAACTCCAGGAGAGGATATTCCACCAACTCCAACAGTAATAAATGTTGCTGGTGTTAAATTAAATAAGAATAATATAAGCCTTGAAGTAGGACAAACAGAAACACTTACAGCATCAGTTGAACCATCAAATGCAACGAATACCAAAGTAAGATGGAACTCAAGTGATGGGAAAGTTGCATCAGTTTCAGATGGTAAAATTACAGCAATAAAGGCAGGAGAAGCTGTAATTACAGTAACAACGGAGGATGGTGAAAAAACTGACAGCTGCATAGTAAAGGTAAAGGAAAAGGAAACACCTCCATCAGGTAGCGGAGAAAATCCAAAAGAAGATGACCATAAAAAGGATGAGGATAAGCCAAAGGATGGTGATAAGGAACAGCCAAAGGAATCAATTGTAGAAAATAAAGACAAGAAGGCAGTTGTATCCAATAAAGGAAATGACAAGGGCAGCAGTAAGAAGCAAAATATAAGCAGTGCAGCAAGTATATTAGTTAACGATCCAAATACAAAAAATAAAATCAAGGAACAAATAAATGATAAAAGTATAAAAGAAATATTAGTAGATGCAAGTTCTGAATCAAGTATTGATAAAGAAATATTTGAATCATTAAAAGGACAGGATAAAGATATTACTTTTATAGTAAAAGATGAGAAAACAAATATGGAATTCTCATGGACATTTAATGGTAAGGATATAAAAGATGATGCAGAATTAAAGAATATAGATTTATCAATAAAAGATACTTCTTTAGACGTACTAAATGAAATAAAGCAATTTAGTGAAGATGCTGTAGTATTTACACTTAGCGATAATGATACGCTGCCTGCTTCTGCAAAACTTAAGATTAAACTTCCTGAAACATTAAAGAATGAAAAAACATTATATTTCTACTATTTTAATGCTAAGGATAAAAAATTTGAAGAGGAGCAAAAAGTTGATGTTGTTGATGGGTGTATTGATGCTGTTATAAACCACTGCAGTGATTATGTAATTTCAAAAACAGAAATTAAAAATAAAGAAAACAATGATAAAAAGGATGAAACAAGTACTGAAAATACGAAAAAAGTAGTATCAGAAAAAACTGAAGAAAAACCATCAAGCAATGCAAAAACAACTGTAATAATTATAATAGTTATTGCGGCAGCTGCAACAGTTATATATGCTGTTATTAAGAAAAAAAATAAATAACTTATTAAAGGCTTAAGGGATTTCCCTTAAGTCTTTAAAATATTAATTAACAGGGAGATAAAAATATGAATCGAAAAAAGGAGATAATTAAATCCTTAACGCTGATTGCAGTTTCAATATTTATTATATTAGTATCAAATAAAATATTTGAAATTAATATAAATGGCGGTAAAAATAAAGAGGACTTTGAATATCCAAAGGCAAAAGTTTTGAAAGTTAATAAGGAAATGCTTACCCCTGATCCTAATTTTAAAAATATCAAATTGGGTTACCAAGATATAGAGATTGAAATATTAGATGGAAAATATAAAAATCAAAAGTTTAATATAAGAAATTCAGTTAGCCGAATGTATAATATAAGGGTAAAAGAAGGAATGACTGTAATTGCAGGTATTTATACTAAAGATGGTGAGATAAGTGATACAGCTATATATAGCTATAGAAGGGGAAATGTTTTATTAATTCTTATTTTGATTTTATTTGCGGTTATGATAGCTGTTGGAAATGTAAAAGGATTAAAGTCATTTAGCATGATATTTTTTGATGCTGTCATGATATTATATCTTACTGTACCTCTTGCATACAAAGGTTTAAACCCTATATTATCTTCCATATTAACAGCAATAACAATTGCAGTATTAAATATGTTCATGATTAATGGCAAAGGTAAAAAAACTAATGCTGCAATAATTAGCACTGTTATTGCTGTAGCTATTTCAGCCATGCTTAGTTATCTATTTGGTCTTATTACACATCTTTCAGGTATAACTATGGATAAGGCAGAAAATATTATGTATATAGCTGAGAATACAAAAATGAATATAAGTGGATTTATATTTATGATTGTAGTTATAACATACCTTGGTATTATAATGGATGTGGTACAGTTTACATTAACATCAATATTTAATGAATACAATCATGGAAATCATGATGAGAAAAATCTTTTTTCAATAGGAATGGATTCAGGCAAAACAGTATTCGAAACTAAAATCAGTACACTAATTTTTGGATTTTTGGGCTTTTCTTTTATTGATATTATATCAATGAGAGCAGTAGATTTGCAATTTAACCAATTAATTAATATGGATATAATAGGAACATCATTAATTCAATTAATTTGTGGATGTATAGGAATTATCATTGCAGTGCCAATTACTTCTTGGGTATCAGTAAAGATATTAAAAAATAATTAGATTTTATTATAATATGACCGTTATGATAAGAAAAATATATTACATTCACTTTTCTGTTCATGTTCATAAGGAAACCCTTAGGTAAAAAGTACCAGGCAAGCTGTAGGGAACGGTCTTGACCATTTCGCCCTCCTAAGTTCTGATCATCGCGCGGAGGAACGGTCAAGACCGCTCCCTACTTTTGTCTGCTATCCGCAGCCGTTAAGATATTTACGGATGGTAGCCATCGGATAAATGGAAGGTGTTATAGGGATAATATATAGTAGTTTAATTAAGAAGAGGAAGATAGTTATGAAAAAGTTTTGCAGCTATTTAATAGTAATGATGATGGTTTTATTTTTTGCTTTTATTGGCAGCACTAAAACAGTTTATGCTGAAGAAAAATTGAAGTTTAAAAACTTTAAGTATAATACAGATAAAAAATTAAGTGGAGTATACAGTGAAGATATATTTTCATTTAATTTGGATGAAAGTGTAAATGCTAAGGAAGCTTATTTAAATCTTATTTGTACCCAAAGTGATATTATAGATAAAAGCAATTCTTCATTAACAGTATTATTAAATGGCAATCCTGTTTTTTCAATGAAGCTTGATAAAATTAAAAATTACAAGAGCAATATAAAGGTAAAATTGCCAATCGAAAATATAGTTTATGGCTGTAATGAGGTTAAAATCAGCATTTATAGTAGAATTTCTGACAATATATTTAATGATGATATAAATAGCGGGAACTGGTTTTTAATTCATGGCGAATCCTTTATACATATTGATTTTGAAGAAAAAAAGACTTCGTTTAATATTAATAATTTTCCTAATCCATTTTTAAAGTGGGACAGTGAGTCTTTAAAAAGTATTATAATGATTCCTGATAAATTTAAAAAAAGTGAAGTCTCGGCAGCTATGATTTTAGCTTCTAACTTTGGTTCTATAAAAAAATATGAAAATATAAGCTTAAAGGTATGTACGGAAAGTGATGAGGGGAAAAACAATGGGGATATAATATATATTGGGAGGTTAGATGATAGTCCAAAGGAAATATTAGGTTTTTTAAATGAATATGAAATTAAAGAATTAGGTGAAACTGCAGTAATAAAAAGTGGAAGATCACCCTACAATGAAAATAAAAGTATTATGATTATAATATCAAATGATGATGAGTGCTTAATTAAGGCAGTTAGGCTTCTTGCAAACAAGGATTTATTAAGACAGGTTAATTCCTCTTCATACATTGTTAGTAAGAATATGAACGTAGACAGCAAAGGGGTAAAAAAAGAGGATATAGTAACATTAAAAGATTTTGGCTATAGCAGTATAACTCTTAAAGGGATGTTAAAGCAGCAAGCAAACTTTAGTATATCCAATGCAAAAAATAAAAACATAAGTGAAAATGCAATGATTGCAGTAAAATGCAGATATTCAAAAAATATTGATTTTGAGAAATCTATTATGACAGTTTACATAAATGATATTCCAATAGGAAGCAAAAAACTTTCTTTGACCTTAGCTGATAATGATATTTTTGAGGCAGCTATACCAAAAGAAGTTAGAAATATGGGGTATTATGAAATAAGGGTGGTTTTTGATATAAATGTTAAAGACGGATATTATACAATAAAGCCTGAACAAACACCTTGGGTATATATATTAAATGACTCTTATTTATATCTTCCTTATACCAATACTAAGGATTTAGTTTTTGAAAACTATACAAATCCTTTCGTTGTAAACAATGAATTTAATAAATTAACATTGGTTTTATCAGATAATCCAAATTCAGAAGAATTATCCTGTGCAGCAAACATTATGGCTTATCTCGGGCATGACATACTTGCAAATACCGGAAAAGTTAATGCTGTAAAAAGCAGTGAATTTAATAAGGATTATTATAATGATAATTTAATTGTAATTGGGACTCCTTATTCTAACAAAATTATAAGGGAAATGAATAAATACTTTTATATAAAGTATAATAATACTTTTAGCAGCTTTGTATCAAATGATAAGGTAAAGCTTTTAGATGGTAAAAGCACGGCTTCATCAATACAGCTTTTGGACTCTCCCTATAGCAGGGAAAATAAAGTTTTAGCTTTAACATCAGCTTATGAAAGTGATTTAATTTTGGGCAGTAAATATATTAGTGATTTAAATTATGTAAATAAATTAAAAGGCAATGCTGTGATAGTTGATGGTTTGGGAAATATTGCATATGAGTATTTTGGATATAAGTATAAATTAAATGACAACTTAAAGGATATTCCGCTTCAAAAGAGAATACGTTTAAGCCTTAAAACAAGGTATTTAATTGTTTTTCTAACTTTTACAGTATCAATAATAATTATTGTATTTTATGTTATAATAAAAAAATATAAAAAGAATAACTTAATATGAAAAAAACATTAAATCCGTAAATTAGGATTTCTTGGGAAATAACATTATTTCCCAAGAAATAAGGGGGAAATAAAAATTAAGAAAATAAAATATTTTATTCCAGCCTTTTTGTGGATGGGATTGATTTTCTTTTTTTCATCACAGAACGGGACAGCTTCTGATAGTAATAGCTATTTTTTAATTAATCTTTTGGGAAAAATAGGAGTTAATATTTCTTCTTCAATGGGGATTAGTGTAGCAAATTTTATTGTAAGAAAAACTGCCCATGTAACCGAATATTTTATTCTTTTTATGCTTCTTTACTTTGGGTTTAAGAGGACATACTTAAAAAACATTATTATTTATCCAGCTATTATTACAATACTATACTCTATTTCAGATGAGTTTCATCAGCTTTTTATTGAAGGAAGGAGCGGAAGAATAAAAGATGTGTTCATTGACAGCATTGGAGTTTTAATAGGGTTATTAATTATTGGAATAAAAAACAAAGTGAAAGAGCAAAAAACTTATCCAAGAGCATAGCATCCGAAGTACTCTGCGTTAGGCGTGGTATTACGGATAGTAATTATCAGATAATTTAATAAGGGGGTTGTGAAATGAAAGCTAAAGTGTTTGAATATGAGGGCGGAATTGGTTTTAAAGATGTAAAGGATTTTGAAGTCAAACATATATTTGACTGCGGGCAGTGCTTTAGATGGAATGAAAATGATGATGGAAGTTATACAGGGGTAGCTTTTAAGAGGGCAGTTAGAGTGTATAAAAAAGATAATGATGTTTATATTTCAGGCGGGAAAATGGAAGATAAGGACTTATGGATAAACTATTTTGATCTTGAAAGAGATTATGGGGAAATAAAAGATGAACTAAGTAAGGATGAAGTTTTAAAGGACGCAATAAAATATGGTTATGGAATTAGAATTTTAAATCAGGAAATATTTGAAACTTTAATATCGTATATTATTTCCGCAAATAACAGAATTCCTATGATTAAAAGATCAGTTGAAAATATCGCAAGTGAATATGGGGAAAAAGTTTGTCTTGAGGGAAAGGAATACTATACTTTTCCAGATGCTAATACTCTCTCAAAGTGCAGCGTGGAGGAAATAAGCTCATTAGGATGTGGATTTAGATCAGAATATATAGTGGAAGCTGCTAAAAGGATAGCAGAAGGGGAAATTAATCTTCAGTATATAAAAACGCTAAATACAGACGAAGCTCAAGCTGAGCTTATGAAGCTAAAGGGCATAGGCCCTAAGGTTTCTGATTGCATAATGCTTTTTTCAATGGGCAAGTATGATGCTTTTCCTGTAGACGTATGGGTAAAAAGGGTTATGCAGTATTTTTATTTAGCACCAGATGTAAGCCTTAAAAAAATAAGGGAATTTGGCAGAGAAAAATTTAAAAATAAAGCGGGCTTTGCACAGGAATATTTATTTTACTATGCAAGAGTTTTTAAAGGAAAAGAAGGGCTTACGAAAAAAGAATGCAACTGAGAAAATTCGTTGAATCTTTCAAGCAAACTCCACCTGAGTCTAAGAATCACTTAATGTTTATTTTTTTAATAAGTGGCAATAATTAATAATGGATATTGGGTGTGAGGTGATGTAAATGGGGCTGAAATAATTAATAAAATTCACTTAAATGAATGTATAGTTCCACAAATTTTTTCCTTTAAAGGTGATAGCATTTACGTTTTTGAGACTATTAATCCTGATGAGAGCAGATTTGTCAAAATCAAAGATAATAAAATGTATGTAATTTATGAAACCTCAGGACAGCAAGGTATTATCTTAAATGATGGAAGTATGATGGCAATATCTCCTTCTGAAGAAACTAAAGTTACTATAATATCTGAAGATGGGCAAATAAAAAGGAATATTAGTTTAAATGGGCTATTTTTTGATTTTAAGCAAACGAGTACAGGAAAATATGTCTGCCTTGGTATAGATAATGGGAAATCCTTAATAAGGATTATAACTTCTGAGGGAATAAAAATTATAGATTTATACCTTTCCAATATGCTGTTTGCAAGCTGTATTTATCTTAATGATGATTATATTTATGTTGGAGGATTTGATGAGAATAATATATTTAAAATATCTGTTATGAATTATGCAGGGATTATAACAAGCAGCTGGGAAATAAGTTCAGCAAGCAATAACAGAATAATATCCAAAATACAAAAATATAATGATATCCTTTTCATAGCAATAACAGGTGATAAGGACTGCCTTGGCATATTAAATTTATCAAATGGAAAATATAAAGAAGTATCGCCTTTGGATTTAAAAATAAGATGTATTATTGATATTTGCGTAAACAATGAAAAAGTCAACATTCTTGATGGGGAATTCATTTATGAATATAAAACTGAAGATATTGTAAATCTTAATTATAAAAGGAAAATTAATTTTAACAGCTCAAACATGAACATATTTCCATATGCTTATTTAATGTATTTGCATGGAATTGAAGAAGGACTTAAAAAATATTCTTTATGTTTTTCACTTGAGCTTTTCATATTAATTATCCTTTATTTTACTAATTTTAAGTTTAACATTAAAACAGGTTTACTTTTTTTATCCCTTATATTTTTATGCAATATAATTATTTTTGTGGGAATTAATATAAAACTGTTTTTTGACAGAGAAAACAGAGTTGAGTATTTGATTAAAACTATTTTTGCAGATGGAAGCCATAGCCTATATATACCTCAGATATTTGTCAGTGCTATAATTCCGTTTTTATATGTAGTTATAGCTTATCCAAAATTTAATTCAACATATTTTTTACTTTATTTTATAATTTCCCTTATGGTATTTTTTGCCATAGGGAGAAAATGTAAGACTGATATTAAAAAAAACAAAGATGTTATAGTTGAGCTTTTAACTATAGAGGATGACAAAATTAATGATTATGTAAAAACTTCACTTGAAAAAATAAGAGATAAAAAAATTGAAAAAATGTGCATGAAAGTTATATTTTCATCCAATATAAATGAAAATTACATTAAAAAGTGGGCAGACAGCAGAAAATATATTTTAAATAACGATATAAACTATAACCTTAGTGGGAAATATATTATGCTTAATTTTGATTTTTCCAAAAGAGATATAAGATATTCAAGATGTGCTATTTTAACTGATTGTATAGGTTTCTTAAACCGATATTTTAATATTAAAGAAATTATAATATACCCTAATGATGGGAATATTTTATAAATTATTTAAAAAAATATTAAAATATGAAGCAATACAATGAAATAACAAGATAACTCTCAATAATTAACGGTAATCACATATAGTGAGTCTATTGGTAACCAATAGAAATTTGATAATATTGCGCTATTTATTTAATATAATAACTGTAATTAGCACTCAACATTAATGAGTGCTAACAAATTAAAAAATAATTATAAATAACATATATATACAAGGAGGGGTAATTATGAATTTAAGACCACTTGGAGACAGAGTCGTCATTAAGAAAATTGAGGCTAAGGAAACAACAAAGAGCGGGATTTTACTTCCAGAAAATGCGAAGGAAAAACCTCAGGAGGCAGAAGTTGTAGCTGTAGGCCCTGGCGGATTAGTTGATGGCAAAGAAGTAAGAATGGAAGTTAAGGCAGGCGACAGGGTAATCTTCTCAAAGTACTCAGGAAATGACATTAAAATTGATGGAGAAGAGTATACAATTTTAAAACAAGAAGATATATTAGCAGTTCTTGAATAATAGTTTTAATATTAGAAAGGGGAGATTGTAAATGGCAAAGGAAATAATGTTTAGTGAAGATGCAAGACGTGCAATGCAAAAAGGTGTTAATAAGCTTGCTGATACAGTTAAAATAACACTTGGACCTAAGGGAAGAAATGTTGTCCTTGATAAGAAATTTGGTACACCTCTTATTACAAATGATGGTGTTTCAATAGCAAGAGAAATAGAGCTTGAAGATCCGTATGAGAATATGGGGGCTCAGCTTGTAAAAGAAGTTGCAACAAAGACAAATGATGTTGCTGGAGATGGAACTACTACAGCTACATTACTTGCACAGGCAATCATAAGAGAAGGAATTAAAAATGTAACAGCTGGAGCAAATCCAATGCAGATTAGATATGGAATAAAGAGGGCTGTTGACACTGCAGTTGAAGAAATTAAAAAATCTTCAAAGAAAGTTACAGGGAAAGACGATGTAGCAAGGGTTGCTTCTATATCAGCAGATGATGAGGAAGTAGGACAACTTATAGCAGATGCTATGGAGAAAGTTGGCAATGAAGGTGTTATAACTGTTGAAGAATCAAAGACTATGGGAACAGAACTTGATGTCGTTGAAGGAATGCAGTTTGATAGAGGATATATTAGCCCATACATGGTAACAGATAATGAAAAGATGGAAGCTGTTATTGATGATCCATATATATTAATTACAGATAAAAAGATTTCAAATGTACAGGACATTTTGCCACTTTTAGAGCAAATTGTTCAGCAAGGAAGGAAACTTGTAATAATTGCTGACGATATTGAGGGAGAAGCACTTGCAACACTTATTGTAAATAAATTAAGAGGTACATTTACATGTGTAGCTGTTAAGGCTCCTGGATATGGAGATAAGAGAAAAGAAATGCTTCAAGATATTGCAATTTTAACTGGCGGGCAAGTTATTTCTGAAGAACTTGGAAGAGAGCTTAAAGATACTAATTTAAATATGCTTGGGAAAGCTGAGAGAGTAAGAGTTACTAAGGATAATACAACTATTGTAAATGGGAGAGGAAACAAGGAAGAAATTAAAGCAAGAGTAGCTCAAATTAGAGCCCAAATTGAAGAAACTACATCAGATTTTGATAGAGAAAAACTTCAGGAAAGACTTGCAAAGCTTGCAGGCGGAGTTGCAGTTATCAAGGTTGGAGCAGCTACTGAAACTGAGCTTAAAGAAAAGAAACTTAGAATTGAAGATGCACTTGCAGCTACAAAGGCAGCTGTTGAAGAAGGAATAGTTGCAGGAGGCGGAACAGCTTATATAAATGCTATACCTGCTGTTGAAGCTTTAAAACTTGAAGGCGATGCACGTGTTGGAGTTAGAATAATAAAGAGAGCTCTTGAAGAACCTATAAGACAAATTTCATCAAATGCAGGTATTGATGGAGCAGTTATAGTTGAAAAAATTAAGAACAGTGAAAAAGGTATTGGATACGATGTATTAACAAATGAATATGTTGATATGATTAAAACTGGAATTGTTGACCCAACTAAGGTTACAAGATCAGCACTTCAAAATGCAGCATCAGTTGCAGCTACATTCTTAACAACAGAAGCTGTTGTTGCTGATATTCCTGATAAGAATGCACCAGCACAAGCTGGAGGACCACAAGGCGGTTCACCAGACATGTATTAATTAAAGATTAAAATCCCGAGGGAAAAAATCCCCCGGGATTTTTTAGTGTGCCCAGCATGGGCAATAACTTGGTGGTGAAAGCCCACTACGGA
>ENA-UOOI01001243-UOOI01001243.1-fermentation-metagenome-genome-assembly--contig:-NODE-1243-length-27551-cov-4.722687_pt1 | contig 27551 bp, 28 predicted proteins | sample MGYA00245779_ERZ724027 | MGnify/ENA primary metagenome ERZ724027 (study PRJEB28704, sample SAMN03018318) | fermentation metagenome | biome: anthropogenic terrestrial biome; feature: soil; material...
CTCGCGCCAGACGCGGCCCACGGTTTTTACCGGATCCCACGGCGCGGCTTGGCCGCGGCGGCACGCTGCTATTTTGTGGCGTTTACCAGGCGAATATTCTGCTTGAGGTACACGGCGCCGGAAATCAGCGTAAGCGCCGCGGCCAGCCAGACAAAGGCGTTGCCGAGGACCAGGAACACGGAGGCGCTGCCCGCGCCGGCGATGGAGAACGGGCGCAGCACGCCGAGCGTCACCAGCTCCTGAACGAACTGCACGGCGAGGATGAACAGGACCGCCGCCATCTGGCTGATTGTTTTCGCCTTGCCCCACCGGTTGGCCGCGATGACCACGCCGTTCTCCATGGCGATCAGGCGGATGAACGTCACCATGAACTCCCGCGCGATGACGATGAGCACGCACCAGATGTTCGCGAAATTGAGCTGCATCAGACAGACGAACGCGGAGATGACGAGGATTTTGTCCGCAAGCGGATCGAGAAATTTTCCGAAATTCGTGATCTGGTTCCGTTTCCGCGCGATCCTTCCGTCGAAATGGTCCGTCAGGGAAGCGCCGCCGAAGATGAGCCACGCCCACAGGTAGTGGCAGGGGATCGACGGGGAGAGGACGATCCCGACAAAGACCGGCACCAGCACCATGCGGAAAACCGTCAGTTTATTCGGCAGATTCATGACGCTCCTCCTGTTCCAGAATTTCCCCGGCGGGGTCGCCGTCGAAACAGCCGGTGATCTTCACCTCGACAAACTGCCCCGGGGCCGGAGGCCAGCGGGGGATCGGAGACCGGCCAAGGGCCGGCCTCCGCCTGGCGGCCGGCCTCCGGCCGCGGAACCAGACCTTTCCGTCCACGTCCGGCGCGTCCCGGTAGGAACGGCCGAACCAGCGCCGCGCGCCGCGGTCGTATCCCTCGGTCAGCACGCGGAACGTGCGGCCGGCAAGACGCTCGCTCTGCTCCTGCATGATGCCCATCTGCATCTCCGTCACGAATCGGGCGCGCCGGTCCTTTTCCTCTTCGTCCAGCTGGCCCGGCAGCTCCGCCGCCCTTGTGCCCTCTTCCTGCGAATAGGCGAAGCACCCGAGCCGCTCGAACCGCATCTCCCGCACGAATGAGCAGAGCTCGTCGAACTGCGCTTCCGTTTCGCCCGGGTATCCCGCGATGAGCGTGGTGCGCAGCACGAGCCCCGGAACGGCCGCCCGCATTTTCCGGATCAGCGCCTCGGTCTCCCGCCGGCCGCCGCCGCGCCCCATGGAGCGCAGGATCTCCGCGTCACAGTGCTGGAGCGGCAAGTCGAAATACTTTACAATCTTCTCTTCGCCCGCGATCGTCTCAAGCAGTTCGTCCGTCACGGCGTCCGGATAGCCGTACAGCACGCGGATCCACTCGACGCCGTCGATGCCGCACAGTCTGCGAAGCAATTCAGGCAGCATCAGCCTGCCGTACAGGTCGGTGCCGTAGCGCGTAGTGTCCTGCGCGACGAGGACCAGCTCTTTCGCGCCGCCCGCCGCAAGCGTACGCGCCTCCGCTTCGACGCTCTCCATCGTGCGGGAGCGGTAGCGCCCCCGGATCATCGGGATGGCGCAGTACGAACACCGGTTGTCGCATCCCTCGGCGATCTTGAGGTAGACCGACCAGCGCGGGGAAAGCAGCATCCTCCCGCCTTCGAGCGGCAGCAGCGTCTTTTCGGGGAACGACTGCCCGCCTCCGTCCGCGCCCGCCAGTGCGTCCCGCACGACGGAGACGATGTCGCCGTCCGCGCCGATGCCCGCGACGGCGTCCACCTCGGGCAGTTCCTTTTTGACCTGCCACCGGTAACGCTCCGCCAGGCATCCCGTGACGATGAGCGCCCGGATTCTGCCCTCTTTTTTCAGTCGGGCAAGCTCCAGGATCTCGTCGATCGCCTCCCGCTTGGCCGCCGTGATGAAGCCGCACGTGTTCACGATCGCCGCATCCGCCCGGGACGCGTCGGCCCGGATCGAGAAGCCCGCGTCCCGAAGCGCCGCCAGCATCCGTTCGCCGTCCACCTGATTCTTGGCGCAGCCGAGATTCACCAGTCCAACCGAGTATGCCATCGACTCAATCCTCATCCATCGCAGTTTCCGCGAATTCCCGCAGCGCGCCGCGGATGTCTTCCCACCGGTAGCCCATCCGCCGCAGGGCGGCGACCGCGCGCCGGCGGCCCTTCTCGTCGCCCAGGGAACGGGCGAACTTCCGCTCCACCACCCGCCGGATCGCTTCGGCGGGGTCCGGTTCCAGTTCCGAGACGACCTCCCCGGCGAGCTCGCGCCCGACGCCCCGGCGGATCAGCTCGAACCGGACGCGCTCCGCGGCGAATCCCCTGCGCCCGAACAGTTCCCGGGCGAGCTGCCGCGCGTATTTGCCGTCGTCGAGAAGCCCGAGTTCCGCCATGCGCCCGGCCGCCCGCTCGGCGGCCTCGGGCGGGACGGTGCAGCACAGCTTGCGTTCCAGCTCTTTTTTTGAATGCGCGCGGTACCCCAGCAGCGAAGCGGCCTTCCGCTCCGCGCGGCGGAAGTCGTTTTCCCGCATCAGGCCGCGGAACTGTTCGTTTGTGATCTCGTCGCCGGGGTGAAAGCCGCTTTCGAGCCAGACTTCCCTGAAAACGTCGGCGGCGTGCTCCCCGTCGAGGAACAAGGCGACCCCTGTCCGGCGCTCTTCGACGGCGGTCAGCATCATTTGTCGTCGGCCTCGATGTCGATGTCCGCGTCATAGCGGCCGGAGTCCGGCTGTCGGCCGCCAACCGGGTTCCGGCTGTCGGCCGGGCTGTCGCCGTAATCGACGTCGACGGGTCTTGCGCCGTGCTTTTCGGAAGCGCCCTTCGGCAGCCCGATGCGCGGGCCGCTGAACAGTTTGTCGGCGTTTGCGCGGATCTTCGCCTCGACCTCTTCCGCCATCTCCGGGTGATCGACGAAGAACTGCTTGGCGTTGTCGCGGCCCTGCCCCAGCCTCGTCTCTCCGTAGGAGAACCACGCGCCGCTCTTCTGGACGATGTCGAGCGTCACGCCGAGGTCGAGGATCTCGCCCTCGTGGGAAATCCCCCTGCCGTACATCATGTCGAACTCCGCCGTGCGGAACGGCGGCGCGATCTTGTTCTTGACGACCCGCACATGGGCGTGGGAGCCGATCTGCTCGCCCCCCACCTTGATGGGTTCGCCCCGGCGGATGTCGAGGCGCACCGAGGCATAGAATTTCAGCGCGCGGCCGCCCGTCGTCACCTCGGGATTGCCGTAGGTGACGCCGATCTTCTCGCGCAGCTGGTTGATGAAAATGGCTATGCAGTTGGATTTCGAGATGGCGCCCGCCAGCTTGCGCAGCGCCTGCGACATCAGCCTGGCCTGCAGGCCGACGGCGTTGTCGCCCATCTCGCCCTCGATCTCCGCGCGGGGCACGAGGGCCGCGACGGAGTCGATGACGATGACGTCGATGGCGCCGGAGCGCACGAGCGCCTCGGTGATCTCAAGCGCCTGCTCGCCGGTGTCCGGCTGGGAGACGAGCAGGGAGTCCACATCCACGCCCAGCGCGCCCGCATAGACCGGGTCCAGCGCGTGTTCCACGTCGATAAAAGCGGCGTTTCCGCCGCCTTTCTGCCCCTGCGCGATGCAGTGCAGGGCGAGCGTCGTCTTGCCGGAGCTTTCGGGCCCGTAGATCTCGACGATCCTGCCGCGCGGCAGGCCGCCGATGCCGAGGGCCAGGTCGAGCGACAGGGAACCGGTCGAGATCGCCTCCACCTGCATGGCCTGGTTCTGCCCGAGGCGCATCACCGCCCCTTTGCCGAACTGTTTTTCGATCTGCGCGAGGGCCGTCTCCAGCGCCGTCTTTTTGTCCCTGCCGGTGTCCACCGTCTTCGTGAGTTTTCTTGTTGCCGCTCCCTTTTCCGCCATTCCGATTCCTCCCGGCGCGGTGCCCGCGCAACCAATTCGCGCACTTCACATTCGTGAGGTGCCATTCGCTTTGTACCCGCGTTTGAGCCCGCCTAATGAAGCAGATAATATATTAATGATAGTATAGTGGATTCCCGCAGAAAAAGCAAGCAGGCGGCGGGGTGCCCCCGCGGTCAAGCCGCGCCGTCCGGCCCGGCAAAAGTGATAAAGTTTATTTTGGCGCGAGGGTTTGAGGCAACTTCCGACCCGTAAGGACGCGCGGAACCCCGTAGAGGTCGCGGAAGACCCGGATGCCGCAGAGCGCGCCGGAAAACAGCTTCTCCACGGCCCCGGCCTGCCCTTCGCCGATCTCGACCGCGGCGGCGCCGCCGGGCTTCAGCCTCGGCAGCCAGATCCGCGCGATGGCCCGGTAGAACCGCAGGCCGTCTCCGCCGCCGTCGAGCGCCTCGCGCGGCTCGCGCCGTACCTCGTCCTGGAGCGAAGCGATCTCCCCCGAGCGCACGTACGGCGGGTTCGAGACGAGCCCGTCGAGATCCTCGAAGCCCTCCGCCGCCGCGGGGTCGAGCGCGTCCAGCCGCACGGCGGCGACCGACGCAAGGCCCGTCCGCCGGATGTTCCGCGCAAGATATGCGAACGCCTCTTCATATTTTTCCGCCGCCGTCACGCGCGCGCCCGGCAGCAGCGAGGCGATGCCGAGCGCGACGGCCCCCGTCCCCGCGCAGAGGTCCAGCACGCGGGGCGGAGGCCGCCTGCCGGGCGGAGGCCGCCTGCCGGGCGGGGGCCGCCTGCCGGGCTCCGGCTCCGCCCGCAGCAGCCCCACCGCCGTGCGCACGAGCAGCTCGGTCTCCTCGCGGGGGATCAGGACGCCCTCGCCGACCGAAAGCGTCAGGCCGAGGAACGGCCACTCGCCCAGAATGTACTGTAAAGGCCTTCCCCCTGCGCGCTCCCGGGCCGCGCGCAGATAACGCCCCGTCCCCGCCGGGTCCGCCTCTTCGGCGGAGCGCAGCGTCCGCTGCACCCTGTCAAGCCCGAACGCTTGCCGGAACAGACAGCCCGCGTCGAACGCGGGGCTCTCGATGCCCGCCGCCTCCAGCAGCCTTCTGCCCTCGCGGTACGCTTCGCCCAGCGTCATGCGCTCTCCTTTTCCTCCACGCCGGGCACGAGGACGATCCGGTCCTCGCCGTTTTCCGGGATGACCGCTTGAATGGCCGAGATCGCGACCTCGATCATGCCGTCGTCCGGCTCTTTGGTCGTGATGCGCTGCACCCACAGCCCCGGCGCGGAGACGACGCGGGAGAGCAGATTGTCGTGGCGGCCGCAGTAGCGGATCATCTCGTAGCCGATGCCGACCACGGCCGGGATGCAGAGGATCTTCACCGCGGAGCGCACGAACGGGTTCGTGAACGGGATGAAAAAGCCGACGACGATGGCGATGAGCAGGATCAGGATCATGAAACTGGTGCCGCACCGCGGGTGGAACCGCTGGTGGCGGCGCACGTTCTCGACGGTGAGCTCCTCGTTGTTCTCATAACAGAAGATGGTCTTGTGCTCGGCACCGTGATACTCGAACACGCGGTGCACGTCGGGCATCATGGAGCAGAGCTGCACGTAGCCGAGGAAGATGGCGATGCGCAGCACGCCCTCGAACGGCGAGCGCCAGCCCGCGATGCCGCCGCCCGGCAGACGGCCTCCGTCCACGGCCGACTGGATCAGATTGAAGATCCACGTCGGCACCACGAGGAACAGCCCGATGCCGAGCGCGACGCCCAGCACGGTGCCCGCCGTCATGATGACGTTCATCATCCTGTCCCCGAACTTTTCCTCGAGCCATCTGTCGAACTTCGACTCCGCTTCGTCGCCGTCCTCCGAGCCGCTGAGCTCGACGGAACGCGAAAGCGCCTTGTAGCCGATGGAGAGCGCGTCCACGAACCCGGCCATCCCGCGGAAAAAAGGAAGCCGCCAGAATTTTGATTTCTGCTGGACGCTCTCGACGGCAAGCTCTTCTGCCGAAACGGAGCCGTCCGGCATCCGCACGGCCAGCGCCGTCTTTTTCGGCCCCCGCATCATGATCCCCTCGATGAGCGCCTGCCCGCCGATGGACGTGATGCATTTTGTGGTCTCTCTTGACATTACTCCTGATTCCTTTCTTCCCCGGCCGGTTCGCGCGGGCCGCCGCCGAGCTGCCGGAAGGTGGGGATGCGCACGGTGACGACCGTGCCGACGTTTTCGTGGCTGTCGATGTCGAGGCTGCCGGAATGCAGCTTCATGATTTCGTCCGCGAGGGCGAGGCCGATGCCGGAGCCGCGGACGGACTGGTTGGCCTTGTAGAATTTTTTCTTGACGTTGGGCAGGTGCTCGGCCGGGATGCCGCAGCCGTTGTCGGCGATGTCGACGCGGATGAAGCCGTCCTCCTCTACGGCGGCCACGGTGATGGTGCCGCCCTGCGCGGTGTATTTGAGCGCGTTGTCGAGCACGTTGACGAACACCTGCCGCAGCCGGTTGATGTCGCCCAGCACGGGCGGCAGCATGGCCGGCTCGTCGTAGATCAGGAATTTGTGCTCGTTGCGGGCGCGCTCGCTGAACATGTAGACCGCCGCGCCCAGCTCGGCCAGGATGTCGATCTTGTCCATCGTGAGCGTCATGCGGCCGCTCTGCATGCGCGAAAAATCGAGCAGCTCCTCCACGATGCCGGAAAGGCGCTCGGTCTCGCTGACGATGATGCCCATGCCGCGGTGGAACATCTCCGGCTCGGTCTCGCCGCTCTCGAGCGTCTCCGCCCAGCCCTTGATGGCCGTGAGCGGCGTGCGCAGCTCGTGCGACACGGAGGAAATGAAGTCGTTTTTCATCTTTTCGCTCTCGCCGAGCTCGTCCGCCATGTCGTTGATGGTGTCGCACAGGTCCCCGAGCTCGTCGTCGCTCATCTTCTCGACGCGCGCCTTGAAGTCCCCCTGCGCGATCAGCCTGGCCGTCGAGCCGATGCGCTTGATGGGCGTGAGGATGGAGCGGATGAAATAGTTGCTGGAGATGAACACGAACAGGATGACCAGAATGCCGGCCCCCGTCAGGGCGGCGATCAGGGTGAAGATCTGCCGGTCCGCGCCCTCCAGCGAGACGACGTACCGGATCGCGCCGACCGGGACACCGGCGTCGCTTTTGATGACGCGCGTGACCGCCATGGCGCGCTCGCCGCTCGTGAGGCTGCCCGTCCACGTTCCGTAGCCGTTCGTGTTCTCGAGCGCGAGCCTGTAGTCCGGCATGGGCTGCGAGGAATCCGGCGCGAAGCCGATGGACGTGGTCACGACGCGCCCCGTCTGGTTGACGATCATCAGCTCCATGCTCTCTTTGCTGGGGAAATCCTCCACATAGCTGCGCGCCGCGTCGATGAACTCGGGGGAGGACTTTCTGCCGTAGCTCGAGAAGATGTTGGTCAGCTCGTCGGAGCGCCCGTTGAGCGCGGACTGGATGCCGTTGTAGACATAGCCCTGCACCACGAACGACAGCGTCGCGATCAACGTGGCGACGATCACAATGATGACGCCGAGGCTGTTCGTGATCCAGCGTTTTGAGATGCTGTTTTTCGAGGCCATCCCGGCGTCACCTCCTTCTTAGCCCTCCCACTTGTAGCCGAGACCCCAGACGGTGACGATGTGCTTGGGGTTCGAGGGCTCGTCCTCGACCTTCATGCGCAGGCGACGGATGTTGACGTCCACGATTTTTTCCTCGCCGTAATAGGATTCGCCCCAGACGTGGCGCAGGATTTCCGTGCGGTCCAGCGCCGTTCCGGGATTCGAGAAAAAATACTCCATGATCTGGAACTCCACCTGCGTCAGCTCGACGGGCACGCCCTTTTTGAGCAGCGTGCGGCTGCGCAGGTTGAGCACGAAGTCGCCGGAGACGATCTCCTCGCGGAAATTGTTCTTGTCGCGCATCTGCTCCAGCGCGACGCGGCGGTACACGGCGTCCACGCGCGCCACGAGCTCGCTCGGGCTGAACGGCTTCGTCACGTAGTCGTCCGCGCCCATCATCAGGCCGCTGACCTTATCCATCTCCTGCGTTTTGGCCGTCAGCAGAATGATGCCGATGGAGCCGCTGCGGCGGCGCAGCTCCTTGCAGACCGCCAGCCCGTCGTATTTGCCGGGCATCATGATGTCGAGCACGGCGACGTCCACATTCGGACCCTCCCGGTCGCAGATGGTCAGGGCCTGCTCGCCGTCGGCCGCCTCCAGCGTCTGGTAGCCCGCCCGCTTCAGGTTGATGACGACAAATTCGCGGATCGCCTGTTCGTCCTCCGCCACAAGAATGGTTTTCACCGGGATTTTCCCCCCCATCGATTTAATCCTTGGAAATCAGCTCAAAAGCGTCCCGCACCTCCTGCACGGTCATCGAAATCGGATTGCCGGGCGACGTGCGCTCCGCCGCGTACACCAGACCGTCCTCCTGCGCGAGCTGGAAAAAGCCCTTTGTGCCGGCCCCCGCCCCCCATTCCTTTTCCGTGAACACCTCGAGGCGCATCAGCTCCGGGCCCTGCACGCCCGCGGCGCTTTTCGGCGAATCCATCCACTGGTAAAAGATCATGGTGCGCGTGGCCGGGTCCAGCTTCGTGGTGATCTTGCCCCGCCACATGTCGGGGATGGCGAACCAGTACCCGTCCGCGTAGTTGATGACCATGCTCATCACGCGCACGAACGTGTTGGTCGCGGTGTCGTACCGGTGCCAGCTCGTCAGGTAGTCGGCGTCGTCGGCCGCGGTGCTGGTGTAGCCCGGCAGCAGCGTCACCAGCGGGATCTCGAGGATCTTGTCGCCGTTGATGTCCTTCGAAACGACGGAGGTGCTGCGCACGGTGCTCTTCGCCGTTTTCGTCGCCGGGTCGTAGAACGGCGCCTCCAGCCGGTTTTTGGCCTTGTTCCAGTACAGGAGCTCGGTCACCATGGTGTTGGCCGACTTGACCCCGTCGAGGACGATGCCGAACTGGTGCGCGTCCACCAGGCCCGTCAGCACGGAGGCGTATTTGGTCACGCCCGCGTCCATGGGCGCCGTGCCCATGACCTCCATGGCATTCTCTTTCATGCGCAGCAGATGCGCCGACGCCGGCTGATCCCCCACCGTGACGCCGGCCGTAAAGATTTCACTGCGGCCGTCGCCGTCGAAATCCGCCACGGCCATCTCGGTGTAGCTTTGGTTCAGCTTGAGCTCGTTCATCTTTCCGTTCGAGAAATAATAGATGCTGATGGTCCCGGTGTTGTTCTGGCTGTTGCCCCAGCCGACAACGGCCTCGTCTTTCCCGTCGCCGCTGAGGTCGCCGAAGCAGACCCTGTCCGCCTGAGAGGCCGGGTTGCTGAACAGGCCGATGTTTTTCCAGTTGCCGTCGGAACCCTTTGCCATGAAAAGGACGTTCGTGCCGGTCGAATCCTCGTCCTTCTGGTAGAAGGCCATCGCCTCCTGCCCGCTGTCGCCGCACAGGTCGTGCGTGATGATGGCGGAACGGTAATCGCCGGCGGCCGGGTATTTCAGGATCATCTTGTCGCCGGCGGTCTGGTCCAGCAGGTTCTGGATGTCCGCCTCGTTGGCCCCCGTGGGGCGCGGGGCGCGCATCAGCGACTGGGCGTCCAGCCCCACGAACGAACACCCGGAAAGCGCCGCCGCAAGCGCCAGCACCACCGCAAGAACGGCCGCTCTCCGTCTCATGCGCAAATCCCTCCCCGCCGCCGTCAGATTCAAGTGTACAAGCGATTCTATTATAGCATATAGCCGCCAAAAAGAAAGTATCAAAACTGTAACGGCCGCAGGCCGTTTCGGACTGAAAATCCGGGGAAGCTCCCCCCGAGCAGGCAAAGCCTGCACTTTCGATTTGCTCGCAGGTGCTTGCGTGCATTCCCGAGGCAAGAGCAAGACACTGCTAAAAGCCATAGTTGGCCCGCCGTAAGCGCGTACGGCGCTATGCGCCCCGCGCGACCCGAGCGCATACATAAAAATCTGGCGGGAGCAATTATAAACCGTCCCGCCAAAATAAGCTGTTCATTTTTCCCGCGCCGAACGGCGGGCCGAAACGGACTATGTCCGCGGCGGGGCGCGCGTGCGGGCTCAGACTGCCCTACACCGTCGCCGCGTAGAGCAGCATGCCGACGTTTTCGCCGTAGATGCGGTCGAACTGCGCGATCGGCAGAGGATTGGCGCCCTCCCCGGTCTCGACCGTGTACCCGGGCCGGCGGAAATCCTGGATGAACCAGTCCTTGTAGCCCGCGTAAGAGGCGACGCCCGTCGCCTGATCCAGCTGGTAGCCGCTGATGCGCGCGAGCTCCATGCCGACGGTCTCGGCCTCGGCGGGGGCGAGGTCCATGAAGTTCCAGTAGATCACCCTGCCCTGCGTGTGGTACGCCATCACCAGGCGGAAGTTGTGGCTCCTGGTAAAGCGCACCATCGCGCGGGTCTCCGGCTCGGAAACCGGGTACGGCCCGGAGTAGCGCGTCGGCCCCGGCCCCTTGATGCCGAGCTCCGCCTCCGCCTGCTTCGACTGCTGCCACGCGGCGTCGTAGTTGTGGTTGAGGTCCACGCCGCGGACGTTCGCCTGCCAGTCCGGCGAAAAATCGGCGCTGCCGCTGTTCCAGCGGATGAGGCGGCTGTAGTACGGGTTGTTCCGCTGCAGGCCGTTGAGCACGAGATCGACGCCGTCCGGGTTGACCATCGGCACCAGAAAGATGCTCGCGGCGCTCCAGAGGGCGCGGGCGTCGTAGCCCGCGATCTGCCGGCCGAACGCATAGGCGGCGAGATAATCCTCGGCGAACTTCATCAGCACGGGGGCGTTGATCCATTCCAGCGCGTGATGCGCCGCGCTGTAGAAGACGCGGTTCGGCCCGGTGCCGAGGCGCAGGCTGTAGAGGCTTTTGCCGAGCACGCTCGAGCCGATGCTGCCGATGCGCAGGAACGGATACCGCGCCTTGAGGCCCTCGAGATTGCGCGAGAGGATGCGGTGGGTGTAGTTCACGTCGGTCGGCACGACGCCGAAGCCGTAGGGCACGGTCAGCCGCCTGCCGACCGGGAGGTTGCGGGGGTTGACCCGCGGGTTCGCCGCGGCGATGGCGTCCGGATCGGTGCCGAACTTCTGCGCGACGGCGAAAAACGTGTCGCCCCGCTGCGTGACATAGGTGTCGTACCCGAGCAGGAACCGCTCCGCCAGCCGCCCCGTCGCCGGCCCGACGATCCCGTCCGGCACAAGGCCGAACCGCGCCTGAAGCTGCATCACCGCCCGCTGCGTCCGCGGGCCGAACACGCCGTCCACCGGGCCAGGGTCGTGGCCGAGCCTGCGCAGCAGGGACTGCAGTTCCATCACATCGTTGCCGGACGTTCCGGGCCGCAGGATCCTCATATACGATTCCCCCCAAACGGAAAGTTTTTCCCTCGCTGCAATTGTATTGCCGCCCCGCCCGGATTATTCCAGGCGGCGTGTCGCCGCAGCCGTGGCCGGGCGTAAAGCCGTGTGAAAATTTCGGGCTTCTCCGGCCCGGACGGTCCGGGGCATCTCCCGGCGACGGAAATTGCCCGGCGAACAAAAAAGCGCATCCCTTGCGGAACGCGCCCTTTTTCTTTCCGGTCTTCTTCAATGGTCCCCGAGCAGCTTGACGAGAACGGCCTTCTGCGCGTGCAGACGGTTCTCCGCCTCGTCGAAAATCTCCTTCGCGTGGGCCTCGAACACTTTTTCGGTGATCTCTTCGCCGCGGTGGGCGGGCAGGCAGTGCTGCACGATCGCGTCCGGTTTGGCCGCGGCGAGCACCGTGTCGTTGACCTGATAGCCCTGGAACGCCTTCCTGCGCTTTTCGGCCTCGGCCTCCTCGCCCATCGACGCCCAGACGTCGGTGATGACCACGTCGGCGCCGCGCGCGGCCTCGACCGGGTCCGTCGTCATGCTGAACGCCGGGTGCGCGTTCGCGAAATCGCGCACGAGCGGGCTCGGTTTGTAGTCCGCCGGGCAGGCGACGGAGACCTCCATCTTCATTTTGAGCCCGCCGACGATCAGCGAATTCATCATGTTGTTGCCGTCGCCGATAAAGCACAGCTTGAGCCCCTCAAGCGCGCCCTTGTATTCCCGGATGGTCATCAGGTCCGCCAGCACCTGGCAGGGATGCGAAAAATCCGTCAGGCCGTTGATGATGGGGATGGAGCCGTTCTGTGCGAGGGCCTCCACCTCCGATTGTTTGAACGTGCGGATCATGATGCCGTCGAGATAGCGCGAGAGCACGCGGGCGGTGTCCTGCACCGGTTCGCCCCGGCCGATCTGCAGGTCGTCGGAGGAGAGGAAGATCGGCAGGCCGCCGAGCTGGTACATGCCGACCTCGAACGAGACGCGCGTCCTCGTCGAGGCCTTCTCGAAGATCATGCCGAGGGTCTTGCCCCCGAGCACATGGTGCCGGATGCCGTGTTTCTGCTCGTACTTGAGCTGATCCGCAAGATTCAGGATCTCGGCGATGTCCCCGGCGGTCAGATCCATCATTTTCAAAAGATGTTTCATAACAAAGTTCTCCTTTATGCTCGGGAGTTCTCCCGATGCTCCTGCGGGCATGAAAATGCCTTTCGACGCCTGCGGCGCCCACGGCTTTGGAAAAGCCGAAACATGGCATATCCATCGCACGGGGTGCGCCTTACTTTTCGCTCTCCGCGGACCTAAACGGCGCGGCTTGGCTGCGGCGGCACGCCGCCCAGTATGTTTTGCAGAATGCCGAGCCCTTTGTCCGCTTCCCGCTTCGTGACGGTCAGCGGCGGCAGAAAGCGCAACACGTCTTTCGCCGTGAGGATCAGCAGGCCGTTTTCGGCGCATGCCGCGGCGATCTCCGCCGGAGTTCCCCGTTCCGGCTTCGCGCCGAGCATCAGGCCCATGCCCCGGACCGACGCGACGCCCTTCATGGCCCTGAGCTGCTCTGCGAAATACGCGCCCTTTTTGCGGACCTCCGCGAGGAACGCGGGGTCCCCCACGCGCTCCATCACCGCGAGCGACCCCGCGCAGGCCACCGGGTTGCCGCCGAAGGTCGAGCCGTGCGTGCCCGGGCCGAGCACGCCGCCGAGCGCCTCCGCGCACAGGCACGCGCCCATCGGCAGGCCGCCGGCGAGCGCCTTCGCGCTCGTGACGACGTCCGGCTTCACCCCGTAGTTCTGGTAGCAGTAGAAAGCCCCCGTGCGCCCCACGCCCGTCTGCACCTCGTCGACGATCATCAGGATTTTATGTTCCGAGCACCAGGCGCGCAGGTCTTTTACGAAAGTCCCATCCATCGGAACGACGCCGCCCTCCCCCTGGATCAGCTCGAGCATCACGGCGCAGGTCTTTTCCGTCGCGGCGGCCGCGACGCCCTCCATCGACGCGGGCGCATAGCGGAAGCCCTCCGTCAGCGGGGCGAACAGCCGGTGGAACCCGTCCTGGCCGGTCGCGGCGAGCGTCGTGACCGTGCGGCCGTGAAAGGAGTTCTTGAGCGTGACGATCTCCGTTTTCCCCGCCCCGAGCTTCTCCGTGCCGTAAGCGCGCGCCAGTTTGATCGCGCACTCGTTCGCCTCCGCGCCGCTGTTGCAGAAAAACACCTTCGACATGCCGGAGAGCGCGCAGAGCTTTTCTGCCGCCTCGGCCTGCACGGGGCTGTAATAGAGGTTCGACAGGTGCTGGATGGACGCGGCCTGCTTTGCCACGGCGGCGGCCCACTTCTCGTCGGCGTAGCCGAGGCAGTTGACGCCGATGCCGCTGGTGAAGTCGATGTACTCCCTACCGTCCGGCCCCCTGGCCGTCGCGTTCCTGCCGGAGACGAGCGCCACGTCGAACCGCGCGTAAGTCGGCATCACATGGCTGTTCAGTTTTGCCTTGGTTTCCTCAAAGGTCATGATGGAATCCCCTTTCCCTCTTCAGTACAGCATGGTGCCGATCCCCTCGTCGGAGAACAGCTCGATCAGGATGGAATGCGGGATGCGCCCGTCGATGATGTGCGCGCGCTCCACGCCGCGCCGCACGGCTTCCACACAGCAGGCGATCTTCGGGATCATGCCGCCGGTGATGATGCCCTCGTTCTGCAGCTTCGGCACTTCGCTGACGTTCACCACGGGGATCAGCGAATCCTCGTCGTTCTTGTCGCGCAGCAGGCCGCGCACGTCCGTCATCAGGATCAGCTTTTCGGCCCCCAGCTCCGCCGCGATGCGCGCCGCCGCGATGTCCGCGTTGATGTTGAAGACCTCGCCGTTCGGCCCGCCGGCGATCGTCGCCACGACGGGCACGTACCCGCTCTGCGTCGCGTTGTTCAGCACCGCGGGGTTGACTTCGGTGATCTCGCCGACATAGCCGAGGTCCTCCTTATAGACCATCTTTTCGGCTTTGAGCAGGCCGTCGTCGAGGCCGCAGAGGCCGAGCGCCCGGCCGTTGTGGCGCTCGAGGAGCTGCACGAGGTCCTTGTTGACCTTCCCGGCCAGCACCATCTGCACCACGTCGATGGTCTCCCGGTCGGTGTAGCGCAGACCGTCGACGAAGCGGCTCTGCTTGCCGATCTTTTTCAGCATGGCGCTGATCTCGTTCCCTCCGCCGTGGACGACCACGACCCGGATGCCCACGAGCTGCATCAGCACGATGTCGCTCATCACCGCGTCCTTGAGCTTTTCGTCCGCCATGGCGCTGCCGCCGTACTTGACGACGATGGTCCTGCCCGCGTGGGTCTGGATGTACGGCAGCGCCTGCACCAGAACCTTCGCTCTGTCGCCGTTGGAAATCTGCATGTTCTTTCTGCCTTTCAAGGGCTGAAATCGTCGGCCCGATTCTGAATTTTTCCCCGAGGGGCGAGCGGGCTTGCGCTCAGGCCGCGATGCACAAGGAGTCTGACCTTGGCCTCCGCGCTCGACCTTGACCTTTCTAACCTCTTAACATCCAATCCTCTGACCTCTAGCTTCGGTAGTCGCCGTTGATCCTGACATAATCGTAGGTCAGGTCGCAGCCGAACGCGGTCGCGCAGGCGTCTCCGTCGCCGAGTCCGACATCGACCGTCACCTCGTCTTCCGAAAGGACCCGTTTCGCCCGCTCCTCGCTGAAAGGCACGCCCGATCCGTTTTCGCATACCACGACGTACCCCGCTTTGGAAGAGAACGAAACGTTGATTTTCGTCACGTCCGTTTCGGCCCCGCTGTAACCGACGGCGCAGAGCACGCGGCCCCAGTTCGCGTCGGCGCCGAACATGGCGGCCTTGAACAGCGCGGAGTGGATGACGCCCTTCGCGGCGATTTTCGCGTTCGTCTCGTCTTTCGCGCCGGTCACGACGCAGGTGACCAGCTTCGACGCGCCCTCGCCATCCTTCGCGAGCGTACGGGCGATTTTCACGCACAGCTGCGTGAGCGCCCGTTGGAACGTTTCAAAATCTCCGCCTTCCGGCTCCGCGATCTCCGGGTTGCCGGCGAGGCCGTTCGCAAGGATCGCGCAGGTGTCGTTGGTCGAGGTGTCGCCGTCGATGCTGACCATATTGAAACTGACGTCCACGGCCGCGCGCAGTGCCGCGTCCAGCGCCTTCGGGGAAATGGCCGCGTCCGTCGTGAGGAAGCACAGCATGGTGCCCATGTTCGGGTGGATCATGCCGGAGCCCTTCGCGATGCCGCCGATCTTCACGGATTTCCCGCCGAGCGCGCATTCCACGGCGAAATTCTTCACCACGGTGTCCGTCGTCATGATCGCCTTCGCCGCGTCCTCCGAACCGTTTGCAGAGAGCGCCGCGGCCAGCGCGGGCATCGCGTTCTCGATCGGCCCGATGGGCAGCGCCTGCCCGATGACGCCCGTCGAGGCGACGACCACATCCTGCGGCGAAAGGCCGAGCGCCTCCGCCGCGAGGACGCACATCTTCTTTGCTTTCTCCACGCCGTCGGCGTTGCAGGTGTTGGCGTTGCCGCTGTTGCAGACGACCGCCTGCGCCCTGCCGTCTTTGAGATTTTCTTTCGTCACGAGAATCGGCGCGCCCTTGACGAGGTTCCGCGTGTAGACGGCCGCCGCCGCGCACGGCACGGACGAGACGATCATGGCGAGGTCGGCCTTCGCGATATTTCTGCGGATGCCGCAGTGCACCCCGCCCGCCTTGAATCCACCGGGCGCCGTCACGCCGCCCTCCACGAACTGGTATTCCATGAAAATGCCCTCCGTAATCGCTGTTATTCAGCCTTTGCTTTCCGCATCCCCTACAAGCCGGGACGCGCGCTCAAAATCTTCCCTGCGCACATAAAGGTAATAGATGGTGTCGAAGCGGGGATCGTACCGGGAGCGGAACCCCGTCCAGCGGCCGAGCGTCGCGCTGCGGCCGTCGAAATCGAGCCGCTGCCGGTTGTTCATGCTGTAGTCGCAGTCGACGCCGTTCCGCGCAAGCAGTTCCCGCAGGCGGTTGAACTCCTGCATGGAAATGCCGAACCAGACCTCTTTCCTCTGCCAGAACCACATTGCGTTTCACCCTTTCCCATACACCCGCCGGAGAGCCGCCTGCCCTCACGATTAAAGTCAGCTTCAGCCCGCCTGACCGGGGCTGCGTACAAGCGAAGCGGTTCAGGGGTAACGCGGGCGCGCCGCGAAGCGAGTGCGTCCGCATGGGGCCCAGATTCCGCGTAAGCGGTACGCAGTTCCGGGCGGGCGGGGTTGTATGCCGCCTATCAGAATGCCGGCGGGAACGCCGTGAGGCCTGTGGTCTCCTCGAGGCCGAACGAAAGGTTCATGTTCTGGACCGCCTGTCCGGCCGCGCCCTTGACCATGTTGTCGATGGCCGAGACGGCGATGAACGTTCCCGTGCGCTCGTCAACGTGCAGCGAGATGTCGCAGAAATTCGACAGCCGCACGTTCTTGATGTCCGCCACGCGGCCCGGGGGCAGCAGACGAACGAAGAATTCCCCGCCGTAGGCCGTCTCGTACGCCTCGCGCAGCTTCGCCATCGTCGCGCCGGGCGCGAGCTTCGCGTAGCACGTCGCGAGGATGCCGCGGTTGACCGGCAGCAGATGCGGCACGAAGGTCACGCGCATCTCGCGGCCGAGGATCTTCCGCAGCGTCTGCTCCATCTCCGGCGTGTGGCGGTGCGCGCCGACCTTGTAGGCCGTCATGCTCTCGTTCAGCTCGGGGTAGTGGGTGTTCTGCGTCATCTTGCGGCCGGAGCCCGTCACGCCCGACGCGCAGTCCGCGACGATGCCGTCCGGCAGCGCGAGGCCGGCTTTCAGCGCCGGAGCCAGCGCCAGCGGCACCGCCGTGGTGTAGCAGCCCGGGTTCGCGATCAGCTTTTTCCCCTTGATCTTTTCGCGGAACAGCTCCGGCAGGCCGTAGGCCGCCCGCTCGTGCAGCAGCGGGTATTTGAATTCCCCGCCGTACCATTCGCGGTAGTCTTCCTCCCGCTCGAGGCGGAAATCCGCGCCCATGTCGATCAACGTCCTGCCCGCCTGCGCGCATTTCTGCGCAAGATCCTGCGAGAGGCCCGCCGGCAGCGCCGCGAACACCACGTCGCTCTTTTCCAGCACCTCGTCTTCTCCCGTGCAGATCATGTCGCACAGGCCGTAATACGCCGGATACACGTCGCTCAGCGGCTTCCCCTCGAAGGTCGAGGAGCCGACGGCCGCCAGCAGCACCTGCGGGTGCCCGCTCAAAAGCCGCACCAGCTCGGCGCCCGCGTATCCGGTCGCCCCGATCACGCCCGCCTGGATCATGTTTCACTCATCCCGATCCGTTTCAAGATTCTCCGCGCCTCGGCTCGCACGTTTTCCGGCGCGGGGCTGCCGAGCACCTTCCTGCCGTTGACGCAGGCCTCGAGCGAGATGGCGTCGTACACGTCCGGGCCGAAATGCGCGTCGAACGCCCGGTACTGCTCGACCGGCAGCGTCTCGAGCGTCAGGTGATGGTCGATGCAGTACGCCACGATGGAGCCGACGATCCTGTACGCCGTGCGGAACGGCAGGCCTTTGCGGACGAGATAATCCGCGCAGTCCGTCGCGTTGATGAATCCCTGCGCCGCCGCCGCGCGCATGTTTTCCGTGCGCACCTTCATGGTGTCCACCATCGGGAGGAATGCCGTCAGGCACATCCGCAGCGTGTCGCACGCGTCGAAGATCGCCTCCTTGTCCTCCTGCATATCCTTGTTGTAAGCGAGGGGCAGGCCTTTCATCACGGTGAACAGCGTCACCATGTCGCCGACGGCCCGGCCGGTTTTGCCGCGCACCAGCTCGGCAATGTCGGGGTTCTTCTTCTGCGGCATGATGCTCGACCCGGTCGAAAACGCGTCGTCCAGCTCGACGAACCTGAACTCCCACGAGCACCAGAGCACGATCTCCTCCGCGAAGCGGGAGAGGTGCACCATCGCGATGGCTATGGCCGACGACAGTTCGAGGCAGAAATCCCGGTCGGAGACGCTGTCGAGGCTGTTGCGCGTGGGCCCGGCAAAACCGAGCAGCTCCGCCGTGCGCGCCCGGTCGATCGGATAGGTCGTGCCCGCGAGGGCGCAGGCGCCGAGGGGGCAGTAGTCCATACGCTTCGCGGCGTCCGCCAGCCTGCCTTCGTCCCGCAGGAACATCTCGGCATACGCCAACAGATGATGCCCGAACGTCACGGGTTGCGCCCGCTGCAGATGCGTGTAGCCCGGCATCACGGCGTCGCTGTAGGTGAGCGCCTTCCGGCAGAGCACGCCGATCATCTCCCGGATCTGCCCGCGCAGGGACCCGACTTCCCTTTTCAGGTACAACCGGTCGTCGACGGCCACCTGGTCGTTGCGGCTGCGCGCGGTGTGCAGCCGCCTGCCCGCGTCGCCGAGGCGCCTGGTCAGTTCGCCCTCCACAAAGGTGTGGATGTCCTCGGCCTCGGGGTCGATGGAGAGCTTTCCGCTCTCGAGGTCCCCGAGGATGCCGCGCAGTCCCTCGCAGATGCTCTCCGCCTCGCTTTTTTCCAGCACGCCGCACTCGCCCAGCATGGTTGCGTGGGCGATGCTGCCCTCGATGTCCTCGCGCGCCATGCGGCTGTCGAAAGAGATGGAGGAGTTGAAAGCATTGGTCTTTTGATCGAGCTGCTTTTTGAATCTTCCCGTCCAGAGCTGCAAACTTATCCCGCCCCCATCATTTTGCGGTGTGCTTCTGCTTCTTGATCGCCTGTACTGAAATGGGCAGCCCGAACAGGTTGATGAACCCCTGCGCGTCCTTCTGGTTGTAGACGTGGTCCTCGCTGAAGGTCGCGATGTCCTCGTCGTAGAGGGAGTACGGGGAGGTCGCGCCCGCGTCGATGATGTTGCCCTTGTAGAGCTTGAGCTTGACTTCGCCCGTGACGTTCCGCTGGGTGGAATCGACGAAAGCGGAGAGCGCCTCGCGCAGCGGGGTGAACCATTTGCCGTCGTAGACCAGTTCCGCGAATTTCTGCGCCACGAGCTCCTTATAATGGAAGGTGTCGCGGTCGAGGCAGAGCTCCTCGAGCTTGTGGTGGGCCGCATAGAGGATCGCGCCGCCCGGGGTCTCGTACACGCCGCGCGACTTCATGCCCACGAGCCTGTTTTCCACAAGGTCCACGATGCCCACGCCGTTCTCGCCGCCGATCCCGTTCAGCTTCGCGATCAGGTCGACGCCGCAGAACTTTTCGCCGTCCAGCTTGACGGGCACGCCTTTTTCAAACGCGAGGGTCACGTAGGCCGGCTGGTCGGGGGCCTTTTCGGGCGAAACGCCCAGCTCGAGGATCTTGTCGTACTTGGGCTCGTTCGCGGGGTCTTCGAGGTCGAGGCCCTCGTGCGACAGATGCCACAGGTTTTTGTCCTTCGAGTAGTTCGTCTCCCTCGTGATGGAGAGCGGGACGTGATGCGCCTCGGCGTAGTCGATCTCCTCGTCGCGGGACTTGATGCTCCAGATCCTCCACGGCGCGATGATCTTCATCTCCGGCGCGAACGCCTTGATGGAAAGCTCGAAGCGCACCTGGTCGTTGCCCTTGCCGGTTGCGCCGTGCGCGATGGCGTCGGCTCCCTCGGCCTTCGCGATCTCGACGAGGCGCTTCGCGATCAGCGGCCTCGCGAACGAGGTCCCAAGCAGGTACTTGCCCTCGTAGACGGCGCCCGCTTTCAGCGTCGGCCAGATGTAGTCCTCGACGAGCTGCTTTTTCAGGTCTGCTATGTAGAGTTTGGAGGCCCCGGTCTTTTTCGCCTTTTCTTCCAGACCGTCAAGTTCGGCGCCCTGCCCCACGTCCGCCGCGACGGCGATGACCTCGCAGCCGTCGTAATTTTCTTTCAGCCACGGGATGATGACGGAGGTATCAAGGCCGCCCGAATAGGCCAGAACCACTTTTTTGATCTTTTTTTCCATTTTGTATGCGACCCCTTTTCAACGATCGATATGGGTAAATTGTTTCGACAATGCCTATTATACGCCTTTTATGCAAAAAATCAAGTCATTTTTGCATAAATATTCAGCAAATTGAATTTGCATACAAGCCGCGCCATAGAGCCTGGCAAAAATTCCGGGCTGCGGCCGGCGCGAGAGCTTCGGGAAACTCCCGGCGGGCACGTCAGAGACCGACCAACGCGGGAGCCGTCCCTGAACTGTCCGGGCAAAAGACAGCTTTTGATTTTCACCAGGCCATACGCCCGGCCGAAACAGGCTTTGCCTGCGCCTGTTGATATTTATTTGCAAACATGATTATAATAGAAGGGTAGAATTTGGAAAAGGGCCCGCCGATTCCGGGCCGCTGCAAAGCAGGAGGTTTTTCATGAATGATTTTCGCGAGGTCGCCGTTTCCGACCTGAAATTCAACCCGTTCACCATGATCGACAAGGAGTGGATGCTGGTCACGGCCGGCACGAAAGAAAAATGCAACACCATGACCGCAAGCTGGGGGTCGCTGGGCGAGCTGTGGAACCACTATGTCTCCACCGTCTATATCCGCCCCACGCGCTACACGCTCGAATTTCTGAACAGAGAGCCTTATTATTCCCTCTGCGTGTTCGACGAAGCCTACCGCGCGGCGCTGAATTACTGCGGCAGCCATTCCGGCCGCGACGGTGACAAGATCAAGGCCTCGAACCTGACGCCCGTGTTCGACGAGGCGGCGCCGTATTTCGCCGAGGCGAAGCTCGTCTTCCTCTGCCGCAAGCTGTACCGGCAGGATTTCGACCCCGCATGCTTTCTCGATCCGACGCTCGACGCGAAGAACTACCCGAAAAAGGACTACCATAAAATGTTCATCGGCAGCATCGAAAAAGTGCTGGTGAAAAAATAACCCGCAGCCCGGACGCCCCGCGCAGCCGGCGCGGGACGCCGAAGGGAGGGATCGTTCCCCCCCCCGCCGCATCCTCTCCGCGTCCGCCGCTTGCCTGCTGACGCTCTGCGCGCCGGTCGGCGCGTCGGCCAGCTCCGGCCCCTCTTAACATGGAAAATCCCCCGTCGCTGTCCATGACGCCGCTCACGGACTGCCCCGTCGAGGTAGACGGGGAAACGCTGACGTTCGACTTTTCCGGCGGCGGCGCGGGCGCGAATGAAGCCGGAAAAAAATCCATAAAAGTGGGGAAACTCCAAAGGAACCGGAGTTTCCCCACTTTTTCATTTTTTTATCGCGGCGGAGCGAAATCGACGATGTAATCGCGCATGGCGTCCGCGACGGCGCCCGGCACACGGGCCGTCATCCGGCAGCCGCGCGGCGTGTACTCCACCCGTTCCACCGCGCCGCTTCCGCGCACCCGGTCCGCGAGGCCCGCGGCGGAAAACGGAAGCAGCAGCGTGACGCGGCGGTAATCCGGCAGGCTGCGCTCGATCGTATCCAGCAGGAGCGCAAGGCCCTCGCCCGTCTTCGCGCTGATCCGCACCGCCCGGCCGATCATCGGCATGGAGGCAAGGTCCGGCACGAGGTCGCACTTGTTCAGCACCGTGATCATCGGCCGGTCCGTGCAACCGAGGCCGGCCAGCACGCTCCGCGTGACCTCCATATGTTCGGGGGCGGCCGGATTGGAGGCGTCGCAGACGTTCAGGATCACGTCGGCCGCGGCGGCCTGCTCCACCGTGGATTTGAACGCCTCGACCAGATGGTGCGGCAACCGGCGCAGAAAGCCGACGGTGTCGATCAGCATCACCTTTTCGCCGCCCGGCAGCCTCAGCGCGCGCGCCGTCGGGTCCAGCGTCGCGAACAGCCGGTCGTCGGTCAGCACGCCCGCGCCCGTCAGGGCGTTCATCAGGGTGGATTTTCCCGCGTTGGTGTAGCCCACGAGCGCCACGGTCGTCACGCCGTCCTTGCGCCGGCGGCGGCTGATCCGCCCGCGGCGCGCCTCCAGGCCCCTAAGCTGGACTTCAAGCGACTCGATCCGCCGCCGGATGTGGCGCCGGTCGGTCTCCAGCTTGCTCTCGCCCGGGCCGCGCGTGCCGATGCCGCCGCCGAGGCGCGACAGCTCGGTCCCTTTTCCCCCGAGCCGCGGGAGCAGATACCGCAGCTGCGCCAGTTCCACCTGCAGGCGTCCCTCGCGCGTGCGGGCGCCTTTCGCGAAGATGTCGAGGATCAGCGTGGTGCGGTCCACCGCCCGCACGCCGGAAATACGCTCGATATTGCGGAGCTGCGTGGGTGAAAGATCCCGGTCGAACACCAGCAGGTCGATCCCGTATTTTTCGCTGAAATCGGCGATCTGCCCCATCATTCCCTTGCCGACACAGGTCGCCGCGTCGGGCGACGGGCGCTTCTGCGTCACGGCGCCGAACGGCTCGGCCCCGGCGCTCGCTACCAGTTCGTAGAGCTCCGCCAGCGAAGATTCCGCGTCGAATTCCCCGGTCTCGAGCTCCACGAGCAGCGCCCGCTCCTTTTTAGCCGTATTTTCGTACATCTTCCGATCACGCTTCCTTTCGCGTTTTTCCGACCGGTCTACCTTCTATTGTCCCGAATCTTTCAGCTATATCCAAAATATCCGATCCGAGGACAAAAATCAACCCTTTTTTGTCGAACGCGCGTCATTTCCCGCAATCTATTTTTTCACGAAACGCGGCTGTAATCCGGAACGGCCGTCAAATGCGCCGGCATAAATTTTTCCAGAATTTTTTGCGCGGAATCCCGCCCGCAGGCGGGCTCCCGCAGAAAATACACCGTCACCGTGCCGCCCGCCGTGTTCTCCGCGAGCTCCGCGTCGAGGCCGAGCCCGGAAAGCAGCGAAGCCAGCGCCGTTTTGGTGAACGCCCCGGGCGCCGCCGCGCCCAGCGCCAGCAGTTTCACCCGGCGGTCCGCCGCGTCCCCGCCGCCGCCGAGGCCGGAAACCGCCTCCCGGAGGGCGAGGCCGTATCCCTCGGACGTAGCGACAAAGCTCTCCCGCTGCAGCTCCTTGACGGCGCCGTACGCGAGGTCGAGGCCCTCCGCCATGGCCCGCAGCTCGAAATCGACCGCCGTGGAGCCGTCCAGCGCATAGAGACCGGTCGGCAGGAGGCGGGCTTTCATCGAATCGTACGCGCCCATCAGGGCCCCGCCGTCACGGTCAGCGCGCCGATCACCGCGAGCTGATTCGCGGCCGTCGCCTTCCCGGCCGTCGAGAACGAGCAGTCCGAGATCAGCCCCGTCGAAAACAGGGCCGCCGTCATGGCGGAAACCGTCGCGGCCTCGGCCACGCCCAGCCCGTCGAAATAGTCCAGGATCGCCTGCCGGCACGCCGTCACCATCGCCGCATCGGTCCCGGCGCCGCCGTTCTTCACGGTGCAGGCCACATCGACCGCGACGGTCCCGGCCGCCTGCACCGTCACGTCCACGTTGATCTCCTTCGCCGCAGTCAGCATGGCGGAGACCGCCTGCACCTGCCCTGTGGAGGGCGCGGCCCCTTTCCCTCCCAGATAGACGGCCACGGTGCCGACGCCGTTCGCCCGGGGCACGACATTTGCGGAGTGGATGCCGTCGCAGGCCATGGCGGCCTGCCGGTACCACGCCGCGTTCGTCCCGTTTGCGGGCGCGGCATAGGCCGAGAGCAGCCGCGCCCGCAGCGAATCGTCGGATTCCGCGTCCTCGCCGCCGGTGAACGGAGCGGTGTTCGTCACCGTTTCGATCGACGCGGGGGGCGTCACCATCACCGTCACCGTCGCGGAATTCGTATTGCCCGCTGCGCCCGCCTCCTGCGCCGCGGCCGGCACGGCGACCGTCAGGCTGCCCTGCGGCAGGGAGGCGTCCGCCGTCGTCACATACTGCGCCGCACCCGCTCCGGAGGAGGCGCAGACCGTTCCCTTCGGGATGCTGACGCCGAACCACAGCGCCGTGCTCCGCCCGAAGGTCAGCGCGCCCGTCGCCGCCGAGGCCGGCTTGCGCGAAAGGCCCCGCTCCCCGGCCCGCATCTCGAGCCGCGCGCCCGTCGCCGTCTGGGCGAACGTCTGCGCTTTCAGCCAGTCCACCGCGGCGCAGACGGAATAGATCTCCCCCGCGAGGACCTTGAGCCGGATGCCGATGTCCGACGCATCGTCCGGCGAATAGCCGGCCAGCGCCTCAAATTTCTGCTGCATCCGCAGAAGGATGCTGTCGTACGTTTCCGTCACAGCTCCACCCCGATCTCTTTCTGCCGCCCCGCGCAGAGCAGCGTCACCCGTACCGACGGCGAATCTCCCCCGACATACCGGGCGGACTGCGCCGTCACGTCCGTCATCCCTCCCAGCGCCTCCTGCGCGTAAAACAGCGCCAGGGCGTCCGGGTCTTCTTCCTCCCCGGTCACAGCGCTTAACCTGCTGCCGAGCGACGGGTCGAAGCAGAACGACCCGCGCGGCACGGTCAGGCGGATCGCCGCCCGCTGAAACTTTTCCTCCGTGCCCGAAATCTCCCGCGGCCGTCCGTTCGCGCCGGGCGCGAAATCGCCGTTTGCAATCGCCGTGTCCATCAGCGGGGTGCCCCCGCAGTCAAGCGAAGACAACTCCCGGACCCAAATTTCCATGCCATCAGTTTGCTCCTTTCGCGGCGAAGGTCTGTCCGTTGATCTCGATCTCGCCGCTGCTTTTCAGATAGATCTCCGCCCCGCCGGAGGAAAACAACATCAGCTCCCCGGGCTGCAGGCCCCTGTCCTGCGCGAGGGCGCCGATGCAGGTATCGCCCGCCGACGTGGAGACGATGACCGCCTGCGCCGCGTTCCCCCACGGCCCCGCGAACGGCAGCGACCTGTATTCCTGCGCGCCCTGCGCCGCACCGTCGCCCGTGACGGTCGCGACATCGGCCTGCCGCTTGCGGCCCCCCGATTCGATCATCTGCTGTGAAATCCACATCTCTATTTCCTCCTCAGCACAATTCTGGTCCGCTCGCCCGCTCCGTCCAGCAGATACCGGGTCCCCGCCACGGTGAGGCCGCTGAACGCCCCGAGCACGCCGTTCCGAAACACGGCGGGTCCGCCGATCTCCGCCCGCACGCGGCCGGGGCACTCCACCGTCACCGCGAACGCCTTCCGGTCCGCCGAAGACAGCAGCGCCCCCGCGCCGTCGGCGCTTTTCAGGCATCTCCGGCGCAGGATGCCGAGCGCCCGCGTCTGCGCGTCCTCCGACGCTAAAACGTACGTCCCGCCGATCGGCAGGGGCGCGAGCACTTCGGAATACCGGTCGCAGTACCGGTTTTTGACCTCCGCCGAACGAAACCGGATTCCGCCGTCGCCGAAACAAAGCTCCTGCGCCGCGCTTGCGCCGGAGGCGTCGAACACGCCTCCCCGCACGCGGGGCGTCACCTTCAAAAACGCGGTGCAGAACAGCGCCGCGGCCTGCCATTCGCTCATGCCCTTCGCGATCTGCATCGTCCCCTCGAACACCTGCTCGCTTCCCGCCCAGCCGGAAAAGCCGTAGGGTTTGACGTGCCTTGCGTAGATCATCGGCAGCGACGGAGAGGAGTACGTCTGCGGCACGGCCTCGCTGTCGAGCAGAAGCCCGGCGCGGCTGCGGGCGGCGAGCTTCAGCACCCGCCCGCCTGCGGCCGAAATTTCCCGTTGGATGTCCGTCACGCCGTCGAACAGCAGTTCTCCCGAAGAATCCAGAATTCTGATCCCGGTCAGATTCCCGAAGCTCGACGACAGCGGAAATACCCCGGAAAAGCCGTCCGCGGGCGCGTCCTCCGAGCAGTCCCAGGCCACCTCCGCCGGGGCGGGAAGCGCGGCGCCGCCCTCCGGGGTCACGCCGAGATAAGTGAGTCCCGTCACGGCACCGTCACCGTCCTCCCCGCTTCCAGCGCGTTCGGCCACTCGATCTCCGGATTGGCTGCAAGCAGCGTGTCCGCATGCGTGCCGTACCGGTTCGCGACGTCCCACAGGGTCTCGCCTCCCGAGCAGGTATAGACCCGCGCTTCGGACGCATCATCCGCCGCCGCGTCCTCCAGAAAGACGAATCCATAGCCCACGCCGTCCGGCCCCGGCTCCCCCTTCATGGCAAGCGAGATGAACACGGCGGGGAACGTCTCCATGCCGGGCAGGCGGAGCATCGCGCTGCCGCCTGCGTCGAACGCGGCGCAGAGCCGGGCAAAATCGTCCGCGCCGGAGAACCGTCCCGAGCCGGAGACCCGCCGCGGGCCGGTTCCGTTCTCCTGCACGGCGGAAACCGAACCCGGGATTTTCAGCTCCGCCGCGATCCGGACCCGCTCGACCTTTACGGACTGCGGGTTGTTCGGCCACACGAATCCGCCGTAGCTCATCGGCGAAAGGTTCATGTTTCATCCCCCGCGTCGAGGCCGCGCGGATAGCGCCGCCAGTCGAGCTCCATCTGTTCCGAGAGTTCCTCCGCTCCGTCGTCCATCGGTCAGCCCTCCTGTTCCGAAACGGCGCGTTTCGCCGCAAGGATTTCCAGTTCGTATTCCGGAGCGCCCGCAAGGCCTCCGGTATTTTTTATGGTCTTCCACCGGCAGCCGGAATAGACGGTCCTCGTCTGCCCGCGCGCGATGTTCACGTCGAAGCTGTCCGCCGAGAACAGGTCCGCGCCCTCTTCCGGTACGACATTTTCGAGCGTCAGCTCGAAAGCAATTGCTCCCGCGGCGATCCCGTCCGGCGCGCCGCCGCCCCACGGGATCTCGGCCTCGCTCGCCTGCCGCGCCCTCACGGTATAGCTTTCCGCCGACGCGAGCGGAGCCCCGTTCCGCTCAAGACGCACGCTGCCGTCCGCGCCGGGCGGCAGCAGCCGCAGCACCGCGCGCACGTACAGCTCTTCCCCGGCGAGGCTCACGGTCTCGCTGCGAACCGCCCGGTACGACCTGCCCCGCGCCGAGACGACCGCCCCGACGGAGAGCTTTTGGTCCGCGGGGCCGGTATACAGGCAGTCCATGCCCCCGTCTTCGGCATCCGTCCGTTCCGAAAAGCGGAGCGGCCGGACGATCGCCGGGAACTCGTCGCCGCCGCAGGACGCCGGCTCCCCGTAGCGCCGCAGCATGTCTTCGGTCCGGGCGCGGCGGCTCACGGCAGGATCCTCCCGAACAGAAACGTGTTTTCCAGAAGATACGGCGAGGCCGCCGCCGCGGATTCCCGCCAGAGCCGCTTCGCCGGGCGCAGATTGCCCGTGCCCGGCGCGACCTTCACGTCTCCCGCCGCGAACGAAGCGCCAGAAGCGCCCGCCTGCGCGAGTGCGTACCGGTAACCGGCCAGAGCCGCGGCGGCCGCCGTCAGGAGCGCCTGCGCCTGCTCCGGGCAGCCGTCCCGTTCGTTTTGCTCCACCTCGGCGGCGGCGTCGGAGCAGAGCGGCAGATACCGCTCCGCCCTTTCGCCCAGGCCGGTCAGCAGGGCGAA
>ENA-UOOI01001244-UOOI01001244.1-fermentation-metagenome-genome-assembly--contig:-NODE-1244-length-27540-cov-4.106749_pt1 | contig 27540 bp, 21 predicted proteins | sample MGYA00245779_ERZ724027 | MGnify/ENA primary metagenome ERZ724027 (study PRJEB28704, sample SAMN03018318) | fermentation metagenome | biome: anthropogenic terrestrial biome; feature: soil; material...
TCCACCCTAACGGGTTACATTCTCATGTTTTTGCGGATCCCAAGGTCTTGCTTTTCATGCAAGCATGGCCTCTCTGTAGGGGATGATACCCCTACAGATTGTTCCGCACTACGTGCTCACACAATCTTAAAAACATTCGAATTCCACCCTAACGGGTTACATTCTCATGTTTTTGCGGATCCCAAGGTCTTGCTTTTTCATGCAAGCATGAAAGCAAGACTTTGGGATCCTGGGGTATCATTTCGTGCATGTTTTGTATAAAACTTATTATAGCATTTTTCTTTCGTTCAGGCTACAATAAAGATGACGGCCTGACAGGGCGGCTAATTGAGAAAAATTTGTATTAGGAGGGATAATTTATAATGATTGTACCAGCAAATTACGAAAATCTTGATATTTTGCATGAGAATACGATGCCAAGCCGGGCGTATTATATACCGGCTTCGAGAGCAATTGAGAACCTGGTGGAACATAGGGAGGATTCCGATCGCTTTCAGCTGCTGGATGGAAACTGGAAGTTTCGCTATTATGCAAGTATCTATGATGTAAAAGAGAAGTTTTATGAGGAGAATTTTGATACGGAATCTTTTGATGAGATCCCTGTTCCGAGTGTATGGCAGATGCATGGATATGATCATCATCAGTATACGAATACGAGATATCCGTTTCCTATGGATCCTCCATATGTACCGCTGGAAAATCCATGTGGAACTTATGTGCATACATTCAGTTATCAAACAGATGAAAAGGCTTTGAATGCTTATCTGAACTTTGAAGGGGTAGATTCCTGTTTTTACGTCTGGATGAATGGATCTTACGTAGGATACAGTCAGGTGTCGCATTCTACCAGTGAATTCGATGTGACTAAGTTTTTAAAAGATGGGATGAACACACTGGCGGTGTTGGTATTGAAGTGGTGCGACGGAAGTTATCTAGAAGACCAGGATAAATTTCGTATGAGTGGTATCTTCCGTGATGTCTATCTTCTGAAAAGACCGAAACAGTGCGTCTGTGATTACTTCACAACGACAAGTATCACGGGGCAGAAAGCCACAGTTGATGTTCGATTTAAATATATGGACAAATTCATGCCGGTTTCTGTATGTTTATATGACCAGGCCAAAAATCTTGTTTCAAAGTCGGAGGCGGAACAGATCAAAGAGGATGAAGAGGGATGGCAGTCTTTGGTCTCTCTGCAAGTTTCAGCTCCCCATCTGTGGAGTGCAGAGGACCCTTATCTCTATCGTATTGAGATTGTCTGTGGCGGTGAAGTGATCGCCGACCAGATTGGAATCAGAGAAATCAAGACTCGAGATGCAGTCTTGTATATCAATGAATCAAAAGTGAAGTTCCATGGTGTAAACCGACATGACAGTGATCCTGTGACTGGATTTACGATCTCTTTAGATCAGATGAAGAGAGACCTACTTGTGATGAAACAGCATAATGTCAATGCAATCCGCACAAGTCATTATCCAAATGCACCGCAGTTTTACCAGTTGTGTGACAGATATGGTTTTTACCTTATTGATGAAGCCGATGATGAAATTCATGGGGCAAACGATGTGTATCTGAAGGGCGATGACTGGCAGAAAAGGGTTGCAGCATGGAGCAGACCAATTGCAGACAACCCGGCTTTCACTGAGTCTGTCGTCGACCGGACAAAGCGGCTCGTGCAAAGAGATAAGAATCGGCCATGTGTGGTAATCTGGTCGATGGGAAATGAATGCGGATATGGGTGTACGTTTGAAACTGCTCTTGCATGGACGAAGAAATTCGATCCTGGCCGGCTGACACATTTTGAATCTGCGCGGTACACATCCAATGACAGAAAATATGATTATTCCAATATTGACTTGTACAGCCGGATGTATCCCGGACTTTTCGAGATTGAGGATTACTTCGGCGACAACCCGGATAAACCTTTTATCATGTGTGAGTACAGCCATGCGATGGGCAATGGCCCTGGGGATCTGGAAGAATACTTTGAAAAGTTCCAAAAATATGATGGTTTCTGCGGCGGGTTTGTGTGGGAGTGGTGTGACCATGCGATCTATAAGGGTGAGACCATAGATGGAAAGAAGATATACGCCTATGGCGGCGATCACCAGGAAGACCCAAATGACGGCAATTTCTGCATGGACGGACTGGTATATCCGGACCGCAGACCACATACAGGACTTCTGGAGTTTAAGAATGTACATCGGCCGGCAAGAGTAGTATCTTTCGATCAGGAGACAAAAGAAATCACACTTCACAATTATATGGACTTCAAAAATCTAAAAGGATACCTTAATCTGGATTATGAGCTGAACTGCGATGGACAGATTGTGGGAACAGGCACAGTGGGGACGGATGAGATACCAGATATTCCCGCACATGAAGAAGCAGCTTTGAAGCTGAACTTTCATGTTCCGTCAAAAGGAAAATGTTGGCTTAAGGTGAATTACACTTTGGCTTTGGACGAGGGCCTTTTAAAGGCTGGTTTTCCGCTCGGATTTGATGAAATTATGGTGGAGACAGAGGATTGCCAAAATCAGATGACACTGCAGCTTTTGAAAGATGAAAAGTATTGTCACGATGAAATTCATGTAGAAGAAGATGATCGATATCTGTATGTGGAGAATGAGGCATTCTCCTATACGTACAACAAATTGACTGGTCTTTTCAAAGAAATGGTTTATGAACAGCAGCAGTTACTGGAACAGCCAATGGAACTGAACATCTGGCGTGCGCCTACCGACAATGATCGAAATCTTAAACATGAATGGATGCGTGCTCACTATGATCATGCATTTTCCAGGGCATATGAGACAACGATGGAACAGTCCGAGAATCAGGTTACGATAAAAAGTACGGTTTCTTTATCGGCACTTACCATTCAGAGAATTTTGAATATTCAGCTTGTGTGGAGCATAGATTCGTGCGGAAAGGTGAAAGCCGAGATACACATGAAGAGAGATATGGAATTTCCTGAACTCCCAAGATTCGGTATTCGTATGTTTTTGCCGGAGAAGATGGATCAAGTTGTCTATTACGGACTTGGACCGGTGGAGAGCTATCCGGATAAGCGCAGAGCCAGTTTCCATGGACTTTTCAAAGATGAAGTCGCAAAAATGCATGAGGATTATATCAGACCGCAGGAGAACGGCAGTCACGATGACTGCGAATATGTCAAAGTTCAAAGTGAAAGATACGGTCTGACGGTGGTCAGCGATAAGACGTTTTCCTTTAACACGTCAGTCTATACACAGGAAGAGCTGACGAGCAAAGCTCACAACTATGAGCTGGTGCCAAGCGGATATACGGTTTTATGTGTCGACTATCGGCAGAATGGAATTGGAACGAACAGCTGCGGACCGAGTCTTCTGGAAAAATACAAACTAGATGAAGAGACAGTTACCTTTAGTTTCCAATTACAGCCATATAAAATTTAATGAACTAAAAACAGTGCCTCATCAACTTGAGACACTGTTTTTTAATCATAATCTTGCATGCAGCTGTCAATACTGCTATACTTTACTTAACATCATAGGGCATGAAACGCAGGACCTTTTGACCCGGGTATTGTTGTATGATACCACCCATTATTTGGCGCGAAAGTCCGGATATGGAGGCCGATATGAAACCGAAATGTAGAAACAATAAGAGGATATGGATCACGATTATAGTTGTCGCAGTAGTTTTATCAGCAGCTGCATGTCATACGGTTGGAGATGATAAAGCCAAAAATACAGTCATGTATGTTCCTTATGGAAAAGATGCGGAGCATTATGTTATGATCGATCAGCATAATGGAAGCGTATTCACCGTTACAATGCCTGAAAATATTCTTGATTCCAAGGACAGGAAAATAACAAAGGATGACCTGAAGAAGGGAAATATTCTCATTATTTATGGTGATGGAATCATGCTGCAGACTTATCCAGGACAGTATCCAGGGGTGACGAAGATCAAAGTAAAAGAAGAAGGGAAACCTTCGGATGCGGACCAATACCAGGATGTTGTTGAGCAAATTTCTTCAGGAATCAAGTCGGCAGCTCGTCCCTACTTAAGTCTTGAATATCAAGATGGACTGGGCGTGGTCTCAGCTGCGTCCACAGAAGGCGGTTTTCGCTGGAGCTATTATGACAAGAATGGAGACCTCCAGTCATCTATTGCAGATACAGCCCATATTCTTGCATGGAAGGAGATCAACAATCTTAATCTGAGTCAGGCTTCGGATATTACCCTGAATTTCTCCAGCCAACCGGACAGCATAGAGGTGATATGTTGGACTTCGGATATGAGAACAGACTTTTCGGATACTTCGGATGTACCTGATGGTGAAAAGATGAAACCTGAATCGGAAGAGAACCAATATGTATTAAAAGATGTAAAACCCGGTTCTATCTATCAGGTGACAGGTCACTGGGGGAAGGACAGCTATGTAAACTATGGATTTTTGACATGATCATATAGGAGGAAGAGATGGATAATTTTGTACAGTATGCACCGACAGAAGTTGTTTTTGGCAAGGAAACAGAGAAACAGGCAGGTTCTGAAGTGAAGAAGTGGGGAGGATCCCGCGTTTTAATCGTCTACGGCGGCGGAAGCGTTATCAAAAGCGGCGTGCTTGACCGAGTGAAAAGATCTCTGGATGAAGAAGATATTGTCTATGATGAGATCGGAGGAGTAAAGCCCAATCCGCGTCTTGCACTGGCAGAGGAAGGTGTGAAGAAGGCAATTGAATTTCAGGCCGATTTTATACTCGGTGTAGGCGGCGGAAGTGTGATTGATACCGCAAAAGGGATCGCACATGGCACTGCGAATCCAACACTTGACCTGTGGGAGATCTGGACCGGAAAGATTCCGCTTACAAAATCAATACCTGTGGGTGTGGTGCTGACGATTGCAGCGGCCGGAAGTGAGATGAGTGATTCCGCAGTTCTTACTAATGAAGAAGTGGGCAGAAAAGTTGGAATCAGTACACCGTTTAACAGAGTGAAATTTGCAGTGATGAATCCGGAACTTGCTTTCACAGTTCCCAAAAAACAGATCGCATGTGGTGTTACGGATATCATGATGCATACCATGGAGCGCTATTTTATCCCCGGTTTCACCTGCGAGATGACAGATGAGATTGCGGAAGGTCTCCTTCGAACTGTCATGAGAAATGGCACAAAAGCTCTGGAAAATCAAGAAGATTATGATGTGATGGCTGAGATTATGTGGTGCAGCAGTCTTTCCCACAACGATCTGACCAGTTGTGGAAGAGGAAAAGATTTTTCCGTTCATAAGATGGGTCAGGCACTCGGTGCAAAGTATGATATCACCCATGGAGAAACCTTATCTGTTCTGTGGGGATCATGGGCAAGATTTCAGTACGATGCTGCACCAGACAGATTTGCCCGATATGCGGTAAATGTCATGGGAATTTCTTCTCGGGGGAAGAGCCAGATGGAAATAGCCAAAGAGGGAATTGAGAAGACAGAAGAATATTTTCAATCCCTGGGTATGCCGATTTCATTGTCAGAATTGGGGATTCACCCATCTGATGAGGAAATCCACGATCTTGCGATGAACGCCACCCAGCAGGATACCCTAAAGCTCTCCAGACTGAAACCATTGTCTGCCGCTGAGGTAGAAACGATATACAAGATGGCATAAGCTTTTCTCAAGAAACCATAAACTTCTATAAGGTACCGAAAACGAGAACTTCTTTCGTTTCCGGTACCTTATTTTGCTTTTACAACATAGGCTAGATAGAGAGTATCCGAAAATTGAAAGGACTGGTTTCTATGGTTTCAATCAGCTTATGTATGATTGTAAAAGATGAAGAAGAAGTTCTCGCACGATGTCTTGACAGTGTACAGGATATCGCGGATGAGATTGTGATTGTCGATACAGGATCTGCAGACCGAACACGGGAGATTGCATCCAGATATACTGATTTGGTCTATGATTTTGTCTGGATTGATGATTTTGCTGCTGCAAGGAATTTTGCATTTTCCAGGGGAACAAAGGATTATCTGATGTGGCTGGATGCCGATGATGTGATCAGTGAAAAAGACAGGAGAGATTTCTTAGATCTCAAGAGAGATTTGGACCCCGCCGTTGATATTGTGATGATGAAGTATCACACGGGATTTGATGATATGGGGAATCCAAACTTTTCCTATTACCGCGAGAGACTAATTAAAAATCATAAAGGATATCTGTGGGTAAGCCCAATCCACGAGGCTATAACACCGAGCGGGAATATCATCTATTCTGAGACAGGGATCGAGCACAGGAAAATAAAAGCTTCTGATCCTGACAGAAATTTACGAATCTTTGAAAAGATGATCCATGAAGGCATCCCGTTGGATCCACGTCAGCAGTTTTACTATGCCGGGGAGCTGTATTACCATCGAAGATACGAGGAGGCAAAAGAAAATTATGAGGTTTTCTTAGAGTCAGAGGATGGATGGCTGGAAAACCAGATTGAGGCATGCAGACATTTGGCTGATTGTTATCATCATATGGGGCAGGAGAAGCAAGAACTTCAGGCCTTGTTCTATAGTTTAAGTCTGGATATCCCAAGGGCAGAGATTTGCTGTGATATTGGAAGATGTTTTTTTGATAAGAAAAAGTATCCAATTGCAGTTTTCTGGTATAAACAAGCTGCAAATACAAAAAGACGGGATGAGAGAGGTGGATTTGTTTTACTGGATTGTTATGACTATATTCCGTATCTCCAGTTGTGTGTGTGTTATGATAGACTTGGCGATTACAAAACGGCCCAGATGTACAACGAGATGGCGGGAAAAGTAAGACCCGATTCTAAGACGTATCTTGCGAATCGGGAATACTTTTTAAGAAGATTGGGAGTGCATTGACGGAGGCGATTCCGGCAAAGGCGGAGAACAAATCAGATTGACCTGCTGCAGCAGCCGGTTAAAATCAGATGCTGCAGCAGTCTTTTTGAAATTGTACGGAAAGGTCATTCAGATAGGCTGATTTTTTGGTTTTCCAGGTTCCTGCCGGCTGTCGAGAGCATCAATTTAATTCTGTTTAACTGATTGACCTCGGAAGCACCTGGATCATAATCAATCGCTACGATGTTGGCCTGAGGGTATTTCTTCCGGATGGATTTTATAACACCCTTGCCGACGATGTGGTTTGGCAGGCAGGCAAACGGCTGGATACATACGATATTTGGCACATCGTTATGAATCAGTTCCAGCATTTCACCGGTCAGAAACCATCCCTCACCGGTCTGATTGCCGATGGAGACGATAGGCGATGCCATCTTTGCCAGATCATCAATTTTAGCCGGAGGTGTAAAATGTTTACTCTTTTCAAACTCCTTTGTGCTGGCCGAACGAAGCCAGTTGACGTATTTAATTCCCAGATTTGCAAGCGCTGCTCCGGATTTTTTGAACCCGTAATGCCCAACTTTGAAGTTGGAGTTGTAGAAACAGTAGCACATAAAGTCGATCAAATCCGGGCATACGGCCTCGGCGCCCTCCTTTTCCAGGAGTTCAGCCAGATGGTTGTTGGCGGCAGGAAGGAATTTGACGAGGATCTCTCCCACGATTCCGACCTTTGGTTTCACTTCATCGGTGATTGGCAGATTGTCAAAATCGCGGATGATCGTACGGCAGATCTGTTGATATTTCGTGTGGCTAATATGTTTTCCACGGATAAAGTCGATGCAGTAACGCTCCCATTTGCGGTGCAGCCTGTCTGCAGAACCCTTTTCAATCTCATAGGGGCGCATGCGGTACAGGCATTTCATAAGTATATCTCCGAATGCAGCTGCATAGGAAACCCGAAGCCCCAGACCAGGCGTGATTTTGAAACCGGGGTTGCTCTCAAGACCACTCAGATTCAGAGAGATTACCGGAATCTGGGTCATGCCTGCTTTTTCAAGGGCACGGCGTATAAAGGCGATATAGTTTGACGCACGGCAGCCGCCGCCGGTCTGCGACATGATAATTGCAACCTTATCCAGGTCATATTTCCCGGACTGCAAAGCCTCCATAATCTGACCTACAACCATCAAAGAAGGATAGCAGGCGTCGTTGTTGACATACTTAAGTCCTGTATCAACAGCCTCTTTGTTGTCATTTGGCAGAACTACCAGATTGTAGCCACTGGCACGAAAGGCTGCCTCCATGATAGAAAAGTGGATCGGAGACATCTGCGGGCAGAGGATTGTGTAGTCCTTGCGCATCTCCTTTGTAAATGCTACTTTTTTGACAGAGGCTGGCCGGATGCTGCGCTTCGCTTTTGCCTCGTCTCTGGCGCGAATGGCAGCCAGAAGGGAACGGACACGAATTCGTGCGGCTCCGAGATTATTGACTTCATCAATCTTTAAGCAGGTATAGATCTTATCACTGTTTGTCAGGATCTCATACACCTGGTCCGTGGTGACAGCGTCCAGACCACACCCAAAGGAGTTCAGCTGTATCATATCGAGATCATCTCTTGTCTTCAGATAATTGGCAGCTGCATATAGTCTGGTATGATACATCCACTGATCGTTTACACGAAGCGGACGTTCCAGAGGAGCCAAATGAGAGACAGAATCCTCTGTAAGCACGGCGATGCCATAGGAATTAATCATATCCGGAATTCCATGGTGAATCTCAGGATCGACATGATAAGGGCGCCCGGCCAGAACGATGCCTCTTTTGTGATTTTTCTCCATCCAGGCAAGAGTTTCCTCGCCTTTCTTTTCTATATCTTTTCTCATATGTGCAAGTTCTGTCCAGCCTTTATTGACAGCGTGACGAACTTCTTTTTCCGGAATCTGAGAAAACTCCTTTACAAGGCCGTCAGCCAGAACCTGTTCATTCGTAAAGGCCAGGAAAGGATTCCGAAACTTAATTGACGGATCTTTCAGCTCATCCACATTATTTTTTATGTTCTCCGCATAGGAGGTGACAATAGGACAGTTATAGTGGTTGACTGCCTCTGGGAATTCATCACGCTCATAGGGAACACAAGGATAGAAGATATACTTTATCCCATGTTTAATCAGCCAGGTGACATGGCCATGAGCAAGCTTTGCAGGATAACATTCCGATTCACTTGGGATAGACTCTATGCCCAGTTCGTATATCTTATGAGAGGAGGATGGAGAGAGCACTACCTGGTATTTTAGGGCTGTAAAGAAGGTATACCAGAATGGATAATCTTCAAACATGTTCAGCACACGGGGGATTCCGACCTGTCCTCTTGACGCTTCTTTCTCATCTAAGGGTTTATATCGAAACAGTCTTTTGTACTTGTAGTCAAAGAGGTTTGGAATGTCGTTTTTCTTCTTTTCTCTGCCCAGACCGCGCTCGCAGCGGTTGCCGCTGATATAGTGACGGCCTCCGGAAAAATTGTTGACAGTCAGACGACAGTTATTCGTACATCCGCCGCAGTTGACCATCTTTGTGGAATACTTTAAGTTGTTGATGTCCTCGATAGAAAGCATCGTTGTCTGCCTATCTTCGCTGTAACGTTCCCGTGCGATCAGAGCAGCACCGAAAGCCCCCATGATTCCGGCAATGTCGGGACGAATGGCCTGGCAGTCGGCGATTTGTTCGAAGCTTTTTAATACAGCATCATTATAAAAAGTTCCACCCTGGACAACGATATGTTTTCCAAGTTCAGAGGCATCGGACACCTTGATTACTTTATAAAGGGCATTCTTGATCACCGAATAGGCGAGTCCGGCGGAAATATCCGCAACGGTGGCACCCTCTTTTTGTGCCTGTTTTACTTTTGAGTTCATAAATACTGTACAGCGGGTTCCAAGATCAATCGGGTTCTCGGCAAACAAAGCGGCTTTGGCAAAGTCCTGTACACTGTAATTTAATGATTGGGCAAAAGTTTCAATAAAAGAACCACATCCGGAAGAACATGCCTCGTTTAACTGCACGCTGTCCACCGCATGATTCTTGATCTTGATACATTTCATGTCCTGACCGCCGATATCGAGGATGCAGTCGACAAGCGGATCGAAGAAAGCAGCGGCGTAATAGTGGGAGATCGTTTCAACCTCTCCTTCATCCAACAAAAGAGCATTCTTAATCAGTGCTTCTCCGTAACCGGTGGAGCAGGAATAGACAATATGTGCCTTTTCGGGCAGATGATCATAGATCTCCTGTATGGCCTTAATCGAAGTGTCCAGCGGACTTCCGTGATTGTTACTGTAAAAACTGTACAGGAGGGCTCCATCTTCACCGATCAGAGCGGCCTTCGTTGTCGTGGAGCCGGCATCAATTCCGAGATAACAGTTTCCCTCGTAAGCAGACAGATCTCCTGTGGTAACTTTATTTTTGTTCTGACGGTCGAGAAATTTATCATATTCTTTCTTCGAAGAGAACAATGGGTTCATTCGCTCAACTTCAAAATCAATTTTTACTCTTTGGTGGAGCTGACCAATCAGGTTTTCCAGAGAGATCTGAACCTTCTCATCGGCATTTAATGCACTTCCGATGGCCGCGAACAGATGCGAATTCTCAGGAGCTATGGTATGTTCATCGTCAAGACTTAAGGTCCTTATGAAACATTTTTTAAGCTCCGGAAGAAAATGAAGCGGGCCGCCCAGGAATGCAACATGTCCGCGGATTGGCTTTCCGCAGGCAAGGCCTGAGATCGTCTGGTTTACAACGGCCTGAAAGATAGAGACGGAGAGATCTTCCTTGGTTGCTCCTTCGTTGATCAGAGGCTGAATATCTGTTTTGGCGAATACACCGCAGCGGGCTGCAATAGGATAGATAGAGTGATAGTGTTTTGCATATTCGTTTAGCCCGGCCGCATCCGTCTGCAAAAGAGAAGCCATCTGATCAATAAAGGATCCAGTGCCGCCGGCACAGATTCCGTTCATCCGCTGCTCTACATTGCCGTTTTCAAAGTAAATGATTTTCGCGTCCTCTCCGCCCAGTTCGATGGCGACATCCGTTTTAGGTTCATGTGCCTTTAAGGCAGTGGACACCGCGATTACCTCCTGGACAAAGGGAACTTTCAGATGCTTTGAGAGAGTCAGCCCGCCCGAACCGGTAATTACTGGACTTAAGGTCATCTCTCCAAGCTGCTGATGGGCTTTTACCAGAAGTTTCTCAAGGGCTCCCTGGATGTCGGCATAGTGTCTTTCGTAATCTGAGAACATCAGAGTATGCTGTTCATCAAGAATAGCGATCTTAACGGTAGTTGAACCAATGTCAATACCAAGTGTATATGTAATCATAAAAAAGAACTCCTTTTTTACACAGTTAAAAATCAATGAATAACTGCAGGTTAACTAGTATATAAATTCATGGAATACTTGACTATTTGAGCCTATTATCTATAATACGACAAAAATGAAAAATTATCAATTGACAAAAAAATGATTTTAAGCTTTAAAAACAGCGATTTTTCTTGAAATTTTATAATATGACGTAATTTAGTAAAGATTATCGGCCATTCGAATGGAAAGGAGAGTGATAAATGTTTTATGAAGATGATTTTGAAATTTCTGGGAGGGCTGGCACTGTTCGGATTCGGTATGAATCTGATGACAGAAAATCTAAAATGTGCGGCCGGTGAAGGAATTAAGCGTGTCCTGACAGCTATGACAAAAAATCCGCTTGCAGGTGTTCTTGCCGGAACGGCTGCCTCAGCAGTACTCCAGAGCAGCGGTGTTGTCACGGTTATGGTGATTGGGTTCGTAAGTGCCGGGTTTATGACATTACCGCAGGCTGTTACAGTCATTATGGGGGCGAATATCGGAACAACGGTGACGGCACAACTGATTGCATTTCAAATAAATGATTACATATGGATTGTGGTTTTTGTTGGATTTCTAATATATTTTATCGGAGAACAAAAGAATACAAAACTAACGGGTCTGGTTCTGTTGGGATGCGGGATACTCTTTGTCGGAATTGACACGATGAAGACAGCAATGGGACCTCTGGCGGCAAGTACGATATTTGTCAATATGATGAGAAAGGTGGCGGACATTCCAGTCCTTGGGGTATTAACCGGGACTTTGATGACGATGATCGTACAAAGCAGCAATGCCACAATTGCTGTCCTGCAAAGCCTGGCTTTACAGCCGGCAAAGGATGGTGTGAGCAGTATCATAGGACTTTCAGGCGCAGCCTGCGTTATGATGGGAGATAACATCGGGACAACATTCCTTTCACTTCTGGCAAGTGTTGGTCAGCCGGTCAATGCCAGACGGGCAGCCGTCTGCCACAGTTTTTTGAATATCAGCGGCAGTATACTGTTTCTGATTCTTCTTCCGTGGTTTACCAGATTTATCATATGGATATCTCCCAAGGGACCGGAAGTGGATGTGATTGCCAGACAGATTGCGAATGCACATACAGTGTTTAACCTTGCATGTACCTTCCTGTGGCTGCCATTTACTAAAGTTATGGTAAAGGCTGTAAAAATCATGGTTCCCGATGAGCGTGAATAATTGGCTTGCATTGTCTGCAGGGATTCGTTATAATATTGAAAGCGTCAAGGGGCTTTTGACCCCTTTAATATACGGATTATCACAGTTACAGACAAGAGGAAAACATGTATAAAATATTAAAAGAAGAGGGCAGGGCAAAGCGTGCCGAACTAGCCACAGTTCACGGTACGATTCAGACCCCTGTATTTATGAATGTCGGCACTGCAGCAGCGATAAAAGGGGCTGTCTCAACCATGGATCTGCAGCAGATAAAGACACAGGTAGAATTGTCAAACACATATCACCTTCATCTTCGGCCAGGAGACGAATTGATCAAAAGAATGGGAGGTCTCCACAAATTTATGGTCTGGGATAAGCCGATTCTGACTGATTCGGGCGGATTTCAGGTCTTTTCACTCGCAAAATTAAGAAAGATCAAAGAAGAAGGTGTCTATTTTAATTCACATATTGATGGCAGAAGAATCTTCATGGGACCTGAGGAAAGCATGCAGATTCAATCCAACTTGGCATCGACCATTGCGATGGGATTCGATGAATGCCCGTCAAGCGTCGCCGACAGAGCTTATGTTCAGGCATCCGTGGATCGGACAGCTAGATGGCTTCTCCGCTGTAAGAAAAAGATGACAGAGCTTAATAGTCGGGAGGATACAATTAACAGACATCAGCTCCTTTTTGGAATCAATCAGGGAGCGATTTACAGCGATATTCGAATTGAACATGCAAAAAAGATCAGTGAGATGGATCTCGACGGATATGCAGTAGGTGGTCTTGCTGTCGGTGAAACTCACGAACAGATGTATGAGATTTTGGATGAGGTAGTGCCATATCTGCCGAGGAATAAACCGGTTTATCTGATGGGAGTCGGAACACCGGCGAATATTCTGGAAGGTGTGGAGCGAGGCGTGGATTTCTTTGACTGTGTCTATCCCAGCCGTAACGGACGTCATGGCCATGTCTATACCGATCAGGGGCATCTGAATCTGTTCAATGCACAGTATAAGATGGATGCTGCACCAATCGAAGATGGATGCCAGTGTCCGGCCTGCCGCCATTACAGCAGAGCTTATATTCATCATCTTTTGAAGGCGAAAGAAATGCTGGGCATGAGACTTTGCGTACTGCATAACCTGTATTATTATAATACTATGATGGAAGAAATCCGCGATGCTCTTGATGAGGGATGCTTTGCATCTTATAAAAGAAAAAAACTGGATGGATTTTCACAGAATTCTTAAAAAGACTTGTACAATCGAGCAATTTACTGTATTATGATTTGTAGTATTCTGGAATGAAAGTAGGAGGAAATAACATGATTTTAGCAAACGCAGGGGCAGGAGGTCAGGCGGCCGGTGCTGCTGGCGGCGGATTTATGATTATCTGGCTGGTTGTACTTATCGGACTTATGTATTTTATGATGATACGGCCTCAGAAAAAGGAACAAAAGAGAGTACAGGCCATGTTAAGCGACATGAGTGTGGGTGACGCTGTTGTCACAAACGGCGGATTCTACGGTATCATTATTGATATCACTGATGAAGATGTAATTGTGGAGTTCGGCAATAACAAAAACTGCCGTATACCGATGAGAAAGTCGGCTATTGCAGAAGTTGAGAAACAGTCCGATGCTGTTGAGACAAAAGAGCCGGAGACAAAACCTGTAGAGACAAAAGATAATAAAAAAGAAAAGAAACAGAAAAAATCATCAAAATAATAACACAGACAGGCTCCTTGGAGCCTGTTTTTTCGTATTCTGGCAGATTCAGTACAGAGAATCCAGACGTTTGCGGCTAATGCTCATTGACAATAGAATGGTATATGGAGTATATTATTATCATTGTAGCGTGATAAAGCACATAAAAACAGGAGGATGATTTCATGAGCAGAGTATATAATTTTTCTGCAGGGCCGGCGACACTGCCCGAAGAGGTATTAAAAGAAGCCGCTGATGAGATGCTTGATTATCCAGGAAGCGGAATGTCCGTGATGGAGATGAGCCATCGTTCAAAGAATTTTGAAAGAATCATCAATGAGGCTGAGGAAACTTTAAGGGAACTGATGGAAATTCCATCAAATTATAAAGTACTTTTTATCCAGGGGGGAGCTTCTCTTCAGTTTGCGATGATCCCGATGAACCTGATGAAGAACAAAACTGCCGATTACGTTGTTACGGGGCAATGGGCAAAAAAGGCCTGGCAGGAAGCGTCTATGTATGGAAATGCAGTAAAGATTGCAAGTTCTGAGGATAAAAACTATTCTTATATACCCGACTGCTCAGATCTTATGATTAGTCCGGATGCAGATTACGTATATATCTGTGAAAACAATACGATTTATGGAACGAAATTCAAAACTCTTCCAAACACCAAGGGCAGACCACTTGTTGCAGATGTCTCTTCCTGTTTCCTGTCAGAGCCTGTAGACGTCTCAAAATATGGAATTATATTTGGAGGAGTACAAAAGAACATAGGGCCCGCCGGCATGGCAATTGCAATTGTCCGGGAAGATTTGATTATGGAAGACGTACTTATCGGGACGCCAACGATGATGCGTTATAAAACCTACATGGATCACAATTCTATGTACAATACACCAAACTGCTACTGCATCTATATGTGCGGCAAGGTATTCAAATGGCTGAAAAAGAGGGGCGGACTTGAGGTCATGAAAAAACAAAATGAGGAAAAAGCCGCAATTTTGTATGACTATCTTGATTCCAGCGATCTGTTTAAGGGCACTGTACAAAAGGTGTCACGTTCTTTGATGAATATTCCCTTTATAACAGGAGACTCATCTCTGGATGCGAAGTTTGTTAAAGAGGCAGCCGAGTACGGACTCGTAAACCTGAAAGGACATCGGACAGTAGGCGGAATGAGAGCGAGCATCTATAATGCCATGCCAAAGGAAGGCGTGATAAAGCTGGTTGAATTTATGAGACAGTTTGAGGAGGTTAATCATGTTTAAGTATAATTGTCAAAATCCAATTTCGAAAGTAGGGATTTCGAAACTCGGGCCCGATTATGAAGCAACGGATCAGATGGAGGATGCTGAAGTACTGTTGATAAGAAGTGCCAATCTGCATGATGTTTCGCTGCCGGAAAACCTCGCCTGCATAGCGCGGGCGGGCGCAGGGGTGAACAATATACCCCTTGAGCTGTGTGCAGAACACGGAATCGTGGTTTTTAATACTCCCGGGGCCAATGCCAATGGTGTCAAAGAGTTAGTACTCGCCGGAATGCTGTTGGCATCCAGAGATATCATGGGAGGAATCGAATGGGTGAAGAGCCAAAAAGGCAATCCAGATGTGAATGCACAGGCAGAGAAGCAGAAGAAGAAATTTGCCGGATGTGAGATCAATGGTAAAAAGCTTGGAATTATCGGTCTTGGAGCAATTGGCCAGTTGGTTGCGAATGCAGCGACACATCTTGGCATGGACGTCTATGGTTACGATCCATATCTATCTGTGGACGCCGCCTGGAATCTTTCACGTTCAATTCATCATATTCAGGACTTGGATGAAATTTATCGAGAATGTGATTATATAACGGTGCATGTTCCGCTGACAGACAGTACAAGAAATATGATAGATTCAAGAGCCCTTGAACTGATGAAAGATGAAGTTGTTATCCTGAACTTTTCGCGCGACCTCCTTGTCGATGAGAAAGCGCTGGTCCAGGCGCTTCGCTCACATAAAGTAAAAAAATATGTTACAGATTTCGCAAATCCGACGGTTGCCGGAGAACCAGGCATACTTGTGACACCACATCTGGGTGCTTCTACAGAGGAATCTGAGGATAACTGTGCTGTGATGGCTGTCAAAGAAATGCGAGACTATATGGAAAACGGGAATATCAAAAACTCTGTGAACTATCCGTCATGTGATATGGGACGCTGCTTGGCACAAGGACGGATTGCGATTAATCACAGAAATATTGCGAATATGCTTGGACAGTTTACAAGTGTGCTTGGCGAGGCGGGAATCAATATTGCTGATCTCACCAACAAAGGGAAAGATGGCTATGCCTATACACTGATTGACATTGAAAGTCCGATTACCAGTGATATTATAAAGAAACTGGAATCCATAGAAGGCGTTCTGCGTGTGAGAATTGTAAAATGACGAATATCAGACCATTTCGGGCATTAAGGCCCTCACAGGAGTCAGCAGCTTTCGTTGCTGCACTTCCCTATGACGTTTATAGTAAAACGGAAGCAAGAAAATATGTAAAAGAACACCCGTATTCATTTCTTCGTATTGATCGCCCCGAGACCCAGTTTGACGAAAAAACAGATATGTATGCATCTATTGTATATCAGAAGGCAAATGAGACTTTTGAAATTATGCAGCAGGAAGGGACCTTGATAGAAGACGCGAACCCATGTTATTATATATATGAATTGACAAAAGGATGCCATAGACAGACAGGACTTTGTGCCTGCTCTTCTGTGGAAGATTATCTGGCAGGTGTCATAAAAAAGCATGAGAAAACCAGGGCAAAAAAAGAAGAAGACAGGACGAAACATATTGATGTGTTGAGTGCTCAGACAGGACCTGTGCTTTTGATCTATCGGGCGAATCCTGCCATCCAAAAAATACTGGAATTGGAAAAGAAGAAGTCTCCGATATATGATTTCACTGCGGATGATGGTGTGGTGCACAGGGTGTGGAGCATCAATAATCCCCTTTGCGTCAGGAAACTGACAAAAATGTTTGAAACGGTCGATCATACATATATTGCAGATGGACATCACAGAGCGGCATCAGCCGTCCGGGTAGCAAAAGAACGGGCAGAAAACAACCCACATCATATGGGAAATGAAGAATACAACTATTTTCTTTCGGTTCTGTTTGCAGACAGTGATTTAGGCATTGAAGACTATAACAGAGTGATCAAAGACATGAACGGACACAGCCGGGATGAAATATTAGAGCTGATTGGTGAAAGATTTACGGTGCAGTCTTCTGCTGAACGGCCTGTTCGTCCGAAAGAGAAAGGCCAGATGGGATTTTTCCTTTCGGATTCGGATCGAGTACATGGAACATGGTATCGCCTGCAGGTTAAGAAGGAATATACAAAGAAAGATCCGGTTGGTATTCTCGATGTAGAATATCTGCAGCGGGAGATACTAAAGCCGGTTTTTGGCATTGAAGATCCAAGAAGTGATGACAGAATTGATTTTGTCGGAGGGATTCGCGGCCTTGACGAACTGGAAAAAAGATGCCACAATGACTGCATATGTGCTTTTGCCCTGTATCCGACATCTATGGAAGAACTACTTGCAGCAGCAGATGCAGATATGCTGATGCCTCCAAAATCAACATGGTTTGAACCAAAGCTTCGAAGCGGTTTGTTCATACATAAGATAGAACGTTTCTGAACATGAGAAATCACCAAAGAGGGGTATAAGTCATGACCATATGGGATACGATACAAGACTGGATGAGCAAGACAGGAATGAGTGCTCTCGAGTTCTTGGCAAAGATACTGCTTGCCGTGATCGTTTATTTTGTCATAAGCAAGATTACAGGCAAAGTTTGTGATAACTTAAGAAAGAACATGCAGCGGTTTCATGTGGAGCCGTCTGCTGCTGGTTTCTTAGTCTCTCTCGTTCGCTATTTTGTGCTGGCTTTTACGATTATCACGATAATTTTGAAACTGGATCTCGTAAAAGAATCTTCTATCACTGCACTTTTGGCTTCGGCGGGGGTCGCCGTCTCTTTGGCATTGCAGGGAGGATTGTCAAATCTGGCGGGTGGTATGCTGATCTTATTTTTGAAACCTTTTAAAGCTGGAGACTACATTATCTCTTCCTCAGACCAGGTGGAAGGTACGGTAAAGAAAATTGAGATGTATTACACTACAATTGTAACTGGAGATAATCAGGTGATCAAAATTCCCAATTCAAATCTTACGAATCACACCATCACGAATGTGACTGCGATGGACAAGAGAAGACTTGAGATCAAGATAGCCGTTTCTGGTGAGTCAGATCTTTTGAAAGTGAAAAAGCTGTTTCTTGAACTCGTAGATGAGGAGCCCAGATTCTTGAAAGATCAAAGAGAATTCTTCGTGGATGAACTGGATGGAAGGGCTGTGATCGCAGGATTTCATGCATGGACGAAAAGCAGTGATTATTCAAAACTACGATGGGATATGCTGGAGAGGATAAAGATCAGGATGGATGAAGAGGGTATTCGCATGGCCGATAATGAATTAGGCGTTCATCTTCGTGAATAGTGCCAAAATTACCCTTGATTTATATCAAAAGAAGTGTTATACTTGTCATGTTATTAAGTTACTGGCTGAAGAGTGGACGCGTGTCCACTCTTCTTTATTGTTTTGATACTCAGGGTCAAGAAGTTAGTTATACCGCAAAGGTGGTGAGAGCAATGAGCAAAAAAGAAGAATATGAGCTAAAATCAGAAAGATTACTGCAGCCCATCATGGATGAGCATAAATTTGAGTTGGTAGATGTAGAGTACGTAAAAGAAGGCGCAACATGGTATCTGAGGGCTTATGTTGACAAAGAAGGCGGAATCACAATAGATGACTGTGAAGTAGTAAGCAGAGCATTTGGGAAAAAACTGGATGAAGAGGACTTTATAGAAGATTCTTATATTATGGAGGTCAGTTCTCCGGGACTGGGACGTCCGCTGAAGAAAGAGAAAGACTTTAAGAGAAGTGTGGGAAAAGAAGTAGAGATCCGCACCTACCGTGCCATTGAAAGACAAAAGGAATTTTATGGACTGTTGAATGCATATGATGAGAACAGTGTGACTATTCTTACAGGAGAGGGAAACACAAGAACATTTGACAAAAAAGATATCGCATTGATACGACTGGCTTTAGATTTTTGATAAAAAGTCTCACAGGAGGAAAAGAGGAAAAAGATGAATACAGAGTTATTAGAAGCCCTTAATATTCTGGAGAAGGAGAAAAACATCGGTAAGGATGTGCTGCTCGACGCAATTGAACAGTCTCTTTTACAGGCATGTAAGAATAATTTTGGAACAGCTGATAATGTTGTAGTAAAGATAGATCCGAAAACATGTGATTATTCTGTAACGGCCAGGAAAGAAGTTGTCGAGAATGTGGAGAATTCTGTTTTACAGATTTCTCTGGAAGATGCAAAGCAAATCGACAACAAGTATGAGATCGGCGATATCGTGAATGTGGATATTCAGTCTAAGCAGTTTGGGCGAATTGCTACACAGAATGCGAAAAATGTCATATTACAGAAGATACGTGAAGAGGAAAGAAAAGTACTGTATAATCAGTACTATGAGAAAGAACATGATGTTGTTACCGGTATTGTCCAGCGTTATGCAGGCAATAATGTGAGTATAAACCTTGGAAAGGTGGATGCTCTTCTGACAGAGAACGAGCAGGTAAAAGGAGAGACTTATCGCCCGACAGAACGTATCAAACTTTATATCCTCGAGGTGAAGGATACCCCGAAAGGACCAAAAGTTCTGGTATCCAGAACTCATCCAGAACTTGTGAAACGTCTTTTTGAAGAGGAAGTTACTGAGGTGAGAGACGGTACTGTTGAAATCAAGAGTATAGCCCGTGAAGCAGGATCGAGAAGCAAGATCGCCGTATCGAGCAATGATCCGGATGTCGATGCTGTCGGAGCCTGTGTTGGTATGAATGGGGCCCGTGTGAATAATGTCGTGGATGAGTTAAAAGGTGAGAAAATTGATATCATCAACTGGGATGAAAATCCCGCCCTTCTGATTGAGAATGCACTCTCACCGGCAAAGGTGATCTCGGTGATGGCAGATCCCGATGAGAAAACTGCAAAGGTCATCGTGCCTGATTATCAGCTGTCTCTTGCCATCGGCAAGGAAGGACAGAATGCGAGACTGGCTGCACGTCTGACAGGCTTTAAGATAGATATTAAAAGCGAAACTCAGGCGAGAGAAGCCGGGGATTTTGAATACGATCAGGAAGAAGAGAATGGAGAAGATCTCGAATATAACGTTTTGGAAGATGAGAACTTTGATGATCTGGGTGACATAATTCCGGAGGATGAAGATCCTCAGGAGTAATCAAAATTACTCTGGACAAGAATGGATGTGATTGTTTGGGAAAAATAAAAAAAATTCCGATGCGAAAATGCGTAGGATGTAATGAGATGAAAAATAAGAAGGAGTTGATACGAATTATTAAAACCTCGGAAGACGAGATTCTGCTTGACCCTACTGGAAAGAAGAACGGGAGAGGTGCTTACGTGTGCCGGTGTGGTGAATGCCTCAAAAAGGCTGTCAGAAATAAAGGACTGGAGCGTGCGTTTAAGATGCCTGTTCCCGAAGAGGTTTATGACAGTCTGGCAAAGGAGATGAATGCCCTTGGATGAAAGAAGAATATACTCTTTCCTGGGACTTTCGATGAAAGCCAAAAAGGCTGCAAGCGGCGAGTTTCAGGTGGAACATGCGGTGAAATCAGGGACAGCGTCACTGGTGATTGTTGCAAAAGACGCTTCAGAGAATACCAAGAAGAAGTTTGGCAATATGTGTGAATACTACCGTGTACCTATCTGCTATTTCGGAAAAATGGAGGAACTCGGATCAGCAATAGGAAAGACATATCGGGCAACGCTTGCAATTACAGATACGAATATGGCGAAATTAGTAGAGAAACAGATAAATCAGTAGTATGAAATGAACTTTAGAACGAAAGTTTTAGGGGACATTTTGGAAAGGTCGGTGGTAATATGTCAAAACTTAGAATACATGAGCTGGCAAAAGAGTTGGATCACAGCAACAAAGAGATCATGGATTTTTTGAAAAGTAAGCAGATAGACGTCAAAAGCCATATGAGCGTCCTGGATGAACATCAGGAGACAATAGTCCGTAAAGAGTTTGCTTCTAAAAAAAATCAGTCAGGAAAAGCAGAGGAGAAGTCAGTGGAAAAACCAAAGAAGAAATCTAATATTATCCAGGTAGTGCGTCCACAGAACGCGACAAGTCAAGAGGCAAGAAAAAAATTACAGCAGCGTGCTCAGAATGAAAAAGCAGCGAAAATGCAAAATGAGCATAAGGCGGCTGAGGAAGATACAAAAAATCAGATTAATACAAAGAGCCAGCCCAATAAGAGGGAACATGCAGGCTCACGTATGAATGATCGGCCTTCACGTGGACATCAGGGGAATGCAAATCGACAGGAGAGAAGTAACCGCCCGCAGAGTGAGAGAACCAGCCGTAATCAGGGCGATCGTAATAATAATCGTACTCAGACCCAGACAGACAGGAATAATCGCACTAATCGTCCGCAAGGCGAAAGAAATAATCAATTTCAGGGGGCTCGCAGCACTAATCGTCCACAAGGTGACAGAAATAATCGTCCACAAAGCGATAGAAATAACCGGCCTTATGGAGAACGTAACGATCGCGGCGGTAATCATTCTCAGGGAGACAGAAATAATCGCTTCCAGGGGAACAGAAGCAATAATTCGCAGCGTCCCTATGGTTCAAAACCATATCAGTCGGGAGATAAAAACGGCCGTCCTCCGGTTGGACCAAATCGCGAAAAGAAACATCAGGTTGAATCGATGGATCTTGGATTAAAGAAGCCATCCAGAGATACCAACCATAAGGAGAAAGACAAAGCGAGAGAAAGCAGAAGAGAGAAAAGTTTTGGTGAGGATCGCAGACCAAATCAGGGAAATCGTCCAAATTCTCACAGGCCAAACCAGAACCGCAGAAGAAACAGCAATATTCCAAAAGCTCTTCAAAAACCTGCACCTAAGCCAAAAGAGGAGAAAAAGGAAGTAGTTAAGGAGATTATACTGCCGGAGAAACTCACGGTTAAAGAACTGGCTGAAAAGATGAAGATGCAGCCGGCTGCGGTCGTCAAAAAGTTGTTTCTGGAAGGGACAATGGTTACAGTGAACAACGAACTGACCTATGAACAGGCAGAGGAGATTGCTCTGGGTTATGATATTATAGCAGAGCCGGAGGTCAAAGTTGATGTAATTGAAGAGCTGTTAAAAGAAGATGAAGAGGATGAAAAAAATATGGTGTCACGTCCTCCGGTAGTATGTGTCATGGGGCATGTTGATCACGGAAAAACCTCGCTTTTGGATGCAATCCGCAATACTCATGTGACGGATCGCGAGGCCGGTGGCATTACACAGCATATTGGTGCGACTGTCGTTTCCGTTGATGGCAAAAGAATCACATTCTTGGATACGCCGGGACATGAGGCTTTCACGGCTATGCGTATGCGTGGTGCGAATTCCACGGATATTGCGGTTCTGGTTGTTGCTGCTGATGATGGTGTGATGCCACAGACGATAGAGGCAATTAATCATGCGAAAGCGGCCGGTGTTGAGATTATTGTTGCCGTTAATAAGATAGATAAGCCAGGCGCAAATGTAGAACGCGTTAAGCAGGAACTCTCCGAGCAGGAACTGATTCCGGAAGATTGGGGAGGCAGCACAATTTTTGTACCAGTGTCAGCGCACACTCATGAGGGAATCAAAGAATTACTTGAGATGGTTTTGCTCACTGCGGATGTGATGGAACTGAAAGCAGATCCGAAGAGAAGGGCAAGAGGCCTGGTAATCGAGGCACAGCTGGATAAAGGGAAAGGCCCTGTTGCAAATATCCTCGTTCAGAAGGGCACCCTGCACCAGGGAGATTATATAGCGGCGGGGTCATGCTCGGGAAAAGTACGTGCCATGACAGATGATAAAGGACGTCGTGTGAAAGAGGCAGGTCCGTCTACTCCTGTTGAAGTGCTGGGACTTAATGATGTGCCTAATGCCGGTGAAATTATTGTGGCCACAGATACAGACAAGGATGCCAAGAATTTTGCGGATACTTTTGTATCGGAAGGTAAGAATAAACTGCTCGAAGATACAAGAACTAAGATGTCTTTGGATGATCTGTTCAGCCAGATCCAGGAGGGCAGTTTAAAAGAGCTGAACATTGTATTGAAAGCGGATGTTCAGGGGTCTGTTGAAGCGATGAAACAATCTTTGGTTCGCCTGTCCAATGAAGAGGTGGTTGTCAAGATTGTACATGGCGGTGTCGGAGCTATTACAGAGTCTGATGTAACGCTTGCGGCGGCGTCTAATGCTATCATAATCGGATTCAATGTCAGACCGGATACTCAGGCCAAGAACCTGTCGGATCAGGAAGGCGTAGACATGCGCCTGTATCGCGTCATCTACCAGGCTATCGAAGACGTCGAAGCGGCCATGAAGGGAATGCTGGATCCTGTCTATGAAGAAAAGGTGATCGGTCATGCCGAGATCCGTCAGCTGTTTAAGGCATCTGGAATCGGGACAATTGCAGGAAGTTATGTTTTAGACGGTATATTCAAAAGAGGATGCAGCGTTAGAATTACGCGTGAAGGAAAACAAATCTTCGAGGGACCACTTGCATCACTGAAACGATTCAAGGATGATGTAAAAGAAGTGAAAGCCGGATATGAGTGTGGACTTGTGTTCGATAACTTTAATGATATTCAGGAACTAGACATTGTAGAAGCTTATACCATGGTAGAAGTACCAAGGTGAGATCTCATTGGTACTTCAGGAATTAAGAGGGATTAAATTGAGAAAAAACAGTATAAAAAATATCAGGATTAATCAGGAAGTGCAAAAGGAATTAAGTCAGATTATCCGAAAGGAGATCAAAGATCCCAGAATTGCTATGATGACATCAGTCACGAAAGTTGAGGTTGCACCGGATCTTAAGACTTGTAAGGCCTATATCAGTGTACTTGGAGATGATAAGGCAAAATCTGATACAATTTTGGGGCTTCGAAATGCAGAAGGCTATATCCGCAGACTCCTGGCCAAAAATGTAAATCTTAGAAATACGCCGGAGATCATATTTGTTCTGGATGAGTCCATCGAGTATGGTGTCAATATGTCGAAATTAATTGATGATATAAACAAAGATCAGACCGAAAGGAAGACTGAGAAAGATGAATAGTCTCGATGAGGTTTTAGACGGGGTAAAGTCGGCAGCAATTGCGGGACACGTGAACCCCGATGGCGACTGCATCGGATCCTGTATGGGCTTGTATCTGTATATGAAAGATAATTTTCCGGCAGTCCATGTGGATGTCTATCTGGAGAAACCGGGGGATGAGTTTTTATTTATCAGGGACATTGATTGTGTCGAGACAGAATATGATTCCGGGAGTGACTACGATTTGATGTTCCTTCTCGATGTCAGCAGCAGTGATCGAATCGGGGTTGCAGCCTCTTTGTATGAGTGCATGGATAACACTGTGTGTCTCGATCATCATGTTACAAACAAGGGACTTGGACGGATGAACCGCATTCTTCCGAAAGCCAGTTCTACCTGCGAGGTTTTATATGAAATTTTGGATGACAAAAAGATATCCAAAGCCTGTGCCGAGGCCCTATACACTGGAATTGTACACGATACCGGAGTCTTTCAGTATACGAATACCTCCCCGGCAACGATGCGTGCCGCTGCAAATCTGATGGAGAAGGGGATCCCCTTTTCTGATATTGTCGACAGAAGTTTCTACCAGAAATCGTATGCGCAGAATCAACTGTTAGGGCGAACTTTGATGGAGAGCATTCTCCTGCTTGACGGCAGCTGTATTGCCGGTGTTGTCCGGCAAAAAGAGATGGAATTTTATGGACTCACTTCCAGGGATATGGACGGCATTGTCAGTCAGCTGCGCAATACTAAAGGAGTGGAAGTTGCCATCTTTCTCTATGAGAAGGATTCTTGCCAGTTCAAAGTAAGCCTGAGATCAAAAAGTTATGTGGATGTGAGTAAGATTGCGTCTCTGTTTGGCGGCGGTGGTCATGCAAAAGCTGCAGGATGCATTATGCATGGTACGCCCTACGATGTTATCTGCAATCTTGCCAGTCAGATCGAAATACAATTGAAAGAAGTGTAACACATGTATAACGGCGTCTTAAATATCTATAAAGAAGCAGGATTTACCTCCCATGATGTAGTTGCAAAGCTTCGCGGGATCCTAAAGCAGAAAAAGATCGGGCATACGGGAACACTCGACCCCGATGCAGTAGGAGTACTGCCAGTCTGTCTGGGAAACGCCACAAAACTTTGTGATATGCTCACTGATGAGACGAAGACTTATGAGGCAGTTATGCAGCTTGGGATTAGCACAGATACCCAGGATTTAAGCGGAGAGGTGCAAGATCGTCATCCGGTAGACTGTACAGAAGAAGAGATTGTCACTTGTGTGAAAAGTTTTTGCGGTGACCGACTTCAGACACCTCCCATGTATTCCGCTTTGAAAGTAAATGGGAAAAGGCTCTATGAACTCGCCAGAGAAGGGAAAACCGTTGAAAGAAAGCCACGTCCTGTCACTTTCTATGAAATTAAAATTCTTGAGATCAATAAGCCGAAAGTGACGTTCGAAGTCACCTGTTCGAAGGGGACCTATATCCGCACTCTTTGCCATGATATCGGTGAACAATTGGGATGTGGCGGTGCGATGGAACATCTGATCCGGCGGAGAGTCGGAAGATTTACAAAAGATGAGGCCCTGACACTGACTAGTGTGAAAAAATTACAAGACGAGCAGAGAATCGGTGAATATATATTGCCTGTGGATGCGATGTTTGAACACCTTGAAAAAGCACATGTAAAGCCGGAATTTGATATCCTTGTGCACAATGGAAATGCACTTTTGCCCGAACGGATCATTTTGTCTGGAACTGATGTGAGATTTCCAGATAGAATCCGCCTGTATGACAGTACAGGTCAATTCATGGGGATCTATAAGTATGATAACAGATGCAGCATATTTAAACCGGAAAAAATGTTTATAAGTTGAGGGAACAATGGAATATATCAAAAATACACTGAATTTTGAGACAAGAAGCCCTTCCGTGATCACCCTGGGCAAATTTGATGGGGTTCACTTAGGACACAGAAAGCTGATAAACCGCATACTTGAAATCGGAAAGAGAGATGGCCTTTTGACAGTCATCTTTACTTTTGATGCCTCACCTCAGGTTACCTTAGGCTACCGAAAGCCTCAGACACTTCTGAGCAATGAAGAGAGAAGACAGAGAATTGAAAGTTTTGGGGTTGATACGTTAATTGAGTGTCCATTTGTTCCACAGATTCGAAACATGGAACCGGAAGAATTCATCACTCAGATCCTGGTGAAGAAACTGCAGGTGAAAGCTGTTGTCGTAGGCTCCGATTTCCATTTTGGAAAGAATCGACGTGGTAATCCATTTATGCTAAGTCAGATGGGGAAAAAGTACGGATTTGCAGTTGAGGTGCTGAATAAAGTAAAAGACGGCGGTCGTGAAGTGAGCAGTACGTATATCCGTGAGGAATTACTGGAAGGCCATATGGAAAAAGTTCATATGCTTTTGGGATATCCTTATATGATTATTGGAGATATCATCCATGGGCATAAACTAGGACGTCAGATCGGTATGCCGACGATTAATCAAGTTCCAAAACCTGAGAAACTTCTTCCACCCAGAGGTGTCTATGCCTCTGTTGCCAGGATCGATGGACAAGAATTCTATGGGGTCAGCAACATAGGCATAAAGCCCACCGTACAGGAGAAGTTTGTCGGAGTAGAAACCTATCTATTTGACTGTGATCTGGATCTGTATGGGAAGGAAGCCTGCGTTTGTCTTCTTCATTACCAGCGCCCGGAAGTAAAATTTGATTCTATAGAAGAACTGAGAATTCAGATGAATAAAGACAAAGAAATTGGAAAAAAGTATTTTGGTATGTCACAATAAAGTTTACGATTGTAAAAAGCCTGTGCAGCCTGATTTATCAGGATTGCACAGGCTTTTTCATGCTTGCATGAAACGCAGAACCTTTTGACCCTGATGATACACGGATTACTCCGCACTTTGTGCTCCCGTAATCCGCTACAAACATTCGAATTCCACCCTAATCGGGTTGCATTCTCATGTTTGTTCGGGTCCCAAGTTCATGCTTTTTCATGCAAGCATGAAACGCAGAACCTTTTGACCCTGATGATACACGGATTACTCCGCACTTTGTGCTCCCGTAATCCGCTACAAACATTCGAATTCCACCCTAATCGGGTTGCATTCTCATGTTTGTTCGGGTCCCAAGTTCATGCTTTTTCATGCAAGCATGAAAC
>ENA-UOOI01001245-UOOI01001245.1-fermentation-metagenome-genome-assembly--contig:-NODE-1245-length-27536-cov-11.175831_pt1 | contig 27536 bp, 25 predicted proteins | sample MGYA00245779_ERZ724027 | MGnify/ENA primary metagenome ERZ724027 (study PRJEB28704, sample SAMN03018318) | fermentation metagenome | biome: anthropogenic terrestrial biome; feature: soil...
CCATCGGGTTCTTGAACAGGGCCTGCATGACCGCACCGGCCACCGCCAGGCCGGCACCCACTATCATACCGAACAGCACACGGGTCAGATTGAGGTCCACGACTATGATGCGGTAGTTCCTGTTCTCCCCAGTCAGAGATTCCCAGACCTCCTGAGGGGATAGGAGCCACAGCTGCGCCCATCTCAGCTCCAGAAATAAAAGCAGGACGAATGCCGCCGCCAACGCTATCAAGATGATTGCTGTTTTCTTTCGCCTGTCCATATTTTCACGGTCTTCGTAAGGGAGATATGTTCGGTATAAAGCTTAGTGACGCCTGACCAGCACGACCGCGACAGCGATTATTGCTATCAGCGTCACAATGGATACCGCTATCAGCGCTCCGTTCTCCGAAATTAATGAGCCTCCGTCGCCGTAGAGGGGCGTGTGGTAGAGCTGGATATAGACCGCTTCGAGTCCGGCCGCCATTCCGGGGCATGGATTATTCCAGTCTTTGTCCAGCTTGTAGACGTTGAAGCTGGATGGAAGGCTGAATTCCTCTTTGAAATCGTCTGCGGTCCCGTCATAATTGCCGTCGAGGAAGACGACGTCGGGATTGGCCTGTATCACAGCCGACGTGTCCGAGTTGTAGGATGTCGCCGAACTTCCATTGCTTCCTGCGTTCGTCGCTCCGCATATTTCTATCATGGATACTGCAAGTCCGCTGTTGTAGACTTTTATGGTGTCGCCAGTGACGGATATGTACATCGCTCTCGGCCTGTCTTCTTCGGCGATATCCGCTATATTTTCTATCACTGTATCTCTGGCACTTGTCATATTGCTTACCGAACCTGAAGAATTGAGGCCCATGGCGTCGGAAATGGCCTCCACCACATCTATGGATTCTTCGTACGTCTTGGCACCTAGGCATATAACGTTGTACCCTTCTGCGACCAGATTGTCGTAGACCGCTCCGGTGGCAAGTGTCGAAGAGAAATTGTTCATGAACACCACATCCGTATCCTTGTCGAACAAACCGTCTTCCACAAGCTGTGCCAGCCCCGATATGAGGGATGCCTTGTCGGAGTTATATCCCGTGCCTAGCATTGCGGTACCCTCGAGGACTTCCATCCTTTCGTCCCCATTGTAATCATAAGTCGAATAACGGTCATATCCGACTATCTTTTCCGTGCCTCCGAGGTCCATCACGGTCAGTGTGAAAGCGAAGCCCATTGTGACCACATGCTCCGCGGGAGCGCTCAGGGTTATCTGATGGCCCGCAGAGTCGGTGATGACGATCGGAGAAGTCGCGGAAACCTCATCCCCATCGGTCAGCGACGCTATGGAAGCTGCGAAAAGCATGGAGCACGCGACCAGGATGATTAGGGCTTTCTTATTTTGCATGCGACCTCCATACTTCGATACAATATAATGTTTATGTTATTTTTTTGAATTCATGTTACTATATGACATAATATGATCATATTGGTAATAATCTCAAAATAATTAAGCGACCGGATAGAAAATGCGTTCTCGGACAGATCGCGTTGTAGGGAAAGTTTCTTTAACCTGTAACGAACAGTACCACTCATGCGTTGGATGCTCCGCAGCAAGATACACCGCGCCACGGTCACAGAGACGCGCCTCGACTACGAGGGCAGCATAACGGTGGACGGAGAATTGCTCGATCTGGCAGGCATACTGCCGGGTGAGAAGGTTACCATAGCCGACATTAACAACGGCAACCGCTTCGAGACCTACACAATTTACGGAGATAGGGGCTCGGGCGAGATCTGCATCAACGGGGCCGCGGCCCGCCTCTGCAGCGTGGGCGACCTGGTAATCATCATGGGATACGAGCTTACGGACGACCCCGTGGAGACCAAGATAGTCAAGGTCGACAGGTCCAACAGGCCCGTGATGGAGAAATGCTGAAGATATTCTCCGACGGGGGGTCCCGTGGGAATCCCGGACCTTCGGCCTACGGCCTGGTGGTGACCGAGGACGGGGACACGGTCTATGAAGAATCCGAATATCTGGGTATCCGCACCAACAACTATGCGGAGTACCGCGGGCTGATCGCCGGCATACGGAAGGCCATAGAACTTGGAGCCCAAGAAGTCGAGTTCGTCATGGATTCTCAGCTAGTAATAAGGCAGATGAGGGGAGAATACCGCGTCAAGGCTCCCGAGCTGATCGAGCTTCACCGCGATGCGGCGGCCTTGAGCTCCATGATACCCAAGGTCAGTTTCACGGACGTGCGCCGTTCCGAACTGCTCATGCCCAGGGCGGACGAGCTGGTGAACAGGGAGCTGGACAGGAGTCAGCCCTGAACGGACCCGGCAAGCTCCGTTATCTGAACGATTTCCTGATCGCCGGAAGCCATGTTCCTAAGAGTTACGGAGTCCTGCTCCAGCTCGTTCTTTCCGACGATTATCGCAAACCTTGCTCTTGCGGATGACGCGTACTTCAGGGCCTTTGCCATCTTCCGCCCCATGATGTCCATGTCGCAAGAGATCCCTGCCCTGCGGAGCATGGCCGTTATCTCCGCGGCATTGATCCTCACATCATCCGACACCGGTACCACGTAGGCGTCGATGCCTTTCTGCTCGTAGGATATGCCTTCCTTCTCCATAGCCAAGAGTGTCCTGTCGAAACCGATCGCGAAGCCTGTGGAGAAGACCCTCTCCCCTCCGAACAGTTCCGAGAGGGTGTACGAACCCCCGCCGCATATCTGCTTCTCCGCGCCCAGCACGGGCGCCTCCGCCTCGAAGACCATGCCGGTGTAGTAGTCCAGTCCGCGCACTACGCCCAGGTCTATCTCGACGTCCTCCACGCCCATGGCGGAAAGTATGCCTATGAGGGACCTGAGATATTCTCCTGGCTCTCCCGGAACCTTATCGATGACCTCGATGCCGCCGACCGTTTCCGTCAACTCGAATATCTCTTCGACATCGTGCGTGCCGATGTTCATGTCCTCCATCATCGGACGGGCCTCGTCGTAGAGCTTCTTGTCAAGCTTCTGGAGGACCTCCGCGGTCTTCTCCTTGGGAACTCCTGCATCTGCGAGCTTCTGCCTCAGTACACCTATATGTCCTATCCTTATCTTGTAGTCCCTGAGTCCCAGCGACTCTATCATCGCCACGGCGAGAGCTATCGCCTCCGCATCCGTCTCGGGCGTCGCGGAACCTATCAGCTCCGCACCGAACTGGAAGAATTCCCTGTACCTGCCGCTTTGCGGCCTCTCGTACCTGAAGCACTGGCCGAAATAGAATATCTTTATGGGCTTCGGCTCGTTGCTCATGCTGTTGACGAACATCCGTATGGCGGGAGCGGTCATCTCCGGGCGCAGGGCGAGGTCCCTGTCCCCCTTATCCTTGAAAGCGTAAAGCTCGTTCAGCACGTTCGGCCCGCTTCTCAGGATGAAAAGTTCCGCATCCTCGAATATGGGCGTCTCCGTCTCCCGGAACCCGAACCTGAGGGCGACCGACCTGAGCTTCCCTTCGTAGTATCTGCGCCTCTCCATCTCATCGGGAAGGAAATCCCTCGTTCCGCGGGGACATTGGATCATACGCTCCGCTATACGGAAAACGATAATAAACGTGTTGCTTTGAAATATTGAAACTAGAAAAAGGTTTTTGACCGGATCAGAATTTTTCTTTCCGACGGTAGAGGAACATCCCCATCACGGATAGTACAACTACTCCGGCGAGGGCGACGTAAAGCCAATCCTCATCTACCTCATCGTTCGACTCGCGAAGTGATATTGGGTCTATGGCGTCGGCCTCGTCGGCCTCGTATACTGCAGCCCCGAATGCCGCCGCGGAAAGGGCCAAGACCGCAATCAACATGATCTTAGTTTTGCTGTTCATTCTAACACCCTGCCTCAGGAGGCAGAAATCCGAGTCGTATAGGGATGAACTGGCATTTAATTTAAGCGCTCATAATGCTCAGCGCCTTACGATTATGGATAGGACGTCCTCGTCCTCCATGACATGGTCCATACCTACGGTCTGGCCCGGGAACTTGGCGCTCTTCCCCCAGACCATGGCATATCTGAACTGATTCCTGAAATCCCTGTGTATCAGCTCGCAGACGTCTCCGACATTGTTCCCCCTCTTCACAATGAGAGGAACGTCCATGTCGGCCTCCTGCCCCTGGGGCTTCAGGTAGACCCTTATCATATCTATGGTGTCGTACAGCGCCTGCTTCAGATCTTCGATCCCCTGGCCCGTGGCCGCCGAAAGAGGGACCGTACGGAATTCGTTGTGCTTCTTTTTGACCGCCTCGAGCTGGCCCGGCATGGCCAGGTCTATCTTGTTGACCGCCATCAGGGATTTTATGTACACCCTGTTTCCCGCGAGGACGTCCAGCATCTGCTCCACATTTATGTCCTCACGGACCACCACAGTAGCGTTGATGTGACCATATGCTATGGTCATGTCCTTGATCACGTCCTCGGTTATCTTCGTGAGCTTGAGGGTGGGCTTCACCAGAACGCCGCCCTGGCCCGTGGGGGATATCACGACGTCCGGGGCCTTCTGATCGAGACGAATCCCGGAAGAATATAGCTCGTTGAACAGGACCTCGATGTTAGGATTGAACACGTCGACCACGAAAAGAATGATATCGGAGGACCTGGCCGCGGCGATGACCTCACGTCCGCGGCCTTTTCCGCGGGAGGCGTCCTTTATAAGCCCCGGCATGTCGAGTATCTGGATCTTCGCATGGTTGTACTCCAGGATACCTGGCACTACATCAAGTGTTGTGAAATGATAGGCCCCTATCTCAGATTTGGCATCGGTGAGCTGGTTCAGAAGCGTGGATTTTCCCACAGAGGGGAATCCTACCAGCGCCACAGTCGCATTTCCGGCCTTTTTCACATAGAATCCTTTCGTGGAGCCCTTAGAGGAGCGCCTCTTCTCCTCCTCAGCGGAAAGCTTGGCTATTTTTGCCTTCAGCTTACCTATGTGGCCTTCGGTGGCCTTGTTGTACTTCGTATTGGAGATCTGCTCCTCCAATTCTTTAATCTGCTCCTCGATCGTCGCCAATTGCTTCCCGTTCCTTGATAGTGAAAGGTTATATTAGAGTTGGCACAAAAAGTCCCCTTAGATACTTTTTAATCGATGAACCCGTTACAGGCCCGATGGCCATAGTTAGCACCGAGAGATCGGCAGATGACAAGAAGATCGAATTGACCACTAAACAGCTCGCGGCACTTGCAGCGAGCCTCGTTCTGACATTGCTTATCCTCATGTCGGGGATCTACATAATGTTCAGCTGCCTCGCGATGGTCATCGTGGCCGTGTTGCTTTACATGATACCGCACCTTGTCAAGATCAAGAACGTCAAGGTGATGGTCATGCACGGCGCCGTGTTCGCTCTGGTTGCATTGCTGGCCGGGAGCCTGTACACTTCGCCCGCTTACGTGGATTCGCACAACGATTTCCAAAGCAGCGGCGACTTCACGGCGGCCACATATATCGTAACATCCGATTCCTACACGTTCGACGTCACATACACCGACACGGACCCGGCACACAAGCCTTTGGCCACCGTCTCGGAGATAGATATGGTCGGATTTTCCAGCGTTTACGGGGTGAAAGGTTCGGAGAGGACCTTGGGTCCCACCTCATACGATCAAACCACGGGCACCGCTACCTTCGACGTCACGGTCGGAGACGGACTATACATCATATACTTCTACATGGCCGATACCGCTGACTCCGACGCCAAGGTCTCGGATTCCCAATCGGTAACGTTCTTCTTGGACGAGCTCACATCGAGTTCGGCGAAGAACTCGATATACTGGATAGGTACCGGATACTACCTGGGACTCTGCATGCTTCTTTACTTCATGATACTGTTCCTAACTTACGGCATGAGGTCCAGCGCCGAGAAGACCCGTGACAGGATGATAAAGCAGGGCCGCCTTTATCCTCCGGGATACGGCAGATGCAAGCAATGTGATTCGGTGGTCCTCCCCGGCGAGGTCAAGTGCCGCAAGTGCGGAGCATATATCGATGTGCCAGCAGAAATAAAACCAGTCAAGAAGGACTTCTTCATATGCTCGGACTGCGGCGCGGAGGTCCCTGACGACGCTGAAAAGTGCCCCAAGTGCGGAGCCGCATTCGAAGACGACGTGGAGATCGAGGTCCACCATGCGGACGGCACTGTGGAGATAGCCGAGTCGACCTTCGATTGCCCGGAATGCGGAAAGGAAGTCCCTAACGCCTCCGAGTTCTGCCCCAAGTGCGGCAAGAGGTTCGAAGGCAAGGTCTGAACGGACGGCAGATATACCGATAAAGGTAAAAACAGCCCGATCATTCCTACCATCGGATGCGCTCAACTGAAGATATTGCCAATTCGGGACCGAATGCCAAAGGAAGGTCCATCGCTTACAAACTGGCAGACAAACAGCAGGAGATCTCGGTCGCCGAGTTTTTCGAGAAGAACAAGCAGATCCTCGGGTTCGACTCCCGTTCGAAGTCTCTCCTGATGGGCATTAAAGAGGCCGTGGACAATTCACTGGACGCCTGCGAAGAAGCGGAGATAGCCCCCGAGATATCCGTGAGGATAGAGCGCCTTGACGATGACGATTACAGGATAACGGTCGACGATAACGGACCGGGGATAGTGCACAACGCAATAAAGAACGTGTACGGCCGCCTGCTGTACGGTTCAAGGTTCCATGCGCTCAGACAGTCCAGGGGCCAGCAGGGGATCGGGATATCCGCCACTGTGATGTACGGCTACCTGACCACCGGAAAGCCCGCCCACGTGATATCGAAGGTGTCCGGAGAAGACGAGGTGGCCTGGGAGATGGACATCGTTATAGACACCAAGACGAACCGCCCTCTGGTCACTAATGAGAGGGCATTCACCTGGGAACGGGACCACGGGACCAGCATCGAGTTCACGATAAAGGGAAGGTACGTGACTGGAAAGCAATCCGTCTTCGAGTACCTGAAGAACACGGCAATAGTGAATCCCCACGCCGCAATCACATTCCACGACCCGGACGGCAAGAAATGGACGTTCGAAAAGGCAACGGAGATAATCCCTCCGAAACCCAAAGAGATCAAACCCCATCCCGAAGGGATGGAGATCGGCGATCTGATCAAGTTCGCCCACGGCAGCAAGCAAAAGAATGTAAGATCGTTCCTCAAAGAGGATTTCTCAAGGGTCACCGGCCGCATCGCGGACGACATACTGGAACTGTCGGGAATAGATCCCAAGGCCCCGCCCCAGGACCTCGCCAGGGACCAGTGCGCCGCCATGATCGACGCTATCGGCAAGGTCAAGATCATGGCACCTCAGACGGACTGCCTGTCACCAATAGGCGACACTCTGATCAAGAAGGGCCTGATGCATGTGATGGAGGGGCTTCGCCCGGACTATTACGCCACGCCCGTGACGAGACCTCCCAGAACTGCTAACGGAAACCCCTTCGTGGTCGAGGCGGGCATCGTCTACGGAGGCGACATACCTTCTGACGGCCAGGTCAATATACTGAGGTTTGCTAACCGAGTACCGCTTCTGTACCAGCAGGGCGCATGCGCGATCACCAAAGCCATATCTGACATGGACTGGAGGCGTTACGGTCTGGAGCAGAGGGGTGGAAAGGGCATACCCTACGGGCCTGCCATAATATTGGTGCACGTGGCATCAACTAAGGTCCCGTTCACATCTGAAGGCAAGGAAGCGATAGCCAGCTATCCGGAGATACTCGGCGAGGTCTCCGCCGCCCTCAGGCTCTGCGCAAGGAACCTGAAGAGCCATCTTAACAAGCTGGAGAGGCGCTCTAAGACGCACGCCAAATTCGAAATCGTCCAGGAGATACTTCCGGACCTGGCGAAAAAATCTGCAGATTATCTCGGAAGGCCGCTTCCGTCCCTCGAGAGGACGATAACGAAGATAATGAACGTCGTGTGGATAGAACCGTCGGTGGAGAAGATCGGCAAGAACAACCGCAGATACGTCTACAGAATCTACAATTACACCAACAACGTGAGGTCCTTCGGCCTTCATGCGCAGGTTCCCAAAGAGTCCGTCAACCTGGCACTTTTCATGAATCCGTCTTTCGTGGATCTCAACGAGGAGGGGAAGGCATATTGGGAGGTCAGGGGCCTTCAGCCTTCCAGTTCCGCAATCATATCCTTCGAGCTCAGCGGGGAGATGGCCGACACATTCTCGCAGGAGGACGTGTACATATCGGGGATCAATCCCGCAATAGTCATGGGAGCGGAGCCTCTGCCGGGAGACTGGGGAATAAAGGGCATGGAGATAACCGAAGAGGAAGAAGCCATTACGGAAGAAGACACTTCGGAAGAGGAAGAGGAAGAACTCGAGGAAGAAGAGTTCGAGAAGGAGGCTGATTTGAATGAATGAGAAGCAAGACCACACCATAGAAAGCCTCACCAGTATCGTCGAAAGCCTGTACGACCAGATGGACGACGGCAGCGTTCCGGCGATGAAGATCTCCCTGAGGTCCAAGAGGAATATCGAATTCGATCCGAAATCCAGCGTATGGAAGTATGGCGACCAGAAGTCCGTCCGCACGGCGAAGACCGTAAAGGGGGCCCTGATGCTGCTCAGGACGGTCTACACCGCAGACTTCATCAAAGGAATGCTGAATGCCAACAAATCCTCCACCTTGAGGGAGATGTACTACATCTCCGAGGGGTGGAACAACGCCAAATTCCACAGCCAGGACGAGAGCAACATCCTGGCGGAGGACCTCGAGGTCATCACCGGGTGCATGAGGGAGGAGTTCAAGCTCCGCCCCGAAGAGGACGGCGCCAGGATATACGGCGACCTGACCCTTACGGAGCTTACCCGCAAAGGCGAGAAGAAAAAGATCAACTGCATCGATGACGTGGGAGATTCGGGATACGGGATACCTTACAACGTGGGGCCCGAAAAGATAGAATTCAAGGGCTGCGGCGCCAAGTTCGTCATGGCCATAGAGACCGGCGGTATGTTCGACAGGCTTGTGGAGAACGGTTTCCCTGAAAAGTACGGCGCATTGCTGGTACATTTGAAGGGACAGCCGACGAGGAGCACTAGACGTTTCATAAAAAGGGTGAACGAGGAGCTGCGCCTCCCCGTCACCGTGTTCACCGACGGGGACCCTTGGTCCTTCAGGATATTCGCGTCAGTCGCATACGGCGCCATAAAGACGGCCCACATATCAGACTATCTGGCCACGCCTTCCGCCCAGTTCATAGGCATAACGCCTTCCGACATCCTGAACTACGACCTGCCCACTGACGTACTTTCGGACAAGGACGTGGGGGCGCTTAACGCCGAACTTTCGGACCCGCGCTTCAGGGACGAGTTCTGGGAAAACGAGATCCAGGCCATGCTGGGCATGAAGAAGAAGGCCGAGCAGCAGGCGCTGGCCAAATACGGCCTCGACTTCGTCACCGACACTTACCTTCCGGAGAAGCTCACGGACATGGGGATACTCTGATCAGCCTGACGCCTGGACTATCCTGTTGATCACGAAGTTCTTGTCCATGCTGGCCAGGAAAGTCCCCAGCCTGGGCCCCGCCTTCTTGCCGATGAATATCCTGTACATCGCGCCGTATCCTCCCTTGAGTCCCAGGGGAGACTCCTTGGCTGTGTCGGCGATCGTGGAACCGATGGAATCGGCATCCCAGTTGCAATCGTACATCTTGACCGAAAGGGACTTCAGGAATACCTTCTCATTCATGGATAACTCTATGCCCGGCGGAACGGTGCCGCATACCGAAAATTTGACGGCATCGGGTGCAAAACCATTGAGCCAGTATCTGACGCAGTCCACGCGGCGTGCGAGCCTCTTCCTGTCGCCCTCCGTCATGTCCGAAAGATCTTCTGTCCGCTCGAGGACCTCTACGACCCCTTCGAATCCGGGAGCCATCTGCGCTACGTTTACCAGGTGCCTGTAAGGTATCTGGTGCGGAAGGCCCACCGGCACGTGGTTGTGCTGTGCGATCACATAAGCCCGTACGGAGTTGTCCTCGGCCTCGGTCCATTCGCCTGCGAAATAGAGGCGCTCCATACGGTCGTACTCGTCGGCGATGTCAAGGGTGCCCAGACCGGAGTCGTAATCGATGGCCCTCGACGGATTGACCCTGAGGAACAGGTAGTTCAAAACCTCCGGAGGGGTCATGTTGATAGCGTCCAGCCCCGTGACGGGGCATCCCAGCGACTTGTGCATCTGTCCCACGCCCTTTAGCTGCACGAACTCATAGGGGATCGGGTAGGGCGCCTTACCGCCATAGATCTCGTCGACGATCCTCTTGCCGGTGTCGTAGGATCCTCCGGCGGCCGCGTGGTCCTTTCCGAAGGGCTCGGCCGATGTACCGAAGATCTTCCATTTCGCCGGCCACTCGAGCCTCCACGTCAGCTTTCCTTCGGCTTTCCGTACGTCGGCCTTTCCGTGGTTTCCGCATGTGCAGGAATATTCCATGTATGGAAACTCGTAGGTGTCGAATACTGGCTTGGCGAATCTTCCGCATGACGAGCAGATCGGGTTGTAGGGCGCATATTCGGGGTTCTCTGCCTTGCCTGTGACCTCGGTCATTATCTTGATGACCTGGTCCCTCTTCTTCATGGCCAAGTCCGCGGCTTCTGCGAATTTACCTTCCTCGTACAGTTCATGGGTCCATATTATCTCGCACTGGACTCCCAATGAGTCCACCGCGTCCAGGAACGGCTGTACGAAGTGATGTGCATAGTTCCTGTGCTTTCCGCAGGGGCACGGTATCCTGGATATCGGCATCCCCACGTACTTCTCGAACTCTGCGGGCAGGAAATCGTAACGTTTGCGGAGGGGGTCGAAGGAATCGATGAGATAGATCAATCTGACTTCCTTGCCCAAGCCCTCCACGGCGCTTCGCACGGATTCACCGGTGATAGCCTCCCTTAGGCTGCCTACATGGATGATGCCCGTGGGACTGATGCCCGTGGCTATGAGTGGCTTCTCGCAGCTATCCGCGATGTCCTTTGCAATTACGTCCGCCCAATGCATTCAAATCGGAGCATCAACAGGTACTCTCTATTAAGACATTTTCCACGCCGGACATCGGAAACAGATAAGCTTTTTATATAGACCCACAATTGTGAGTCTGATGGCACAGAAAAAGAACGACGGCGGATTCCAATCTTCGGCCGGACTCATGAGGTATTTCGACTCGGAGACCGACAAGGGGATCAAGATCACACCCAAGGCTGTCATAGGCATAGCCATAGCTCTGGTCGCCATCGTTATAGTGGCGCAGGTCTTCTTCCCCGTCTGATCAGGGTTCTTGCCAACAAGAGATCGCGGGACTATCGGGTATCCCGTCAGGGTACTTCTTCCTGTAAGCGCGGTGGAGCAACGGAGGCGCTATTACGGTCGTGATGACCGACATAAGGACTATGGTTGCATTCATGTCAGGGGTCAGATGGCCCGAGGACAAACCTATGGCGGCGATTATTATCCCGACCTCCGCCCTCGGCACCATTCCGATCCCTATGATTTTCGCGGACTTCTTGTCTATGTTCTTGTCGGCCATCCTGGCTCCGAAGTAGCATCCAAGGTACTTCGTTATCACCGCGAGCGCTATGACGTAGGCGGCCAGCATGAGGACGTTCACGTTGGTGAGCGACGATAGCTTTACCTGCAACCCCACATTGAGGAAGAACAGGGGGAGGAAGAATGTCGTTATAGCTTCCACCTTCGGCTTGAGGTTCCATTTCTTGGCATAGTCTGCAAGGATCATGCCTGCCAGGAACGCCCCTATTATCGCGGCCAGACCGAGGGCTTGTGACAACGCGGCCATGAAAAGACACACCGCGATGGCGATCATCATCTTGTCCAGCTTCCGCGTCTCTTTCTCCGTGGGAAGCTTGCATTCTTTCTTATTCCCGTACCACGAAGCGATACGGGGGGTGCACGAATTGCAGAAGAAGAACACCGCCAGGACGAACGACACCGAGATGAACACTATCCTTGCGATACCCAGTATGCTCGTTCCGTCAGCAGAGGCCATCCCGGCAACGATGGCCAAGACTATCATCCCGAGAACGTCGTCGATGACGGCGGCGCCCACTATTATGCGCGCTTCTTTGGTGTTGGAGGCGCGCATGTCCATTATGACCTTTGCCGTGACGCCCACGCTGGTCGCCACCATCGCGGCGGCCATGTACATTGCATGGGCCGTGTTGTAGTCATAAAAATAGACAGTCATCCCCGCAGCGAAGGGAAACACCACGCCCAGGATGGCCACGGTAAGCGCAGCCTTGCCCACCGACATAAGCTCGCATACACGTGTCTCCAGGCCCACGGAGAAAAGCAGGAACATGGCCCCTATTTCGGCCACGAGGAAAAGGAACTGGTAGTTGAAAGAGCCGTCGAAGCCGTTGAACGATACTTCCACGCCAAGCATACCCAGGAAGTTACCGCTGCTCAGAATTCCGGAAAATGCGGAACCGTCCCATATTATGTTCACCAGGATTATTCCCACGAGTATCTCGCCGATCAGCCCGGGAACCCCGAAACGCTCAAAAATTTCAGACCCGATGACTGCCAGAACGTAAAGGACGACCAGCATCACGAGGATGGAGAGCAGATCCATACCCTCGTGAAGTGAAAACTGGTATATTATAATTAAGAAGTTTTACGGATGTTCAGTAGAAGCTGTGGACCGACCCCGGTCCTCCGTTTCCGAAAACGAAGGATACCAGCGGTCCGGCGGCCTGAGGCCCCGGGACCTCTTCGGCATCGGTGGCCTTGGCCGTCTCTGCCTCGGGCGCGGATACCATCTCGATCAGCATCCTGACCATTTCGCTGACCTCTTCCTCATCCTCCGGTGTGAGAGTGTGCCTCGCCTCCGGGAGGAGTTCTTCCGAAGAGACCGTTGCAGAAACCGCGGCCGATACGACGTTTGCGACCCTTGCCGCCTCTCCGATCATCGGCCCTGCGTCGATCGTCCCGAGGGCTTGGACGTGCTCCGTCTCCGGTTCTCCGGTCATCGGGACTTCGGTCTCATAGCCGATATCCATCGGATGTGCCAGATAATCCCTCTCGCGATCTATGGTTACGCAAAGCTCCTCCATCCCATCGTCCGGGACCTCCGTCTCCTTCAGAGTCGCGGCGTCCGAATACTCCGCCTCGTCGCCGGCCATCCCGGCGACGGTGAGCTTCATGACCCCTCCGACCTCGTCCTCGATCTCGACATACTCGGGCATCTGCGAAGTTGTACGGGCCTCCGGGACCGCCGCCCTGGGCTCGCGCCTGACCGGTTCGGTTATAGGCGGCAGGAAATCGTATCCCGCATAATCGGAATATTCAAGAAGAGGCGTGGTGCGCATGACGGCGGCGGAGGACGTGTCAGCCAGCTGGCCTGCGAATTCCGCATTGGAAGAGATCACTTCTTCCTCCGCGGCCACGGCATCTGCGATGGGTTCGATGCCTTCGGCATACAGTCCGGAAGGAAGCTGCGCCATGACCGCAAGGGCCGACTGCTCTGTACCTTCAAGTGCCGCCTCCATCTCCTGATCGGAAGCCTGTGCAGGTTCAGGAAGCAAGAGCATCACGGCGGGCGCCGTGACGGTGGCAGGGATCGGGGAAGGAGGCAGGGCCATCACTGATGTCGGCGGCGCGATCGCGACCGGCACATCCGCGGATCCGGCAAACTCCTTCGCCACTGCTTCGGCGGCTTCCGGGGCGACTGCGGGCTCCTCTTTCGTCACGTAGCGGGCCGCCGGAAGGCGCTCCGCATGGGCGGGTGCGGACGGAAGGCGTTCCACCTCTGCCTCTGCGTCATATTTGCAGATTTCACATGGGGGCGAGGGAGGTGCGTGATCCACCTCGATGTGGAATTCCTCCTCGAAGGTGATTATGTTGGGAGAAATGATGTTCGGCACCGATTCCGAAGACGATGTAATGGCCGTCTGGGCGACAGGTGCCGAATAGGACACGACGAGAGGTTCCTCTTTCGCGACGACAACTTCTTCAAAGTCAGACTTATTGAATTTGATCTCCGGGAGCGCATTGCTGAACACGAGGCCGGGCTCGTCGATCCTGCCGAACACGGGCTTGGGGGCCTGTTTCGAGGGCAACGACTGAGCGGTGCGGAGCCCTCCGAGGAACCTTCCTCCGGCCTTATCGGCCTTGGGCTCGTCGAAATCGATGAACGGATCGTCGGTGGACGACGAGATATAGACATCTGTTCCGGCGCCGAGGCTATATTTTACATATCCGTTGCCTTCGAAGCTTCTCGCCGGCTTTTCGGAAGAGGGCCTTTTATAGTCGCGCCTGCCGCCCGACCCTTCGTTTTCATCTTCGACCTCCTCTCTGTTTCTGCCAAAGAGACGGCGCTTCAAAGATACCTTTAGAGTGCTACCGCTGTTTCTGCCTGAGTCTATACCCATGCCTATCCCATCCGCCTTTCACTATGCTTTACGCAATATAAAAAAGTATAGATGGGTGCTTAATTCATCAGCTTTTTACGAATTTCACATAGTCCGCTTTCGAAACGGACTGTATCTCTCTGAGGATCGATTTGATGTCATCCGCCTCTGCAGACATCACCATGACCTCGAGGCACTTTCGGTTCAGAAGGTGGGAGTGCATCTGGGTCTTTATGGACCCCTCGTGCCTGGCCTGTATCAGGCTCATCCACGGATCGGCGTGGTCCCCTCTGACTATGATCAAAACCCCTTCCACGAAGCCACTTAGCTCCTCGATCTCTTTCACCTTGGACCCTGCCGCTTTTATCGACAGGCGGACGGCCTCGCTGCGCCCGGCGAGAGAATAAGCCTCCTGTATAGCCTCCAGGGTCGTCATGCTCTCCTCGTCCAGCGAAACGCTGATTATTGCCATGGTGGACGGACGCATGACAGAGTTATTAACTTTATCCTCATATGATAATAACTTGCCGTTTCTGCTGGTTCTCGGACAAAGGTCAGCTTTTTATAATGCGTTATGTTCACAATATCTTATGTTCGCAGATGCCGAGCCGATAGAGTGGGCGGGCCTTTTTCTCATTCTGATCGTACTCCTTGCATTGGACATATTCGTTATAAACCGCGGTTCGAAACACATAACCACGAAATCCGCATTGCTGCAGACCGCAGGATGGATCTCCATCGCCATGGTCTTCGGTGTTTACATATGGATGACCCGCGGAGCGACCATTGGAATGGAATTCTATGCAGGTTATGTCATAGAAGAGGCCCTGAGCGTCGACAACATGTTCGTTTTCATCCTGCTGTTCGCGATGTTCGCGATACCGGACGACTATCAGCACAAGGCGCTCTTCTACGGCGTGATCGGCGCCATTCTGTTCCGCCTGGTGTTCATATTCGCCGGGTCCGAGCTGTTGCTCAGGTTCCACTTCGTCATGTACATCTTCGGTTTCTTCCTGATATATGCTGCCATCAAGACGATGGTCAGCAAGGAGGGCGGAGGGTCCGGCAATAAGATAGCGACCGTCCTCTCCAGACACATGAACGTCTCGCCGGAGCTGGACGGGGACAAGTTCTTCACGCACAGGGACGGGGTCCGCATGGTCACGCCGCTGCTTCTGTGCGTCATCGTGATCGAGTTCACAGACCTTGTGTTCGCGATCGATTCGATACCTGCGGTCCTGGGAATAACTACCGACAAATTCGTGGTATACTCGTCCAACATATTCGCGGTACTGGGCCTTAGGTCCCTGTATTTCGCCATCAGAGGCTCCCTGACCCACCTGAAGTACCTGAAATACGGACTAGGAGTGATCCTGACGTTCGTGGGCATAAAGATGCTCGTGGTGGACTATTACGAGTTCGAAATCGTACAGTCCCTTTCGCTCATACTCTCCGTACTGGCTGTGACGGTGGTCGCATCGATAATATCGGGAAAGAGGGAGAAAGAGAGAGAAGGGGCCGTCTGAGCGCCGTGACGTACGCCGTGCAGCGAGACGTCAGATGCGGCCATGCTCCGATTCGGACCTGTACCTCTTGGGAAGGACGAAGAGTTCGCCGTCTTTGTCGAATCCCACAGATGCGGACACACCGTATACGTCTTCGATGAGTTCGGCAGTGATGATCTCCTTGGGGGGGCCGATATCGATTATTCTTCCCTCCTTCATTATGATGCAAAGATCGCAGTACCTTGCCATGAGAGAGATGTCGTGCTCGGCCACCAAGATCGACATGTCCTTCCGGACCATGGCGTTGAGGTATTCCATAACCTCGAGCTTGTACTTCATATCCAGATGAGAGGTCGGCTCGTCGACCAGCATCAGCCTGGGCTCCTGAACGTACGCCTTTGCTATCAGCACCCTCTGCATCTCTCCGCTGGAAAGCATATTGAGCTGGCTGTCCTGAAGCCTCTTCACGCCGAACTTCTCCATGGTCTCCATCACGAATGACTCGTCCTTATCCGTCTCCCACCATATGTTCTTCATGAACGGGTAGCGCCCCATCATCACGGTCTCGTAGACCGTCAGGCCGAAGTTGTTCCTCAGCTGCGCCGGAACGTTGGCCACGCTCCTGGCCAGCTCCGAGGGCGTCTTCTTGAGCACTGAATCTCCGTCGATGAGGACGTCCCCGGAAGAAAGACGGTGGAGCTTGTTTATACACCTCATCATGGTGGATTTTCCGCAACCGTTCGGTCCGATCAGACCTACGAGCTTGCCCGTGTCGATGCTGAAAGACACGTCTTTCACCGCATGGAACCCGTTGTCGTAATATTTGTTGAGCTTCCTAAGCTCCAGAAGGGGCGTGCCTTCAGTCACCGTACATCCTCCCTTTCTTCACGATAAGATAAATGAACACCGGCGCTCCGATGATGGTCGTTATAGCGCCCACGGGAAGCTCGACCGGGGCGATGAGCATCTTCGACAGGAAATCGGCCGCCATCATTAGCAGGCCGCCCAGGGCTATGGATGACGGCATGACGAGCCTGTGGTCCCCGCCCAGGATCATGCGGCATAGATGGGGGACCACCAGTCCCACGAAACCTATCGTTCCGACGAACGCCACGCACACGGCCGTGAGAACGGACGCGAGTATCAGCATCGCCCTGTTGAACTTCCTGACGTCGAGGCCCATCTCCTGTGCCTGGTCCTCGCCCAGAAGGACGAGGTTGAACTCCTTCGCCCATATCAGAGGTATAAGTGCCAACATAATCGCGGGGATGAGCACCAGCCATATGTTCCCCCAGTCGATACTGGTGAAACTTCCGAACAGCCATGTCATGGCGCTGTGTATCTTGTCACCGGCGCTGTAAAGCAACAGCGTCTGAACGGCTCCGAACCCTAGACCGACTATCACTCCCGCCAGAACATAATTCGTGGAAGAGCCGCCTGCCTTCTCCGCGATGATCATGGTCGCCCCGAAAGCGATCAGCCCTCCCGCCATGGCCATCAACGGCAACGAATACGTCACAGTGCTGAACAGCCCGAAGAACGTGAAGCCGGTGGAGATCGTTGCGACCGCGAAAGTGCCCGCACCGGCAGATACTCCCATTATGTACGGGTCCACGAGAGGATTCCTTATTATCGCCTGGTACACGGCACCTGCCATCGACAGGCCGATACCGACCGCGAACGCCGCCAGCGCCCTCGGTAGCCTGGACCCGAATATTATGGTCTCGTCGCCCGTGAGGCCCTGCCCGCCCTTGGATATGGCGGACCCCAAGAGGCCGAATGCCTCTGTCAGAGAATAATCTCCGGAAGGTCCGTATGCCAGGCAGAGCAGGAACATCAGCACGGACGCGACCGAACCGAAAACGATAACCCAGACCAGGCGGGTCTTGTTGCGCTTTATTTTCGATCTGCCGTCGGCAGCCGTTCCGAGCCTCTCGGAAATCTTGCCCCTTATGTAAGGTAACGGAGGGACATCCAGTTTCTTTCTGATATAGACGCAATATGCAAGGAACGCCAAGATGGCTGCCGCCAGTATCGCGACGGCCCACAACAATGCTTTGCTTTCCTGTTGAGCGGCGGCAGGCATATCCAGGAAGCCGCCGGAGAATGAGTACACCCCTCCGTCCGTACCCGAGAGCACCCACGTGCCTACTATCACAGGCGGCGACATGGCGTATTCGGAGACCTCGTCGGGCTGACCGTACTGTCCCTCGAGGCTGCCGTCCGTGTCGATTTTGTAGATGTAACCGTTTCTGTCGTATTCTGCAGCGACGATGTAATCGTCATTGACCAGGGTCCCGGGGGCACGCACGTTGGTGATGCTGCCGTTGATGAGCTCGTAGCTGCCGTCCAAATAGATTTTCGCAAGACCGTCCGAGGTGAAAGAATACGCCCCCCTGAAGGAGCTGTCCGACTTTATCAGATATGACGAGGACAGACCCAGCTCGGTCACTTTGCTTATCTCGGTTAGGGTCGAACCGTCGAACCCGTAGACCGCATAACCTCCTGTCACAGCGTTCATACCACGCCCGTCATTGAAGGAGAAGATCAGCCGGTCTTCGACCTTCAGGACGTTTAAAACAGATCCGCAGGTCTTCCCATAGGCTTCCACCGTGTAAACAGATTCGCTGCAGATGAGATTGCCGCTGAACGCATCGAACACATAGAGCGAGCCATCTAGGGCTCCCAAGAACAGATTTCCGTCCTGCACTGTCGGCGCGCTGGAGTAGACCGTTCCTCCGACCGTGCCACTCCACAGTAAATTGAGGTCCAGGTCCGTGCAGAACACATATCCTGCGGCGGTTCCGAAGTAAAGCGCCCCGGAATAATAGACGATAGATGCAGGTCCCGTAGCCCATGTGATGCCTTCCAAGGGCGCGTCTGTTCCATCTCTTGTAGAACCGAAAAGCCCGTCAGCGCTCACCGTGACATTAGAACCGTCTTCGTTGGGTCCCGTAAGCGGAATTTTGTAAACGTGTCCGTTCGATGCCGGAATATAGATGGAACCGCCGACTATGACTCCCGTCGCTGTCTCGTATCCCGCCCCTATATCGTATTCATAGCTCCACAGCTCCTCGCCCGTTGTCAGGCCGTAACAGTAGAGGACCGGCTTTTGTGCGGGGTCCGATGAAGTTGCGCCCATGTTGCTGGTTCCTCCGCTGTTCACGAATACCCTGTTTCCGGCGACAAGCACGGCCGAATTGACGAAATTCTTGTCACCGTAGGATTTTACCCATCCCGGTACGTTTTCCCCTCCGAGGTCCGCGTCCTGATGCCCATCTGATTCCGAACTTCCCCTAATACATGTCCAAGACGTCCTGTAAGCGGGTGTTTCCGTTGGCACAGTTCCTGCGGGATAATATCCCAGAGCGACCGAGGTCGCCGGCGCCGGAACGGCGTCATCAAAAAATGCGGTCGAATCCTCCCAACCGGAATCCGTCCAAATGTAGTATCTCCAGGAAACCGCGACCGGGGAGGAGATAGAAGACGTCCCGTTGACCGTAATGTCCGATGCGCCGTAGACATATGTGCCTCCGATCTCCGAGACCGCAGAGGCTATGAGCCCGGATGCCGTGATCTCGGAGGAATCCGCGTCGGCCCACTCGGTCCGGCCGTTTCCGAAATCGATCAGGACATATCGGTCGCCTGCGGCGGACACCTCTTCGCTGACGTATACAATGGACAGCGGGACCAGGAGAGCAGAAACAGCTACCAACAGTACGAACAGTTTATTTTTCATGAAGCTCCCTCTGCCACCGGGTCCCTGGCCAGTGAAATGTAGTCCCTGTAGTCGTTGCCGATGTACTTAGGCATGTCGCCCTCGAACGCCGTATCCTGGATTATGCGTGCCATCAGCTCGGCGATCTGTGCGACCCTGGGTCCTGCACGGGACGCGAGGTCTGCCGCAGAATCCGTCAGGAAATAGATCTTTCCGTCACCGTACGCATCCGTGTGCTTCCATTCATCTCCCAGCGAATCCAATACCGCCTGATACTCGCTCTGGGACCTCGGGCCGTTCGATGTTATCACCACAATGCAGTCGACATCCTCGGTCACCAGCGACTCGGACGTCACCATCACCCATCCGCCCAGATCGGAGAAGCTGTTGCCCACTGAGATTGTGCCCAGGACGTCCGAAGCATAAGTGTAAGAACCTGACACCCAGGGGGACTTGTCTGTGGAAAGGGCGATCACTGCGTTCTTCGGTGCAGACGAATTTCCATCGATTATGTCCTCAATGTCAGACAGATCTTCGACGATCCCGCTCACAGTGTTTTCCGCAGCCTCCCTTGTGCCCATTGCCGTACCGACCATCATGATGCTCTCCATTATGGAGCTTACATCTTCGCCCCCGTCCGCCACAACGACGTTGATACCGGCGGAGCGGAGCCGCTCGGCCATATCCAGGTGAGAACGTTGACTGTTGACGCAGACGACAAGGTCCGGGTCCGTTCTAACAATGGACTCGTAGCTCGGGTTTGAGAATCCCCCGATGCTCGCAATATAACCTGAAGATCTGGCCGATCCTACGGATTCGGGATAGTTGCTGTAGTCGTCCGTCCCTACAAGTTTGCGCTCACCGCCCACCGAGCATACCGTCTCTGTGCAGGAGGGGGCCATCGAAACTATCCTTTCCGGATGCCCGTATCCGTAGAAGCAGACCCCTGTAGCATCGACGGCTCTCGAAGGTACTTCGTCTTCAGAACAATATGCCCACGCTACGGCCGCATATACTTTTATCTTCACATCTCCCGGGTCCCCGGAGATCTTGACCCAAGGATATGTCTGCTGCAGTTCCGATGACGCTTTCTCGACCACGTACAGTCCCCATGTCCTCCCGTCCGTTCCCGAAACGGACGAATCTATCGAGACCACTTCGTCGACGTTACGGACCAGATCGAAACCGAATACGGCGCAGGCAAGTTCCAATCCCTCGTTCGCATCCATATCGTCTTCGGGATTGATCGCTCCGAAGTACGTAATGCCTCCGCCGAAATCCACGATCAGGCCGTCCGTCCCCTGGACGTACGTCTCCCCCGACGCGGCAAGAGCCGTGAACATGATGCATAGGACGACGATTCCCGCAGATAGCGTGGTCTTGACCTTGGTTGTTTTTTCCAATTGCGCACCTTGTTGAGATTGGGTAAGAGGTTTGCTCCGGTATTAATGGCTCACATCGCCTCGGAGCCGTAGACCAGCTTCATTTCGTGGATTTCGGATGTGAGTATTTCGTCCATCATATCCCAGGAGGTCTCCCATCCGGTCCCGTCGCCGGTGCGCACCTTCTGTATCTACCAGGACCATTGGTCGCCCTCGTTTGCAGATGTTATTCCGAAAAGCGAGTCTATTCCGTTCGCCGGATCTCCCGATGCCACGAACGGTACGCCATACCTTTCGGTCGCATCCTCCAGCGCCTCGATGGCGGTTTCACCCGTACCGTTAATCTTGAAGCTCACCCCGGTCTCGGACTCGATCGTGAATACCATCCCTGCCGTGCTGAATCTCCAGATCTTGGCTTCGTCAGGGTCGGCGTCCGGCAGGTCGGTCCCGTCGGAGTAGACAACAGCCATGGCCTCCACGTCGGAGGTGCTGTACTGGTCCATGTTGTATTCATTCAGGACCCATGCCCCGTCCACGTAGCTGTACTGGTTCCAATAGATCCAGTCATCTCCGGCCTGCATGGTCCCGAGCGAGAACATGCTGTCTATCCAACCGTCGGCGAACTCCACGTCGATCTCGTATCTTTCACATGCGTCCGTCAGAGCCGTCAGCTCGTTGTCGCCGTCCCCCTCTATCCAGAAGTAGACCCCTTCATTGTCCTGGATGAGGATCTTGGTCCCCTCCTGAGAGTCATCTCCCCCATAGAGATAATATATCCCTGCGCCCGCGACGGCCACGGCGATGACCGCCACGGCTATCAAAGCCATCGTTTTGTTTTGCATGATGATCACCTTTCGTCTCGATTTTCTTTGAGCGATGTAGAGCAAGTGGCCATTTATACCTTTGGATGATTCATCCAACTTGATTGTACGTCGGCACACTTTTCATTGCGGGTTTGTTTTTTCATATCGGAAGACGATCCGTTACTCAAACAAGAAGTGCTAAAAATCTTCCGGCGAACGCCCCGAGGAGACATCCTCCTCCATTTAGGACCACGTTCCACGCGGCCCTCAGCATTTCGTTCTCGTAGAATAGGTATACTGTCTCCGAGGTGAACGTCGACATCGTCGTGAACGCTCCGAACACTCCGGTGAACAAGAAGAATACCGTATTCTTGGACATGTATCCGCTGAAGGAGAATGCGACGAACGTCAGCAGGGTGCACCCGACTATGTTCACCAGGAACGTGCCCCAAGGAAATTCGGACGTGCATACGTAATGTCCGACCAGATATCTCAGCACCGCCCCGATCGCTCCGCCGGCCGCGACGCATGCTATGACCGTCGGCATGTCCCAGTTCATAGGGCGGTGGATTTTATTCCCGGATATAATCTTTGGCCATTACGGCCTTATCGACTGGAAGCCCGACCCGAAAAAGGTGAAGGGGGCCGATTTATCGGAAGAGCCCTTCATCTGCCGAGGATGGCTTCTACGAACACTTCCACGGTCTTCTGCCAACCTTCTTCGAGAGGCCCTTTCAGATTCTCGGGTTTGACGAAGACGCTCATTTCGGCCACTTTCGACATCCCCTTGGCCTTGAGCTTCTCGTCGATCATCGGTATGGTGCGGCGCCATTTCTCCAGCTCCTCCTGGGGCGGCATCTTGCCTGTCTTCTTGTCGGGCGCCGCCCCGCTGAACGTGCCGAAGACCGCATACTTCGTCCCCGGAGGCAGTTCCAGCTTCTTGACGAAATGAACCATGCCTCTGGTCGCCTTCCCGAAGTGAGTCGGCGAACCGAATACGTACAGGTCGGCCGTAGGCAGGCCCTTGGGGCTCGATTCCCTTAAATGGTGAATGTTGACCTTGCTGCCCTCGCCCTCCATGAGCCTCTTGAACTCCTCTGCGACCCTGGCGCCGTTCCCGTATTTCGAATCGTGATACAGTTCGATGTCCGTTCCTATACCTCCAAAAAACATATCGCGATGGTTTCGTATTAATAGTCCTTTAATGACCTCGGCAGACGAAACGATGTGGAGCGACCGCGTCGGTTCCCGACGGCGGCAGTGATGGAATCGTCCCGCACAATAAGAATAACATTATTTCAGGAGGGCGTCCGTTCGCGCATGAGGCACCGCCCGAATACGGAAGATGCGCTAAGAAGAAGGCGAGAAGTGCTCCCGTCAGGATTACTACATTGTATGTCTAGCAGTTTTAAAAAATTCAATAGCGAAACTATTGACATTAAAAAAATCACTCTGGATAGTGAGATTAGTGCTCCCGTCGGGATTTGAACCCGAGTCGAAGCCTCGAGAGGGCTTCATGATTGGCCGCTACACTACAGGAGCTATTAGTGCCTTGATTACTAAGTCATTAATATAATTTGTGAGAGCAGGGAGCCTTCAGGGTGCCTGAAAAGGGCGCCTTTATCACGGACGCAGCGGCGGCAGGCGCTTGTGCTCCATGGATGCCACGAGGCTGCGGATCCCCCTCACCTTCTCCGGGGATATGTCCAGGTCCTCGGCGATCTCGTCGTCGTCGAAATCCAAGTCCATATCGTAAAGTATGGCGTCGAGATAGTCGTAGGAGATGCCCATCTCTGATTCGTCGGTCTGTCCCTCCCAGAATCCGGCCGACGGGGGCCTGTCGATTATCTCCTGAGGTATACCTATCATCGCCGCGATTTGCTTCACCTCGGTCTTGTATGTGCTGGCAAGCGGGGTCATATCGCATGCCCCGTCTCCGAACTTTGTGAAATAGCCCGTCATCAGCTCGCTCTGGTTGGATGTCCCTGCGACAAGATAGTTACGCTTCTTGGCAAGGTTGTAAAGCACTATCATCCGGCATCTTGCGGATATGTTACCCCGCTCGAGCGGCGCTTGGACATCCGAAAGGAGGACGGACGTCAACGCGTCCACCGCGGGCTGTACGTCCACGATCTTGAATTCGGTGCCCCAAGCCTGGCTCAGTTCCTTGGTGATCTTGTAGTCCGCCGCAGGGGTGACGCGGTAGGGCATGAAAACGTTCAAGATCCTTGCCGGGTCGATGGTCTCTGCGGCCAGCTTGGTCACTACTGCCGAATCTATACCTCCGCTGAGACCTATGACGATGCCCGAACATCCGGTCTTATCGACACTGTCCCTGATGAAGCTTCTCAGATTCTGCACGTCATCGCTTGTTACCTTGGGGATCCTTCCCACCATGGGTTGCGAATATACGAGCGGAGATAAAGAACTGTTCCATCATCTGCCCTGGAAAAGCCTATCGCTCCCGTATTTGGGGTCGCAGGTCACATGTATGCCCAGCTTCCTCATCAGATCTTCGTCGTCGTCCGGAAGGATGACGGAAGAATGTGCCTCGCACCCCCTGAGGTCAGGAAGACGCTCCAGCACCGCCGTGGCGACCGGGTTAGTCGTCGCGCACACCGAAAGTGCGATTAGCATCTCAGACGCGTGAAGGCTGGCGCCCCTGTCCCCCAGGTACTTGGTCTTGAGGCCCTGGACCGGCTCTATCACGGACGGCGATATCAGATGCATCGAGTCGTTGATGCCTGCCAGGTTCTTGAGCGCGTTCAGCATCATCGCCGAAGTGGCGGCGAGGAGCGTGGAGGTCTTTCCGGTGATGATCGTGCCGTCGGGCAACGTGATGGCGGCCACCGGCATCTCCTGCACCCTGGGATGGGAGTGGACCGCGGAGGCCACCCTGCGGTCCTCCGATCCGACTCCGGCCTGCTTCATCAGAAGCTCGATCTTCCTGACGCTGTTGTCGGATGCCGCGCCGCGCTTGCGGTCGCACAGCGTCCAGTAGTAGCGGCGGACTATCTCGTCTTTTGCGGACTGCGTGACGTTCCCATCGTCGGTGATGCAGTAGCCGGCCATGTTGACCCCCATATCCGTAGGCGACCTGTACGGCGATCCGCCGTATATGCCTTCGAAAATGGACTTCAGGACGGGGAATATCTCTATGTCGCGGTTGTAGTTCACCGCCGTCTTACCGTAGGCATCGAGATGGAAAGGATCTATCATGTTAACATCGTCCAGGTCTGCCGTGGCGGCCTCGTATGCCAGGTTCACGGGGTGCTTCAGGGGGAGATTCCATACGGGGAACGTCTCGAACTTGGCGTAGCCCGAGCAGACCCTTCTCCTGCTGTCGTGGTATAGTTGCGAAAGGCAGACTGCCATCTTACCGCTCCCGGGGCCGGGCGCAGTGACGACCACCAGAGACCTGGTGGTCTCCACATAGTCGTTCTTCCCATAGCCGTCGTCGCTTACGACGAGGTCGATATCCGAGGGGTAGCCTTCGATCATGTAGTGCCTGTAGACCCGTATGTTCAGGGACCTGAGCCTTTCGCAGAAGGCGTCCGCAGACTTCTGGCCGCTGTAGTGCGTAACGACCACGCAGCCCACATAAAGGCCGCGGTCCCGGAACGAGTCGATGAGCCGCAGGACCTCCAGGTCGTATGTTATGCCTATGTCGCTCCTCAGCTTGTTCTTCTCTATGTCGTAGGCGCTTATTGCGATGACTATCTCGGCAACGTCCCTGATTCCGGCAAGCATGTTGACCTTGCTGTCGGGAAGAAAGCCCGGAAGGACGCGAGAAGCATGGAAGTCGTCGAACAGCTTTCCGCCGAACTCCAAATACAATTTCCCGCCGAACTTGGAGAGCCGCTCCTTGATCTGCGCAGACTGAAGTTCCAGATATTTCTGGTTGTCAAAACCTATCTTTACGGACTTGGGTATTGCTGTTCCCCGGTTATCCTGCATATCTCATGAACCCTTACATCACTATTAAACGTATCGGATATCGGTTTTTTATGGTAAAACAAGCGTTCATTTACCGTGGACCTCGCCCTCAAAGTGTGCCAATGCCGCGCCTTCCCTGGGAATCCGGAGAAGAATTCCATGCGCATATCCGAGGAATTGCATTCGGAGGGCCCGGACGTCATAGTTTTTCCGGAAATGTTCCTGACGGGTTACGGCACTGATTGTTCCGATCTCGAGAAGGAGACGGAACGTGCTGTCGAAAGAATAGAGAAGATGTGCCAGGAATTTGGAAAAGCAGCAGTTTTCGGAGGCCCTAGCTATGATGGCAAAAATATGTATAATTCTCTTTATTTCATTACCCCCGGGAAAAGATTTGTTTATAACAAAATACACCTGGCACATTTCGGGGTATATTCGGAAGAAGGTTTTAAGGCAGGCGACCGGGCGGCGGTGGCAGAATATCGGGGAGTGAAGTTCGGACTCTGCATCTGTTACGACATATTCTTCCCGGAGGTGCTCAGGTCGTGTTCGCTTGCAGGATCGGGAGTGAACATATGCATATCCGCCTCGGCCAGGCAGTCCAAACCCTTTCTCGAGAGAGTGCTTCCGGCGAGAGCGCTGGAGAATGTTTCATACACTGTTTTCGCGAACAACTGCGGAGAGATGGCGGGTGCCACGATGTACGGCGGCTCCAGAATCTTGGACCCTTTCGGGGAGACGATGTCTTCCGCAGGCGAAAATGAGTGCTCATGCGAAGCCGTGTTCAGCGAAATGGCTCTTTCCCAGTTCAGGAACATAAGGCGCCACTTACGGGATTCGCGCAGGGATGTCGACTGGAATGACATCTGATTCCTTAGAAAGATATTAATGCGAGGACAAAATGTTGTGTCGATAGCCGAGATGGCCCAGCCCGGTAAGGCGCGAGCCTGGAAAGCTCGTGGCGATTTCGCCTCGGGAGTTCGAATCTCCCTCTCGGCGCCATTTTTACCTTTATTTTCATTGAGGTGCACGATGTGCATCCGACGATGATGCTGGCTCTTTGTTTTCGGTACCGTCAATGGAGACGATCTTCCCCTCTCCCTCCCACCTCATTAGGTCCGCCAACGTTATGTTATCGACGACCGACGATATCGCATCGCTTATCTTGGTCCAGAGCCTGACTGTGGTGCAGGTCTCGAATCTGTCGCAGAAACCTTCGCCGTCCTTGACGCATTGCACAACGGACAGGTCCCCCTCCATTACTCTGAGTATGGAACCGACGGTATATTCTTCAGGGGGCCTTGCGAGGGAATAACCTCCTTGCGGGCCCCTTGTGCTCCTGACCAGCCCCGAGCGGTTGAGCTCGGATATGATCTGTTCCAGATACTTTGGGGAGATATCCTGCCTGTCGGCAATGTCTTTGATCTTGACCGTCTCGCCCCTGCCGTATCTGGCTATATCCAGCATCAGCCTCATGGCGTAACGCCCTTTCGTTGAAATCTGCATGTTCATGACCGCTCAGGCATCCTTATTATTCCTATTGAGATTGGTTGAAAAGGATAAAGAAGTTTCCCGAGAGACGTGCCGGGGCGGGAGGTCATATACGGTCCAGTGCCTGGGACAGGTCAGCGATGATGTCGTCGATATGTTCCGTACCGATCGAAAGACGGACCGTGTTGGGATGGATCTCCTGTTCCTCAAGCTCGTCTTCGCTTAGCTGCGAATGCGTGGTGCTGGCAGGATGTATCACCAGGGATTTCACGTCGGCTACGTTGGCCAGCAGGGAGAACAGAGAAAGGCCGTCGACGAACCTCCTGGCCTCCTCCTTCC
>ENA-UOOI01001249-UOOI01001249.1-fermentation-metagenome-genome-assembly--contig:-NODE-1249-length-27511-cov-3.730769_pt1 | contig 27511 bp, 26 predicted proteins | sample MGYA00245779_ERZ724027 | MGnify/ENA primary metagenome ERZ724027 (study PRJEB28704, sample SAMN03018318) | fermentation metagenome | biome: anthropogenic terrestrial biome; feature: soil; material...
GAGATAAGTTTAAACCATCGGTTCTTTTATTACAAGCCAACGTGTGAACAGTAACGTTGAAAGTGGGAGTTCACTTTGCATTGTGTGTATGCTATACTACTTTCATGACGAAAGGGGTATGTTGTTATGATTGAATCATCTTTAACTCTTTACAAATTAATTATCCTCTATATGTTAAATAAAGTCACTTTTCCACTTTCGAATTCACAGATCTCTGAGTTTATTGTAGGTGCCGGTTATACGGACTACTTCCAGATTCAGCGGGTTCTGAATGAACTAAGGGATTCAGGCCTGGTTACCACGGAGACGGTCCGGAATACGACAAACTACCACATAACAGAGAAGGGTCTGGACACTCTTGACTTCTTTCGGGGAGAGGTTTCTGATGAAATCAAGGCAGACATTGACGCTTATCTGAAAAAGAATGCATATGAGCTGCGTAATGAATCGTCTACTCAGGCTGTCTACTACAAGACGACTTCTCAGGAATATGAAGTTCACTGCAAAGTAAACGAGCGGACAGAAAAACTGATTGAGATTGTCCTGACTGTTCCAACCGAAGAAGCCGCAAAGGATATCTGCGATAACTGGCCGGATAAAAGTCAGGAAGTATATGCCTTTCTGATGCAGACGTTGATGCAGTAAATAAACGGTTCGGCAATTTTATCACTGAAACCGGGATTTATGTCTATTCTTTGCCTAAGCCATGTATAAACGAAAGATACTTACGAATCTTCTGCTCATAGCCCATATCCGTCGGATCATAAAAAACCGAACCTTCAATCTCGGAAGGCAGGTACTGCTGCCTGACATAGTGATATGGGAAATCATGAGCATATTGATATCCGGTGCCATGTCCGAGTTTAGCAGATCCTTTGTAATGTGCATCCTGAAGATGGGCAGGGACAGATGTTTTTTTATTTTTCACCGACCCCATTGCGCTGGAAACTGCCTGTGAGGCGGCATTACTCTTGGGTGCACATGCAATATAAGTCACTGCCTGCGATAATACGATAGCGGCCTCCGGCATCCCGATTCTCTCCACAGCAAGCGATGCTGATACTGCTGTTGTAAGTGCCAGCGGATCAGCATTCCCCACGTCTTCCGACGCACATATCATAATTCTCCGGGCGATAAATTTTACGTCTTCTCCGGCATACAGCATTTTTGCGAGATAATATACGGCCGCATCCGGGTCTGAGCCACGCATACTTTTTATAAATGCCGAAACAGTATCATAATGCTGATCCTGGTTTTTATCATAGCGAACCACACGTTTTTGGATACATTCGGAAGCCGTATCCAGATCGATATGAATCTTTCCGTCTTCCCCAGGCTTTGTAGTCAGTGCTCCAAGTTCCAGCGCATTCAAGGCTGATCTGGCATCTCCGCCTGAGATATCAGCCAGAAACTTTTTCGCATCATCATCCAGTTTTACAGAGAGATTCCCCAGCCCTCTGACCTTATCATGAACAGCTCGGTCCAGAAGTTTTTCTATATCTTTCACTTCAAGTGGCTTTAACTCAAATATAATAGACCTGGATATCAGAGCAGAATTTACCTCAAAATATGGATTTTCCGTTGTAGCGCCAATCAGCACAATCGTACCGTCTTCTACATAAGGCAGAAGATAATCCTGCTGTCCCTTGTTGAATCTATGAATTTCATCAACAAACAAGATTGTCTTCTTTCCATACATTCCCAATCGCTCTTTCGCCTCTTTTACGACCGCCTGCATATCCTTTTTTCCCGCTGTCGTCGCATTAATCTGTGTAAATTCAGCACTGGTTGTATTCGCAATCACCTTCGCAAGTGTTGTCTTTCCGGCTCCGGGCGGACCGTAGAACAGAATAGAACTGAGTTTATCAGCCTTAATCGCCCGGTACAGCAATTTTCCCCTGCCGATTATATGTTGCTGCCCCACAACTTCCTCAAGCGTTTTGGGACGCATTCTCAGGGCCAGAGGAGCCTGAGTCTCTTTCTTTTTATCCGCCATGTAGTCAAATAAATCCATAATCTTTTCGTGCCTTTCCTTTTTCTTAATCTGCTATCATTTCGTCTACTGTGACAAGTTCATATCCCTCCTGTTTCAGACGGTCCACAATCTGAAGCGCAGATTCCACAGAAGTTTTATAACAGTCATGCATCAGAATAATGTCGCCGTCTTCCACCTGTTTCATGACATCATTTACAATAATCGGGGTATTCTGCGTATACCAGTCTCTGGAATCAATCGTCCACAGCACAGGAATCATCGTCACGTTATAATCAAGGCCTTTTTTCCATTCTCCAAACGGAGGACGGAGATAGGAAGTATAAATTCCAGTGATTTTGAAAATCGCATTGCTTGTGGATATGACCTCCTGTTTTGCCTGTTCATCTGTAAGCTTTGTCAACTGTACATGATGAAAGGTATGATTTCCTATCAGATGTCCATCATCCTGCATCTGTCTTATGATTTCTTCTCTGCCTTCGATACACTGTCCCTGCAGAAAAAAAGAGGCTTTTACGCCGCGTTCTCGGAGGCCGTCCAGAAGATCGATCGTATAATCACTGGGGCCGTCATCAAAGGTCAGTGCTACACGCGGACCTTCCCTTGCTGTTTCACCGGAAGTCTCACGGGCGCATCTGTCTCTTGCAGGAGCTGCTTTTGTAATGAAAAGTGCCGCCGCAATAAAACACAAAATAATAAAAACCGGACGAAATCGCCGCTGCATAATATTTACTCTTTTTTTATTAATCTATGCAGTCCGATCCACTTTTATCAAATATGTTAAGGCTGCATTCGGATCGGAATCTTCATCCTCAAAAACCATTTCTCCAAGATTTTGGATAACTCTGTCATTAATCATCGGATATTTCTCACGCTCATACTGACCGACATAGATATAACTCACATGATATTGCTCTAGAAGTTCAACAACGCTGCTGGCATCCTGTGAGGTATATATCGTTTCTATATCTTTGGCACGCACATCCAGATCATCGGGATCACCTCTCCACAGCCACTCATGTACATACCAGCCAAGCACCGTGGGCAGGCCTGTCATCGCTGAAACTCGGCAGTAATCACTGTAACTTTCCCCATCTGCCTCCAGAACAACGGGATTCCCTTTAATATTTCCATTCATCCAGCGAATCGCAGAAGCGTCACTGGAAAATGTATTCTCGAGGTAACGTGTCGCATCCAGACATCGATAATTTTTTGGATCTTTTACATCTCCAAACCAGGAGGTAACTGCGTTGTGAAAATACCCAAACGTAGATAATAACAGGAGGAGAGAAACTGTCCCGGCAGCTTTTAATATCCTGCTTTTCTTACATGTAAGAAATCTCACAATCATATAACTCATCGAAAGTCCGAATAAAATAAACGCCTGATAAGTCAGTTTAAACATCGTGTTCGATCGGGCATAACCATCTTCGTAAATGTCCTTTACATAGACAATCTCAGGAATCAGAACCAGGCCAAGTGCACACATTCCCAGGATAAAGGCAAAGACATCTGAGCTGTTTCCATTTCGTATAAACCCGGGAAATCCCTTATAACGTATAAAAACACCTACTGTAAATATCAAGACTATAACAGCCGGAAGCCCCCACAGAATGAGCCATTGATGAGGCATCGTGTGGTTAGCTGCAATTCCGATTCCGGAAACCATATTTTTAAAATGCAAAGTAAACGGGAGTGCTGTTATCTCTGCCACAAGGAGCATTTCCACTAACTGGATCATGGTATATTTCACAACTGGTTTTATTTTACACCGAAACCGGTATGAATTGATATAGATGCAGCAGATCCCGGCGACTGTATAATAAATTATAAAGTCCCAGTAATTCATAAACTGAAAAAGCCCAACAAAGAATCCCGACAGAATCACATAGGGGTCCATGATAAAATATTGAATATGGCGCTTGGTATGATCTCCTGATTCAGCTTCTACTTTTAAAATCCAGGACATCAAAAGCCCAATCACCAATATGACAAACATCGTGTTTACCACATGGGCATGAAGATCTCCGAGAACAAAAGAATAACCCGGAAATTCATGGATACACTTGTCATTCGTCTCAGGATCATAACCGATATAGCGGGTAGAATCCGGGAACCAGTAATTCTCTGATGACGATGCATGCAGATATTTTCCGAATATGCCATAAATCACATAGTGTAAGTTACCCGCAAAGACAACCGAACCCCCTGCGAGTAATCCCGATAAAGCCGACAGAATCTTCTTAGTTTTAGAACTCTTTTTGATATCGGATCCCCACACAAGCTGATAAACGATTGAAAATGACATGGCAAAAAGCAGTCCGGCAATTAAGGTTCTCATAAGATTATAAGTGTCGGCCACATCGCCTTTGCTTAATTTTGTGAGAAATACAGCGTAATACTGTCCGCCATAATAATAATTGATGTCCTCTTTTGCATACCAGATATCCGGTGCCGGAAGCTTCTCACTTCTCATCATCGCAGCCATAAAACCGTAATCCATAAACTTTTCTGTACCGTGAGCCTCCGGACGAAATCCGGCAAGATAGGTACATAACAGGAACACCGCCAGGAAGATCAATTCCTCACCTATGATCAGGTCCCAGTCAAAAACCAATTTCCCGGTATTTCCATGACGACTCTGATACCCCTGGATTCCCCAGCAGATCAGTGCACAGATGATAACTACAATCAGACACACAGAGCTCTTGAATTTCATAATCCCCGCGCAGGAAAGAGCCCACACAAAAAAACCAGATATCGCAATTCCCATTGCTTTCGAGAAAATCCAGCCATGGTCCGCAAACCGTGTAAACAAGTGACAGGTAAGCGGAAGGAATCCAATTCCTATAAGCAGAACCATCAGCCACCACTTTAAAAATATGACATGGTCCTGTTTCATGATAGGTACTGTGATAAGTATAATCCCAATAATTACAAAAAAATAGAAGGCTCCTCTTCTGCTGATCTTCATCTTAACTCTCCTAAAATAGATCTCTTACAAAATAATTCTGCTCTGTCTATCCATTGTATAATAACTCTGAAAAGTATGCAAGGACATCCACTGCCGGGATAGTGTAAATTTACGCTAACCAAAATACGATTATATTTAGTATTCAAGTTAACATTGAATATTTCTTTAAAACGAAGTAATATAAAGGATATACAAGTTAAAAATCTTATCTTGCATAGGATTATAGGCAGCACAACCTTGGGATTATGGAATTAGTAAAAATATGAGGGGGATCATATGAAAATTTTACTGATAGATGATCATAAACTATTTACGGAAATTTTGTCAGATTCTTTGATGCACGTTTTACCTGAAACCAATGTAGACACAATTCTGGAGTTTTTAAATCTTAACATACTTGATCTGGTTGCCCGTTATGATTTGATAATCTTAGATATTGATTTGTCTAGAATTAGAACACCAAATGGATTGGATCTTGCAGGAAAAATTTTACATAAACAACCCGAAAAAAAGTTATGCTTTTTAACGGAGCTTTATTTATCCGGATATGAAATTGAAGCAAAAAAAATAGGTGCAAAGGGTTTTATTAGTAAAGAAGTAGGTATTAATGAACTGATTGATGATATAAGAAAAATTATTGATGGAAAGTACGTCTTCACACAAAGTACACCTTTGATGGAAGAAAAGCTAACAAAATCAGAAGAAGTTATTCTACGCTTATATTGCAAGGGATATACTAGGAAAGAGATGATTGCTAACTTGGGGATATCTATGAGAACATTAGCAAATCATCTCAACTCAATTTACGAAAAATTAGATGTTAGTACATATCAGGAAATGATTCAGAAAGCGCTAAGATTAGGTCTTATTTTTCCATAATGCTTAAAAATAAATGCAAGAAGATACCTAAATAGTATCTTGGTAATGCTTTTGAAGAATAAAATTAATCAGAATAAAAACGACCATCCATATACTCTCAATTATAATATATCCACTCATATCAGGCATATATTCCGTTGGTGGTTTCTGATTAAAAATTGTTAATAATCCTACCGGAGATATTTTTTTTGAACTTGTTAAGCTATCGACCAATCCCATGATCAAAGGAGTAACAACAGCTATAAAATTTACAATTCTGATATTTTTTATAATCAGTGCAATATCATATAATAGGAAACAAAAACTGGCTATAGGGATTACTGCAAGAATATAAAACAAGAAGGCCTCTCCTAACTCTTTTATATTTATTTCATTGGTTCCCCAAAATATAATGCCTATTATTGTAACACATAAAAATGAAAAGACGGCAAAAGTAATAGAAACTATAAACGTAAATAAAACTTTGCAGGCAAAGAAATTCTCTTTTTTTACACCAGATATTATAATGTATTTATAACAACCTGTTTTAAAATCCTCAAAATATAAGTTTGTTAAAATTAATCCCAATAACATTAAAGTAAACAGGGTCGTTCCCTGATATAAAAGGTCTGTACTGGCCAGCCATATATATTTCATAGAAGTAAAATCCTGAAGCATTAAATTCAGATCATCTGCAGATGCCCCAGAATATGCAACAGCAGATGACAAAACAAAGAACATGATAAACGCTGCGAAGACTAGATATCCTTTTTTTTGAAATAACTTATAGAAATTAACTTTCAGCAGTTTCATGATCCCACCTCTTCCTTTTTAACTTTTCTCATTAAAAGAATAAACAATAATATTGTGTAAAAAGCAACATTGATGATGTTCTTTTTTAGTAATTCCATTTCACCATATCCCCAGATGTAAATAAGGGATGACGTTGGAAAAAAACCTTGTAATCTCGCAAAATAGTTTTCCATGATATAAAACATCAAAAATATCACTAAAGTAACAGAGACTGTCTTCCCAAACTCTTTACATGACAATGAAACCAATCCTGTAAGTAATATCCAAATTATCATTGGTATCCCTGCCGCAAGTAATAATGAGAACTGTTTTATATACGAAACTGTCATAACTTCCCTACTTCCAAAACATATGGCTAAAACCGTCAACCCAATACCTAACAATAGAAAAAGTAAGATCACCATAAGTCCAGATACTACTATTTTACTTATTGCCCAAATTCGTCTTGTAACCCCTAAAATTATATTATTCAAACATTCTGCCTCAAAATCAACCGTCCAAATAAAAGCAAATACCACGATACAAAGGATTGGCATTACTAGTGCAACTTCTCCCGATAAAATATTGTTTACTTCTATATAATCTCTGAGAACTGTATTCTTCAAAGTGCCAAACGAATGATCATAAACATATATCACATTTAATACAGCAACTGATAAAATCATACTAATAATTGATATCCATAAAAACACTTTATTTGTTTTTATTATTTCTGACTTTATAGATTTAATAATCATTGTATCTTTAGCCTTTCCATAAAGTACGCCTCTAAATCCTTCGTCTTTTTTTGGATATCTCTTATATTTAAGTGGTTATTTGAAAGCAGAGCGCTAATTTCCCCTATATTTGTATTATCAATTTCTACCGTTATTTTATTATCCTGAATTGATATCACTTTAGCTAGATTATGTAATAGGTTGGATATTTCATCTACATTTATACTCTGCTCCAACTCTAGTACATATTGCTCTGTAGGCGCTGCTAGTAATGTTTTTACATCGCCTTCTGATAAAATGATTCCCTTAGAGAGTATTCCTACACGATTACACACTTTCTCTACTTGATTCAAAATATGAGAAGTTATAATAAAGGTTTTATTTTCGTGTTTTGCCAGATTAAGAACAAGATTCTCTATTTCAATCACTCCGGCAGGGTCTAACCCATTTGTTGGTTCATCTAAGATAATGATATCTGGATTATTTAAAAATGCTCTTGCTATAGATAATCTTTGTTTCATTCCCATAGAATAATGTTTTATTTTATCTTTATTATTCATATCTAAGCCAACTAACTCCAGAACTTCCGCTATTCTTTTTTTCGGAAGCCCATATAATTCAGTAAAAATAGAAAGGTTTTTTTCAGCATTTAAATATTCATAAAATGATGGGAATTCTATCAAAGCTCCTACTTTTTTAGGCGTCTGGAGGTCTTCTATAATTTGACCATTTACTTTTATTTGCCCTGAATCTTTACTAATTAATCCTAGAAATATTTTCATTAAGGTTGACTTTCCTGACCCGTTCAATCCTAATAATCCATAAACATCCCCTTTATATACGGTTAAGTCAATTTGACTTAATACATTTTTCTTTCCAAATCGCTTACTAACCTTCTTCATTTCAATCTCTTTTTCCATTTTACTCACTCCCCTTTACATAATTTATTATCTTAGAAATACATATAATAGCAAGTGTCAATAAGTAACCTCTGATTTCAAAGACCGCACTACTTAATTTTCCTCTTTCGCTCCAGCCTATTTTGAAATTATAAACTAATTGATACAAAATGGAACAAACAATAGCTATTATAAATAAAACCGATATAAAATTATATATACTGTATATTATGATGTCTATTTTATTTCCTTCCATAACCGAAAGCAACTTTTTTTTCGTTATCCTTCTTAAGTTAGGTATTTTTAACAAATTCATTAAAATAAAATATCCGTCTAATGGCAAAAACGGAACTATGTTCGTGACAATTAAGCCTAGATTATTAAATGCGGTTAAGAGCATTACATCCCTAAGTATACCGCTTACAAAAGGTAAACTAACTACAGAGAGGCTAAATAGGAAAAAATTCATTAAAATTCCTGCACTATGTACTAATAATCTCTTATTTCGTGACAATGTGTAAATTCCAGGAATGGTAATATAAATAATCGGAGAAAAAAGATAAATGGACACTGAAACTTTTCTTGGTTTCAACCCATACTTCATTGCCATTGCAGCATGCGATGTTTCATGCATTAAAACACTTACAGTAGTTATAAATGAAGACAACATCAAACTTAATATCGTAGAATTAAATAAATTATATATATTTAATTTTGAAATCATTATTCCAAAATCAGGCATTAATGAGATAGATAGTAAAAGTAAAACTATAAATACAAACACGGATAGTTTATTAAACAATTTTGAAATAATGTGAAAAATATTATACCACTTCTTTTTAAGCGTTATATTCAAAATTTTAACACCATATTTCTGAAATTCATTCAATATTACTATTTTTTCTTTATTCGAATTTTCAATGAGACCTGCCTGTTCTGCGATTTTGAACAATTTGTAAGTATCTAGAACTTTATGCTTATTTATAAACACATTTCCAACATCATTAAGTGTATGGTTGCCATCGAATAGTTTATAAGCCTTTAAAACATCATCCACATTTTTTTCATCAGCAAGCACAAACCTGTCTTTCTTTAAACTTCCAATAGTATATATAGTTCCCTTTTTATTCCTAAAAAGTTCATATTTATCCAGATCATTAGCTACTATAGGCTTTATGTTATTCATCAATTTAACTCCTGTTTTCCATTAACACTTCGCTAATTCTAATATTAATTTTTCAGTTAAACCTCTAAGAAATTTACACTGATTCTCAGCACATGCAAATGGATTGCCTGTTTCAAAAACATTACGTCCCATGCATCCATTACAAAGTAAATTATTAAAACAACCCTTACATGAAGGATTTGTAATTCTATTAAAGTTATATTTTTTCCTAGCACTGTCTATGTTTTGTTGAAAAATGCTTTTTCCTTTTTTAGTATTAGTAAGAACATAATCATCCCTGTCCGTCATCATAAAACATGGATATACTTGTCCATCTACCCCTACTGAAAAAATGTCCACACCAGCTCCACATATTTTGCAATCCCCGCATCTATGTTGCAAATTGTAGATCAAATTTTTTACTGTAAATGTCAACTTATTTTGTTTTATGGTTTCTTCTGATACTGATTCCAAAAAATCATCATAGTCAAGTAAGGATAATTTATGTGTTTTTTTCAAACTCACTGGAACAATGTGAACGTTCTTTATACTAAACTCTCTATAAAAAAAATCCAGTAACTCTGGTATTTTAAGGTCATTGTCATGATGATATCTCGTATACGTCACTTCAATATTGGGTGTAATTTTAGCTTTCTTTTCTAATATCCGTATATTTGTCGCTACCTTACTATAGACGCCTTGCTGCTTAAAATTCATCCGCAAATGATCATTAATCTTTTGAGGGCCATCACAGCTTATCGTTACAGACACATGATAATTTGATAGTATCTCTAAAATCCCATCATTTATTATCGTCCCATTTGTAACTATACCAAATTGAGGCATGATATGAATTCTTTGTGCATCGTACAATTCAGACACGTACTCACAAACAAATTTTATAACACTATAATTTAATAATGGCTCCCCTCCAAAGAACTGAATATACTTTATTTCTCCAAAAATATCTATAAATTTATCCAGAGTATTCTGAGCTGTCTGTTTGTCCATTAACCTGTCTTCCGAAGCATAGTTTCCTCCATTGGCATAACAGTAACTACAATTTAAATTACAACTGTTGCTAACATTTAAGATCAATTTTCTTAAATAAGGATACTCTCCTACTATCGGTGCTAATTGCTTATCTCTCTTTAATATCCCCATCACCGATTCTATGCTTTCTGAAGACATATTATATTTTGTTTCTATAACATTAGTAGAAACATTCTGTTGGATTGCGTCGATAACACCCTCCGTACGTTCATTTATTTTATAAAATTCCAGCCTATTAGACAAGAAAAGAATTCTCTCTTTACCCTCTCGAATAATATGTACCATCTTATCTCCCTCTAAAAAAAGTAATACCCTCCCATTAGGAAGGGAACATACAAACGTCAGGCAAAGCTCCTTCCGCTCTTAGTATCCAGAGCTTTGCCCCATTGGAAGTTAACTATAAATTAATGGCAGCCAAAACCAAACCATCCATGTGGACAATTAACCCCAAAGCTAGGTGTAACTGTTTCTTCCATTAATTCAATGTCATCTAAATCAACCTTTTCCAACACAATGTCCTCTTTTTCCTTTGACGTTTTTTTGTTTTTAGTATCCATGACTACTACCTCCTTAATAGGAATCAATTACATCTTTGCTACAAAAACAATTATACATGTTTCTTTCATATTTGTCATGGTACTTTTGTGCACAAACTCTCTATTTTTTAGGATGTATCCTGTAGTTTTATTATCATTATACGCAAATTTCGCACATAGATTTTAGATAGATAGTGTAAATTTACCGTAGAATTTGTAGCGACAGAGATTGCCTGAATTGTGTCAAGTATCAAAGACCTGACTTATCTCACTCCTCTATAGTCCATTTCTCGGTTTTTTGCAAGTGCCTTTCAGTGGCACATAATTGCAATTACTAACTATGGGATTTTATAATCCTCAGATGTTTGGTTTAAAGTCTGCCAGCATAGAGTATTTCGATGGCAGACTTTGGTTGATAGCTTCTACTGCCTCTCCCATTGGCTTCTCATTCTAATGCTCCCATGCCAGCATTTCCGCATTTCAGAGAGTGAATCTTGTTTTTAACAGTCTCTTTACTGACCATATCTTCCCAGTTGACATCTCTCCCTACGCATCCGTAGGAGGTCTGTACTGCCTACCGATAAAACTTTGCAGCGGCATCCTCACTGTAACGTTCAATGTTGTTCAATCCCCAGAACCTGCTTGACTGCTTCCTAAAAGTTTTTTCTGTTTTTTCCAGTTTTTTAATGCCAAACTCTCCAAATTGTTGTATACTGTTAATCATAGGGAATACCTCTCCTTGCTATATATATTTGGTTACTCGCCTTTTATATTATAACTCAGACTGGCATTCCCTTAAATAATACCCTCAACCTACAATAAATTTACGCTAACACTGCCGGTAATTTACCGGCAGTGGATGTCCCTTTGTTATATAATTACATGATTTTAAATCTCAAAACGTGTTTTGCGGTAGGCAAGTATCATGTTTCTGCATTTTTCAAATCCCAGTTTTTCACTGTCCAGGCATAGATCATAATTTCTCGCATCACGCCAGTCATGACCGGTGTAATGTTTATAATAATCCCCGCGATATTTTTCGGTCTTGTGAACATATTTCTCAAGATCACGTCCGGTAAGTCCCATCCTTTTTTTTGAACGTTCCATACAGAACTCGGGACTTGCATGAAGAAATACGCTCATAACATTGGCATAATCTCTTAATATGAAGTCAGCACATCTTCCCACAATCACACAGGATTCTGTTTCCGCCAGCTTCTTGATGACCTTTGCCTGATAGTTAAACAGGTTTCTTGTCGAAACGAAATCGTTGGAATCCGGCGGGATGAGCTCACCTTCATAAACGCTTTTAGATATCTTAAAGAGAGTCGACCCCTTTAGCTTTTCATCTGCCTCAAGAAATAAATCTTCGTTTATTCCGCTGTCATCTGATGCGAGTCGCATGATCTCTCGATTATAAAAATGAATTCCTAATTCATCTGCCAGCTTTTCTCCGATTTCATTCCCACCACTTCCATACTGTCTTGCAATCGTAATCACAATATTGTCCACACTAATACCTCCACTTATTCTCCCAGATAAGCCTTCCTGACAGAATCATCATCGAGCAGTTTTTCCGCATCTCCTGAGAGAACAACTTTACCGGTCTCAAGCACATAAGCGCGATCTGCGATACCAAGGGCTTTGTTTGCATTCTGTTCCACAAGCAAAACCGTGGTCCCGTCTGTGCTTACCTCTTCTATAATTTCGAAGATTTCATTGACGAATATAGGGGAAAGACCCATGGATGGCTCATCCATTACAATCATCTTAGGCTTCGACATCAGTGCGCGCCCCATGGCCAGCATCTGTTGTTCACCCCCGGAAAGCGTTCCCGCCCGCTGATTTTTTCTTTCTTCCAGTCTGGGAAACCGTTTGTACACTTTTTTAAGGCTCTCGCTGATTTCAGTTTTATCCTTTCGGGTATAGGCACCCATGCTGAGATTTTCGTAGACACTCAATTCTGAAAATACGCGGCGTCCCTCAGGCACATGCGCAATCCCCATCTCCACGATTTTATGTGCGGGAAGTTTCGTGATATCCTTCCCTTCGAACTTTATATGCCCTTTCTGTTTGGAGATAAGTCCTGTCAGAGCGTGAAGCGTAGTTGTCTTGCCTGCTCCGTTAGAACCGATCAGGGCAACTACCTCTCCCTGATTCACTTCAAAGGAAATTCCCTTCAGTGCCTGTATCACTCCATAATATACATGTAAATCTTCGACAGATAACATCGACATCTTAAACCATCCTCCTATTCACCCAGATAAGCCGTGATAACCGCTGAATCATTCAAAACCGTATCGGTGTTTCCCTCGGCCAGTATCCTTCCGAAATTCAGCACCGTTAAAGCCTCACAGATCCCGCTTACCAGTTTCATATCATGCTCAATTAAGAGAATCGTCATATCAAAGTGCTCTTTCACAAAACGGATTGTGTCCATGAGTTCCAACGTCTCATTCGGGTTCATACCGGCTGCCGGCTCATCCAGCAGCAGCAGTTTCGGCTGTGTTGCCAGGGCCCTGGCTATTTCAAGCTTGCGCTGCTTTCCATAAGGAAGGTTTCCCGCCATGTATTCTTTTTCCCCGTCAAGGCCAAAAACCTTCAGGATCCGGTCGGCCTTTTCATCCATGGCTTTTTCCGTCTTATAGTAAGAGGGAAGTCTCAGAACGCCAGAAACGGCAGAGTACTTATAATAATTATGCAGCCCGGCTTTCACATTGTCAAGCACACTCATATCACGAAAAAGACGAATATTCTGAAATGTTCTGGCTATACCCGCTTTATTGATTTCAATGGTGTTTTTTCCAACCAGATTCTCACCGTCCAGTTTAATGACTCCCTCCATTGGCTTATAGACACCTGTAAGCAGATTAAACACGGTGGTTTTTCCCGCACCATTCGGCCCGATCAGTCCATACAGCTGGCCTTTTTTGATATTTAGGCGAAAAGCACTTACCGCCTGAAGTCCGCCAAATGCGATGGATAAATTATTTACTTCCAGCATATCAGCCATTGTTTATGTCTCCTCCTTTTTTTTCCGTCCGCTGCAGACAGCTTTCAAGTTTTCTTTCAGGCGTTCTTTTGCATTAATGGCTGCCGGAGCCCAGTTGAACAGCATCATGATAATCAGTACAATCGCATAGATCAGCATACGATAATCTGAAAGTCCGCGGAGAAGTTCCGGAAGAGCTGTCAAAATAACTGCGGCAATGATCGAACCGCGAATATTTCCGATTCCACCTAGTACAACATAAACGAGTATCATAATTGAAGTATTATAATCAAACTTTTTCACGGTCAATGTAGACAGGTTGTGTGCATAAAGTACTCCTGCCACCCCGGCCAGAGACGCTGAGACAGTAAATGCCATCAGTCTGTATTTTGTGGCATTGATTCCAACCGATTCTGCAGCGATTCGGTTATCACGAATTGACATAATGGCACGTCCGCTCCTCGAACGGATCAGATTTAGCACAATAAACAAGGTAATCAAAATCAAAATCACACCAATGGTAAATGTGGAATCTTTCGGGGTACCCGTGATGCCAAGTGCTCCATTCACAATGATCTTTCCATCGCCTTCCATCTTCAGGCTTGAAATATCGCCGGTTGCAAAGTGAAGACCATGGCTGTCTTTTCCAATATAGAGAATATTCATCAGATTCTTGATGATTTCACCAAACGCAAGCGTCACTATGGCAAGATAATCGCCTTTCAGACGCATAACCGGAATACCAATGACAATGCCAAAGACTGCAGCCACGAGTGCACCGACAAGTATCGCCAGGACAAAGCGCAGCATAGAAGGCATCGAATCTCCCACTACATTTGAGAAAAAAGCGCTTGCATATGCGCCGACACACATAAACCCTGCATGGCCAAGGCTCAGTTCACCAGATATGCCAATTACCAGATTCAGAGAAACAGCCGCAATCACATAAACACAAAGCGGAACAAGGAGTCCCTGAAAGAGGCTGGAAATACTTCCCGCTGCCGTCATTATCTGTATTACCACATAGAAAAGAATCACAATTCCATATGTAATCAGATTATTATTTTTTATTAATACATTCTTAACATTATTTTTCTTCATTGCGGCTACCTCACACTTTCTCCTGAATGTTCTTTCCGAACAAACCCGTCGGTTTTACAAGCAGCACGACAATAAGTACGGCAAAGACAATTGCATCTGCCACCTGGGAAGAGATATAGGCCTTGCCCAGTATCTCAATCACTCCAAGCAGTATTCCGCCGATCATAGCGCCCGGTATGGAACCGATTCCTCCGAATACTGCCGCCACAAAGGCCTTGATTCCCGGCATTGCTCCTGTATAAGGAGTAAGCGTCGGATATGCGGAGCAGAGCAGTGCACCCGCGACGGCCGCAAGCCCTGATCCTATGGCAAAGGTCAGAGAGATCGTAGCGTTGACATTGATTCCCATCAGTTCAGCAGCCCCCCGGTCTTCTGAGACTGCCTGCATCGCACGTCCCGGTTTTGTTTTGTTCACGAACAGTGTCAGTCCCAGCATAATAGCAAGGCTGGTTAAAATCGTAACCGTTGTTGTGCCCGTAATTGAAAGCTTTCCACCCGCCAGCTTAAGGCTTGGAAAAGTGACTACATTTGTAAATGATTTTGCACTTGCACCGAAAATCAGAAGCGCAAGGTTTTGAAGCAGATAGCTGACACCGATTGCGGTAATCAAAACAGCAAGCGACGATCCTGCATTTCTAAGCGGTTTATAAGCTATCTTTTCGATCAGGACTCCAAGCGCTGTACAGACTACTATAGAAATCAAAATAGCCAGGAGCGGGTGTAACCCAGCTCCTGTCATTAATGTGAAAACCACATACGCTCCGACCATGATGATGTCGCCGTGTGCGAAATTCAGCATTTTCGCTATTCCATAAACCATCGTATATCCGAGAGCAATGATTGCATAAACGCTTCCGAGACTTAGTCCGTTAATTATATAAGAGAGAAAACTCATCATGCACCACCTTACATTGCGGTATAGGCACCGTTTTCAATGGTTACTGCCTTAGGTTCTTTATCAGGTTCTCCATCTTCGGACCAGTTAATTGTACCTGTAACACCATCCACAGTGATATCAGTCATAGAATCTTTCATCGCATCACAGATATCTGAAACTGTCATATCCGGTGTAATCCTTGCCTTATCACCTGCTGCTTTCATTGCGTAGACTGCATCATAGGCATCGGCAGCAAACTGGATCGGTGTTTCTCCGTCATATTTATCCTGATAAGCTTTGACAAACTTCTGAGTTGCCTCATCCTGTGCATCTGCTACGAAAGGTGTCAGCAGCATCACGCCTTCTGCAAGCTTAGAATCGAAATTTTTGACTCCAAGGAGACCGTCCAGGCCATCACATCCAAAGAACTTCGTATCAATTCCCATATCAGATGCCTGTTTTAAGATCAGTGATGCCTCCTGATAATAAACCGGGAGAAAAATCAGTTCCGCCCCGGCATCTTTTGATTTCTGAAGCTGAACCTTGAAATCAGACTTGCTGTCTGCGGTAAATGCTTCGGCTGCAACGATATCAAGTCCGTCATCTTTTGCTTCTTTTTTAAAGCTGTCATAGATTCCCGAAGAATATGGATCAGAACTGTTATAGATAACGGCCACTTTTTCGGCTAACTTGTTCTGTCCGATATATTCTGCTGACTTGGCTCCCTGAGCCGGATCTGAGAAGCAGACACGAAATGCATTATCCGGAGCTATACTGTCCGCGGATGTTGCAGAAGGTGTCAGAAGAAACATGTTATCGCCTGCTGATTCAGCTGCAACAGCAATACACGGCGCACTTGTCACAGTGCCAACCAGCATCTGCATTCCCCAGTCTTTTAAAGTGTTATATGCATTGACAGATTTTTCGGCGTCATTCTCATCGTCTTCATATTTGAATTCAACTTTGTTTCCATTGATGCCTCCGTCTTTGTTGATTTCTTCAACTGCAAGTTTTGAGGCTTTCTCAACCGCGTCTCCATACGCAGCGGCATCTCCCGTTGTAGGTCCGATACCTCCGATTTTGAATACATTCTTATCATCCGCAGCTTTATTATCGCTGCTGCCACAGCCTGCAAAAGCTGTGGCAGCAAGTGTAACTGTAAGTGCAAGACTCACAAACATTTTTTTATTCATACATACTCCTCCTTGAATTTGGCAACCATTCGTGTAAATGGCATTTCATTGATAAATGTTTTGTCGTGCATTATAATCGCCAAAATATTTAATCTAGTTTCTTATATTACCCTTAAAATGTTTGTTTGTCAATCACTTTCTTTAGATCCACAGCTTTTCCGGATAGAATCCGCTTTCCTTCATTTCTCTGATTGCATCAGCCGCAGCTACCTTGTTTACACTGTTTATGCCTCCATACCAGTGTTCACTTGAAGGTAAAACCGCAACATCCGCCTTCCCTTCCTCAATCAGCTCATTTACAACCGCAGGGAGAAAATATTCCGCTTCCAGAGGGCTTTCCTGCACATCTTTATTCAGAAATTTAAAAAAGCGAAGCTGAAGTTCATCCAGAAAGCTGTCCGTAAATCCCCAAAAATTCATAGAAACTATACTATCTGCCGAAATCTTTTTGAACTCGTTTCCACCGTCCTCTGTATATACAATGTCCTCACCCCGTCTTTTGATAAAAGGATACTCGTCAATTTCTTTAAGATAGCTGTCTCGATCCAGCTTACAGATCCTGCGGGATACAAAACCGTTTTTTGTCACCGCATTTTTCAGTCTGTAACCCACCATAGCATAGTGATATTTATTCCAATCATCCTGACGAGATGAAAGTTGATCATACATCAGTGAAAATGCATGTCTTCCATAGTAATCATCTGCATTGATCACAGCAAATGGTGCACCTTTCAGCTCATAAATACAGCTGAGTACCGCATATCCGGTTCCCCATGGCTTTTTGCGGCCGTCGGGAACAGAATATCCCTCTGGAAGATCACCGAGTTCCTGATAAACATAATGAACCTTCACATGTCGGTTGATCGTCTGATCTATCTTTGTATGAAACCGGGATTCATTCTCTCTGTTTATAATAAAAACAATCTCTGAGAATCCTGCCTTTAGTGCATCGTAAATGGAAAAGTCCATAATAGCATTTCCCTGACCGTCAACAGGATCTATCAGCTTTAAACCATCATACCAGCTTTCCTGACCAGCTGCCATTACCACTAAAACCGGTTGTTTCATCGTCTTAATTATCCTCCTCCGTCATAATATAGACTTGGCGCTTTCTAGCCATCTCATCACTTTCCAGATATTCATCGTAGGTAGTAACCTTGTCAATCAGTGTGCCGCCCGGAATGATTTCCATGATCCGGTTGGCTGTTGTCTCGACAAACTGATGATCATGAGAAGCAAACAGAATCACTCCGGGAAACTTGATCAGACCATTATTCAGGGCCGTAATAGATTCCATATCGAGGTGGTTCGTCGGTTCGTCCAGAAGAAGAACATTTGCACCCGAAATCATCATTTTTGACAAAAGGCAACGTACTTTTTCTCCACCGGAAAGAACTTTTACTTTTTTAACCCCATCTTCTCCTGCAAAAAGCATCCTTCCCAGGAATCCGCGGACATATGTGACATCCTTATCTTCCGAATACTGTGTCAGCCAGTCGGCGATCGTGAGATCACTGTCGAATTCATCAGAATAATCCTTTGGAAAATAAGCCTGAGAAGTTGTCACTCCCCATCTATAATACCCTTCGTCAGGCTCCATCTCGCCCATCAGGATCTTAAGCAAAGTTGTCTTGGCCAGTTCATTGGCTCCCACGAGGGCCGCCTTGTCTTCCCTGCCCAGAGTAAAGGAAATATGATCCAGGATCACCCGCCCATCGATTGCCTTTGTTAGGTTTTCAACCTGAAGTACTTCATTTCCGATTTCCCGGTCCGGTCGGAAATCGATATAAGGATACTTGCGGCTTGAAGGTCTGATCTCGTCCAGCTGGATCTTTTCCAGTGCACGTTTTCTCGATGTCGCCTGTTTACTCTTGGACGCATTTGCGCTGAAACGACGAATGAAATCCTGCAGTTCTTTTATTTTTTCTTCCTTTTTCTTGTTTGCCTCTTTCATCTGCTTTACCAGCAGCTGACTGGATTCATACCAGAAATCATAGTTTCCGGCATACAGCTGAATCTTTCCATAGTCGATATCTGCCGTATGAGTACAGACTTTATTTAAAAAATAGCGGTCATGTGAAACCACGATCACAGTATTTTCAAAATTTATCAGAAATTCTTCCAGCCATCCGATCGCATCCAGATCCAGATAGTTGGTCGGCTCATCCAGCAGAAGTATATCCGGATTTCCGAATAGTGCTTTTGCCAGAAGAACCTTTACTTTCTGGGAACCATCAAGATTCTCCATCAGGACATTGTGATACTTTGTCTCAATTCCGAGACCGTTTAAAAGCTGCTCGGCATCAGACTCGGCCTCCCAGCCATTCATCTCGGCAAATTCTCCCTCCAGTTCACTCGCCTTAATTCCATCTTCCTCAGAGAAATCCTCCTTTGCATAAATTGCTTCTTTTTCTTTCATGATCTGATATAATCTGGAATTCCCCATGATTACAGTATCAAGAACCGGATAACTGTCATATTTAAAATGATCCTGTTCCAGAACAGACAGTCTCTGTCCCGGGGTGATCACAATATCCCCGCTCGTAGGCTCCAGCTTTCCGGATAAAATCTTGAGAAAAGTTGATTTTCCGGCACCGTTTGCACCTATTATGCCATAACAATTTCCCTCTAAAAATTTAATATTCACATCTTCAAACAACGCCTTTTTACCAAAGCGCAGTGTTACATTATTTGCTGATATCATTTCATACCTCTGTTCTTATAATATACTTTTCAAGTCTCTAGTGTTTCTATTTTACATAATCATCCAAAATTTTCAAGCATCAATCCTGATTTACGGTAAAGAATTCATCGAGTCTTCCCGAATCTTTTGCCAGTTCGTTATACTCCATTTTCTCGTGTTCATCATCTGCGTCCTCCCATTTGGTGAAATTTCCGCCGGAATCCATATATCCTAAATGATTCAGTGCCGGCATGTTTTTCCTCAGACTCTGCAGATAATAGTTATACGGCGTCATCTCAAGTCCTGTCTCGGAAAGCATCATGGTTGAAAGATAATTCGTGCTTGTGAAAACATCTTCCTCTTCGGGAATGTCATAATTTGCCCAGATAAAAAAAGGTGTAGCAAAATATTTTTCCTGCTCTTTCAAGGTACTGTCGTCATATTCTTTTCCGGTGATCCATTCTGTAAATTGATCGGGAAGGCTCGGATAATGGTCCCCGAACATGACAATCATCGTAGGCTCTTCATAGTCTTCAAAATAATCAATCAGGTATTTCAAAGCGTCATCAGACTCTTTCAGTAAAGACAGGTACTGGTTCACCCTTGGATCTGTATATCCCTGTGTTCTTATATCACCGCGATAGGTAGAATCCGTATATCCGCCATGATTCTGCATCGTGACATCAAACAGAAAATATGGGGCTTCAGGATTCTCTTTCTGATTGACAGTTTCTATGATTTTTTCATAGTTTGCACGGTCACTGACATGTGAACGGATTCTCTCAGATGACGAGTCAAAATCATCGATGGTATAAAACCTGTCAAACTGCAGCATCCTATATGCACTTGTGCGTTTCCAGTTACTTCCTTTATTTGGATGCATTGCCTCTGCGCGATAACCCTGACTTTTCAATGTGCTGACCAGGGAATATTGATCATGTTTGAAGTAACTGACATATGGGACCATTCCCGGAAAACGTTTCACAGAATTTCCGGTCAGAAACTCATACTCCGTCTTTGCTGTGCCACCGCCCTGTATACAGACAAGGGTATGTCCTTTTATCGTATTTTCTTTCATAGAATCATAAAACTCCATATATGGCTGATTCACTTTAAAGTCTCCAAGCAAGCGGTAATCTGCCCAGGATTCATTCATAATCGCTATGATGTTTACCGGCTTTTTCTTACCATCCCGGCTCTTTTGATCAACCTTAACCTCCTGAGCCGTTTTCTTTACCCCTTTCTCTGAGTACCCCTCGGGAGACGTAAGCCTCATATACTTAGCCATACACGCAAATCCCACAGTCGTTCCATACTCCTCATAGGTTTCATAGGGACGGTAGAGATCCGTGAGAATTCCGAGAGCCCCGTTCCACCCTGTATTCAGATAAGCTATGTATATACCGGCGACAGACGCTGCTGTCAGAATCCGCATCCACACTTTGGGTTTTACCTTTTTTGCAATTTTTGCATCTGAAGCCTCCCAGTATACACCATTCAGACAGAGAGTAACTACAGCAGTCATCACGATCTCTCTGGTGAAAGAAAGAGTGTAATCTCCTGCCACCTCCATGGCTGTTCCGATACTGAAAATATCAATAAACTGAAAAGGCTCACCGCGAAACAAATATACATAGTAAAAAACCAGGCTGAATACAAAACAAAGCAAGTTTCCGAGAAGCATAGTCTTACGCCATGAATTTAAAATAAATAATAAGAGGATTAACATGACAAAGATAAAAGAGATATTCAGAACCATATATTGTGGTTTCATTACTCGAAAAAGTGGATTGTTAATCATTTCGATCTGGCAGAAGGCATAAATAGAATTGAGCAAAAGAACGAAAAAATGCCAGATTTTAATCTTCCCCGGCTCATTTTCTTTCCGTGACCGCCTGCCTGCGAATTTACAGATCCAGTGAGCTGCCGATACACATACAACGGCGATAAGGACAAAGAGAACCATTATATTCATCTTATTATCTGCCGGATTTGTGCCCACCACCAGCTGATAGTGTCCAATCAAAAAAATCAAAATCAATGTCCAATACAGGGAGCCGGCTGCAAACAGTAGTTTCTGTCTGCTTCCTGCAAGCGCCCTCGTCCATTTCCTCATTCCACACACCTCTTATTCATCTACAGCTTTTGACATGGTTCTTAGAAAGTGATCCCTAAGAGTTCAATAATAATTCCCCAGAAGACACCCAGAGCATAAAGCACTGTAATCAGTTTCAGGTTTTCCCGGGTATCTTTATTTGTTCGAAACAGCACCAGTATCCCGACTCCGGCACCAACCAGGAGTCCTGCCATCATCTGAGCACTTCGAAAAAGGCCCTCGAGATACAGCTGAGTGATCACGACAGATGCCGCGCAGTTCGGAATCAGTCCCACGAGTGCGGCAAAGAAAACACCCGCAATCGGCCGGGAACTTATCATAACGCCAATCTTGTCTGCACCAACCAGTTCCACTGCCAATCCTATAATAAAAGAAATCACAAAAATAAAAAAGGTAATCTGCAGGGTATGTACTCCCGCGGATTTTACGATACTATTCTCTTCACAGTGACAATGATCGTGTTCACATAAATCGTGTATCTGGCTCTTTTGACCTGTTTTTTTCCAGATAAGATCAATCACAAATCCCGAGATTGCGCCAAGTAAAGCCTTGGTTCCAAGGATTTTAATGACAGTTAAAGGTGCCACAGATTCAGAGATGAAAATCGGGAGCATTTCATCGGAAGTCGATAGAAATACCGCAAGAAGTGTCCCGGCAGAGATCACTCCTCCCGCGAAAAGGCTGGCGGCGGCAGCTGAAAGTCCGCATTGCGGAATAATACCCACAATGCCGCCCAGCAGCGGACCGAATTTTCCCGATTTTTTCATGACTGCCTCTGTTTTTCCCCCTGCCTTGTGTTCCAGATATTCCATGAGCAGATATGTCAGAAACAAAAACGGAATTACTTTCAAGGTGTCAACGACTGTGTCTTTTAATACATCAAGTAACATATAATTCTAATACTCCTTTTATTTATCCGGAAAACGGTGTTCCGTCCAGATCGTAAGGTGTTGTCTGGTACACATAATAATTCAGCCAGTTTGTATACAGGTTATTGGCATGTGCCCGCCAGACCAGATTTGGCTTTATTTCCGGATTGTCATCTTTATAATAATGTTTCGGGAGCTGTATATCAAGTCCCTTCTCTTTATCACGTTTATATTCTTCATCGATAGTCACTCTGTCATACTCAGGGTGTCCCATCACAAATATCTTTCTTCCCTCATCGGCCATTCCAAGATAAAAGCCTGCCTCATCTGACTTTGCAAGTACCGTAATCTCCCTGCACTTTTCAACATCATCCATTGACACCTCTGTGTGTCTGGAATGAGGTGCAAGGAAAACATCATCAAAACCTCTGACAAGTGGAACCTTCCTGTTCTGCACATGATGCCAGAACAGGCCAAACATCTTCCTGGGCAGCATTCTTTTCTGAATTCCATAGAAATGATACAGAGCAGCCTGTGCTGCCCAGCACAGAAAAATAGTAGACGTGACATGTCTGTCAGTCCAGTCCATAACCTGTATCAGCTCGCTCCAGTAATCCACATCTTCAAATTCCATCTGTTCGACAGGTGCGCCCGTGATGATCATTCCGTCAAAATGTCTCTGTTTTAAATCATCAAATTTTTCATAGAATTTGTTTAGATGGCTTGCCCTGGTATTTTTAGAAGCATGACTTTTCATGTTCAAAAAAGACACGTCAACCTGAAGAGGCGTGTTGGACAGTGAACGCAGCAGCTGTAATTCTGTATCTTCCTTTAAGGGCATCAGGTTAAGTATCAATATATTGACCGGTCGTATATCCTGATGTACGGCCCGGGTTTCGTCCATCACAAAAATATTCTCTTTTTCTAATATTTCCTTCGCCGGTAAATCACTTTGTATCTTAATGGGCATTCCCATTGCCTCCCTTACGTAAAATCATGAAATCTCTATTCCAAGAGCTCTAAAAAAGAATCTTCTGAAAGAATAGGTATATTCAGCTGTTTTGCTTTCCGGTTCTTAGAAGAATTTGAGTCAATATCGTTGTTGATCAGGTAATTTGTTTTTGAAGTGACTGTTCCCGTCATCTTTCCGCCTTGCTCTTCAATTAAAGTTTTAAGCTCATTCCTATTTTCAAAATGCTCCAGACTACCTGTAATCACAAAATTCTGCCCCGATAGTTTTTGCTCGGAAGAAACGGAAATCTCCTCGAAATCAAGGTGTTGTAACAGATGATCCAGATTCTTCTGGTTTTCTTCATTTTCAAAGTATTTCACAAAGCTTCCGGCAATCACTCTGCCAATTCCCGGTACCTGGCTCAGACGATCGGCATCTGCGTTTCGAACTGCTTCCAAATCCTGCCCTAAATCAAGACAGATCAGCTTTGCATTCGCAGCTCCGACATTTGGGATCCCAAGTCCATAGATCAGCCTGGGCAGAGTGGTATGTCTCGCCTTTATAATTCCCTTCCATAAACGGTTCCACGATTTTTCGCCAAATCCATCCATACTTTTGATTTTATCTTTATACTGGTCAAGCTCGAAGATATCTCCGAAATCATGAATCATTCCATGGGCCATGAACTTTTTCAGTGTCGCCTCAGAAAGGCCTTCGATATTAAGGGCATCTCTGCTGGTAAAAAGTGTGAAAGCTTTCATCTGTTTCGCCGGACATTTTGGGTTGCCGCATACAAGCGTCTCAATACCGGAAATTGCGGAAATTTCGGCCTTTTCGCCACAGGCAGGACATGTATCCGGAACTCTGACATTCCCACTTTTTGTAATATTTGCAGCGATCTGCGGAATAATCATATTTGCTTTGTAGACCATGATTTTATCCCCAATACCCAGTTGCTGTCCTTTCAGTATACTCACATTGTGAACACTTGCTCTGGAGACAGTCGTTCCCTCCAGTTCAACCGGGTCAAAGATCGCAATTGGATTGATCAGCCCTGTCCTCGAGGGACTCCACTCGATTTCTGTGAGGGTAGTCTCAGCCTGCTCATCTGCCCATTTATATGCAAATGAATTTCTGGGAAATTTTGCAGTACTCCCCAGGCTGTCTCCGTAAGCAATATCATCATAGAGTGCCACAAGACCGTCCGAAGGGAAATCATTATTCAGCACCTGAGTCGAAAAATAATCCATCGCCTCATCCAGCGTTTCAGATGTCACCACACGTTCCTCCACAGTCTCAAATCCCTGATCTTTCAGCCAGTTCATCTGATATAATCTTGAATTTTGAAAATCAACCCCATCCGCCTTCACAAGTGTAAATGCAAAGAAATGCACATGACGTTTCGCCGTAACTTCATTATTCAGTTGTCTGACTGAACCACTGCAGAGATTACGAGGATTCTTATATTTTGCATCTACTCCCATAAGTTCGGAATTTATTTTAGCAAAATCAGAATAAGTGATAAACGCTTCTCCGCGTAGTACAAGTTCGCCCTGATACGGAATTTTAACAGGCAGGTTTTCAAAAACTCTTGCGTTCGCTGTCACCACTTCGCCGATGACTCCGTTTCCACGTGTCACCGCTTTGGATAGACTTCCGTCCCGATAAGTAAGCACCACCGTCAGTCCATCCATCTTCCAGGAAAGAAGTGTTTTATGTCCGTCAATAAAGGCTCTTAAAGTTTCAACATCTTTTGTTTTTCCGAGGGAGAGCATTGGACTTTCATGTCTCACTTTCGGGAGCTCAACTGCAGCTTCATACCCGACCTGCTGTGTTGGTGAGTTTGCCCTGATCACCCCAGTCTCTTTCTCAAGATTTTCAAGCTCATCATATAATTTATCGTATTCCAGGTTGCTCATGACTTCCCGGTCTTTGGCGTAATAAAATTTTCTTGCCTCATTCAGCTGATCCACCAGCTCTTTCATCCTATCCAGCCTGCTCATGATACGTCCTCTTTTCATCTATACTGATTTATGCTCTTTCATCAGTTTTACTGCCTTTTCTCAAGCTGTTTATCGAGCATATTTAATTCATCAGCGGATAATTCGCGATATTCACCCGGTCTCAACCCGCCTAAGGTTATATTCATGACACGGATCCTTTTCAGATTTTTCACCTGATACCCAAGCTCTTCGCACATTCTGCGAATCTGGCGGTTAAGCCCCTGAGTGAGGATAATATGGAATTCAGAAGGTCCTGTCATAAAAACTTTACATGGTCTAGTATTCACCTCTAGCCCGGGCAGATATACCCCTTTCGACATCTGATCTATGAATTTCTGCGTGACCTTCTGACTGACTCTCACCACGTACTCTTTTTCATGATAATTTCTAGCTCTCATCATCCGATCAATCAGATATCCGTCATTTGTAAAAATCAAAAGTCCCTCAGATGCTTTATCCAGTCTTCCCGCATAAGTGACTCGTTTTGGATAAGAAAAAACAGACAGAAGATTTTCTTTTTCTCTGGGCTCAAAGGTGCATACAATACCATCCGGCTTATAGTAAGCCAGACAAACCCTTGATACATCCCCTGTCACAGGCTTTCCGTCCAGACAGACTTCATCTTCTAGTGAAATTTTCATCCCCACCAGGGCTTTCTTTCCATTCACGGTAACCCGTCCCGCCTCTATGATGCGGTCACCTTCACGCCGGGAACAAAAACCGTGACTGCTTAAATATTTGTTCAATCGAATCATATTACCCCTCATATAAAATCATAGGGGTTGTAGACGCAGAAAAAACTGCCTGAACAACCCCTTTACTTGCTTTCCTAATATATCTACTCTGACACACTGCTGATCAGAGCATCTAGTTTCGCATCCTGAGATCTTGCTTTGTCATAAGCGGTCTGAGTGTCGTCGATCAGCTGCTTTACATCAGGACGATTCTGGATATCTTTCATATAAGTTTTGGTCTCTTCATCTTCCACTTCGGCCGCAATTTCCAGTTTGCCCTCCTTGTCTGTAAAAACATACATCTGACTAAGACCAGGTGCACTGGTATCGATATCTTTATATTTCGTGTTAAAACGCACGATCACTACATATGTACCGTCTTCCTGACCGGTAAATGTATAGGTCTCGACGTTTTCATAGCCTTCAATGCTTGTCTCCTGTGATATGGAATTCTGCTCTTCTTCTGACAGATTGTCCACAAGTGTCTTCAGGACATCCATATTTTTACTGCCCAGCGCGTCATAATATTGTTTCATCAGTGCTGAAATCTCAGCATTGCCGTCTTTTCTCAAAGCCTGTGTATCTTCTCTGGTCTGATCCGACTTGGATACTGCGTCATTATTTGTCTTCGAGGTATCTTTTTTACTTTGGTCTTCTTTTTGAACCGGGTCCCTGTCACTGTCTTTTCCGTCCATTTTAAGGGCTCCTATGCCAAAATACAATACAATTACTACAATCAGGATGCCAAGTATCAGCAGCAGATATCGCAAATTATCTGAAAACCATTCTCTGAACCTGTCCTTAAAAGACATAGATATGCTCTCCTTTTCTCTTTTGGGTTATTATTTCTGTGGATTGCTCCGTAATGCTTTAAATTTTAGAATCAAGAAACCGGATAAATATATATTTATCCGGTTTCTTGATTCTAGTCACACACCTGGAGGGATTCGAACCCCCGGCACACGGCACCGGAAACCGTTGCTC
>ENA-UOOI01001251-UOOI01001251.1-fermentation-metagenome-genome-assembly--contig:-NODE-1251-length-27454-cov-47.311070_pt1 | contig 27454 bp, 27 predicted proteins | sample MGYA00245779_ERZ724027 | MGnify/ENA primary metagenome ERZ724027 (study PRJEB28704, sample SAMN03018318) | fermentation metagenome | biome: anthropogenic terrestrial biome; feature: soil...
CATTATTATCTATCGGAACCTTGTGGAATAAGTTTAGCGCGAACGTCAGAAATATAATCTTTTAACTATTTCAGAAAGTCAAGAATGGTCGGCTGCAGAATCTTTGCCCCGACAGACAGGGAAGCAACGTAAACATTGGTCATCGTCATGTACTGCATGATCTTTTCTGCAAAATCAATGTCCTCCGTTTTGGACTTCATCTTTGTCATATTGAAGCTTTCCTCTTCATTCTTCTTCTTTGCAGCATCCAACCGATTGGATTTTGCGCCCAATTCGGACCGGATGGACAGCATATTGTCAATATGACCGTCGATCTGCCCCAGCAGTTTCCCGCCCAGGGCTTCCTTGTTCCCTGCCTCCAGAGCTTTTAAAATATCATTCAGCGTTCCGGCCAAAGTATTGGAAGAATCCGCGGGGTCCGGAGTTTCCGGAAGCTCAGCGCTTTTCCCGTTCATGATCCGGCTGCCGGGTACATTGATTTCGATCATTACATCCTGGGAGATCTCCCTGGACAGCATCGTCTCTCCCGCATCTGCTGCGCCGTCATAACGCAGCATCCCTTTCTCATCCACATGAAAGGGAGGCTTTGTCGTTTCCTGACCGCCAAAGATATATCTGCCGTCATAATTGGTATTTCCCAGCTGTGCCAGCTGGCTTACAATCTGTTTCACTTCATCGGATATGGCATTTTCCGCAGATCCGTCATTCGTACCGTTGGCGCCATCCAGGACCAGCTCCCTTAAACGATTCATGGCATTGCCGATGCCATCCATGGCGGAATCCGACATACCCACCCAGTCCCTGGCATCCTCAATATTCCGCAGATACTGCTCATTCTGACGAATGGAGGTAGTAAGGGACATGGTGCGTGTTACAGCAAACGGATCATCAGAAGGCCTGCTGATTTCCTTTCCGGAGGAAAGCTGATTCTGATAAACGGACATACTCTCAAGGTTGCGGTTCAGGTTGGTCAGATAGTTCTGAAGGATCCCCTGATTGGTGACTCTCATTCCATTATACCCCCATCCGATTGATCAAAGTATCCAGCATGGTGGTCAGTGTGGACAGGACATTGGCATTGGCCTGGTAAACATGCTGGAGCTGTATGAGATTGGTGATTTCCTCATCAATGGATACCCCTGAAACCGAATAGCGTCTCTGAATCAGCTGATTGGTCAGGGCAGTCTGGTTTTTCCCCATTTTAACAGCCTCCTGGGAGGATACTCCCAGTTCCGCGATGATATCCCTGAAATATCCTTCTGTGGTACTGCCGCTGGCGACAGGGTCGAACTGCATATCCCCTGCCTGATAATTTTTATCCAGTTGCCCGGCCGCGCCAAGGGGATCGTCTATAAATTCCTGTATTGGCAGCCTGATATTCCGAAGCTGTGCAATCGCCAAAGCGCGGTCTCCATTCCCTGCGGGACCGCCGTCCAGCTTCTTTCCGGCATTGATCCGTCCCGGGTCCTCCATGATCTCCGGATTTACCGTAATATTGCCGGCATTGATGTGCTCCGGATCATCACTCCCGCCGTCCCCGACAAAGAAAGAGTATTTGGTTGCGGCCTTTTCCCCGTTCAGCTTGGTCGTATGAATCGTATTCACGGTATAGGCAATTGCCCTGGCCAGGCCATCCAACTGGTCCTGATAGCCGGAGATCTCCTGACTGACGGAGGGATAACCCTTCAATGAGCCGCCGGAAACGGGAAGCAGCAACAGATCCTTGCTGCTGAGGGTCTCCCCTGGCTTTTCATCATATAAAACGGCGCCCTCCGTCATGCCGGAAGCCTTATATTCCTCCTCCGTCAGGGTCAGGGTTTCCGCTCCGCCGGGCGAACTGCCGCGGACCACGGATACATGATACTTGCCGTCGCTGTCCCTCTCCACACTCCGGACAACGGCCATTTCATATTTGATCTCCGATCCCTTTTGAGTCCCCAGAAGCTCAATGGAACCCGCGGAATCCGGCCCAAAAGAATGGGTAATGGCGACTTGTCCGTATTCATCCTCCGAAGAAGAAAAATCGATTATCCCGGAAAGTTGATCCAGCAGCAGATCCCGCTGGTCCTCCAAATCATTGGGCTGCTCCCCGGAAATCCGGATTCTGGAGATCTGCCGGTTCAGATTCCCGACCTGCGTAAGTATCGAATGGACATCCTGTACGTTTTTCTCTTCCAGATGAATGCTGTCGGACTTCAGGGTATCCAGCCGACGATACAGATGATTCATATTGTCTGTCAGGGTCCGGGCATTTTCCCGGACCAGAATACGGGTATTGGGGTTCTCCGTGTGATTGCCAAGGTCCTGCCATGCATCCCACATCTTTCCGATATAGGTATTGAGCCCGTTTTCCCCGGGTTCCATAAAGGTCATCTCAACCTGCTCCAGGACATCCTGCCTTGCCTTGTATCGGCCGGCAATACTGCTTTCATAACGGATCTGGGTATCCAGATAGGCATCCCGTACACGGGCAATGGTGGAAATATCCACTCCCGTCCCAACCAGTCCCACTCCCGGGATCCGATAACCGGGCGTGGTCACCAGCTCCACCCTTTGCCTGGAAAATCCATCGGTATCTGCATTGGCAATATTGTGACCTGCCGTCTGAACCCCCTGCTGTACGGCAAACATTCCTCTTTTGGCCGTGTCTATGGTTAGAAAAAGTCCGGACAATGATTTCACTTCCTTTGGATAATGAACCCTTATAGCCAGGTCCTGCTCTTTTACTTCCGTTCCTGCCTTATCTATATGGACTGATCCAGTATGGAAGTCCGGTCAGCCTGCTCTCCCACCTTGCCGCTGGCATTATAGGTCGGCTTCCGGTCTCCCAGCAAAATGTCCAGGAGCCTGTTGGTATGAAACAGGGACTGCTTTGTCAGCATCTGGTTGGTTTCCTGCAGTTCCAAAATGGATTCTGCCAGACGCTTTCTTTCCCTGACCGCAGCTTCGAGGTCGTCTGTCAGCTTTTCGGATTCCCTCAGCTTCGACAACGAAACATCGGGATAAGCTTCTCTCCGGCTTTTCTCCAACTGCTCCAATCGGTTCATATCCTGCTTTTTGTCTTCCAGGACCTCCGTAATCACCTGGATGTCATCCTGTATCAATGCCTGCTTTTCCTTCTCCAGGCTGTCCAGAAGACTCTGCAATATTTGATTCTGCTGCGTGAGAAATGTAATCAGCTCCATTTATTTCTCCCCGCCGCCGTTCTGCTCCGAAATATTATAAAGGATCGCGTCTGCCAGCTCTTCCGGATGCACTTTATAGTCTCCATTTTCCAATGCACGACGGATGCGGTCGACCTTCCCGCTGCCTTCTGCCTCTGCCTGGTCTGCCGTCTCAACAAATCTCCGGACATCCCTGCTGGCTCTCGACAGGGTAATCTGATCCCTCTGCGCAGAAGTGTCTGCTTCCCGGCCCAAACGGCTTTCCTTTTCCTTTTGATAAGCCTGGTTCACATATCTCACATGATCCGCATAGTCTGCCCTGTTGATCCTCATATCCACCCTCCCTGCACTTCTCTGGCGCTCTCCAAACTCCGCTCTCTAAACTCCGCTTTAAACTCTCCGCTCCAAACTACGCTCTCTAATCTCTCTACTTATGTAATCGGTTTCCCTTTCAAATAGTTTAGGAGAAAGGAAAGGAAAAATTATTTCAGATTTTTTACCCGCTCTTTCGCATTGATGATATTGGTAATCCGAATCCCAAAGCTCTCGTTGATCACCACCACTTCCCCCTCGGCAATGCGTTTGCCGTTCACATAGATCTCCAGCGGCTCTTCTGCCAGCCTGTCCAGTTCCACGACAGAACCCGGGCTCAGGGACAGCACATCCCGTATCGTCTTTTTTGTCCTTCCAAGAAGAACACTGAGCTCCAGGGGAACATCCATGATCAGGCTCAGATTGCGCGGCTTGTCCGAAACAGGTTTGTTTTCCAGTTCTCCAAATTTTGGTTTCCGTATCGTGACCGGCTGCTGCCGGGACTCCCCCGGCGCCGGATCGGATCCGGCCCATCCGGATTCCGCTTTTATTTTTGCTTCCGATTCCTTTTTGGATTTCGTTTTGCGCTGCTCCCGCATTTTGGACTGCTCTTCCGTTTTGGATTGCTCTTCCATTTTGGATTGCTCTTCCATTTTGGATTCCGTCCCGCCCAGCAAGCTGCCGGCAATATCCTTCACCGTCTCCAGATTAAAAATCTGCATAATCTGGCTGTCCAGCAGATTCTCCACCGTCATACGAAATGCGATTCTTACGATGGGCTGATTCTGTCCGACCCCTTCCATGTCAATATTCGCATTGGTTTCCCAAATCTGCGTGCTCGGCGGAGTAATGTCGATATCCCGATGCAGCATGGTCGCCATGGAAGTGGAGGCAGAGCCGATCATCTGGTTCATGGCTTCGGATACGGCACTGATCTCCAGATCCGAAAGGGACTCCGCATGACCTTTCCCATTGCCGCCCATCATCAGACTGGCGATAACGGAAGCATCTTCTATGTTCATCAGCAGTATATTGAATCCTGTTAATCCCTGCAGGAATTTTACCTGAAAGACCACATTGGGTATGGTCATGGAGTCTTTCACTTCGGACAGCGTTGTGACCGAAACCTGCGGCGTTGTGATCGAAACCTTTTCGGACAGTATTTTGGACAGGGCTGTCGCCGCTGTTGACATGGATATATTTCCAATCTCACCCAACATATCCTTCTCCGCCTCTGTCAGGAAAGTGCCTTTTCCATTTTCCCAGGCGCTTTTCGAAGCTTCCGTTTCCTGTCGGGACAGGTCTCCTTCATTTTCATTCATCACGGTCCACATCCTTTCCTACAACATCTGTTACCTGTACGGCCAGCTTGCCGTCATAGATCCCAGGCTGAACACGAAAATGCATTTTGTCCTCCACATACATGCAAAGAGGTGCATCGGTTGGCTTATTAAGCGGAAGAACATCCCCCTCGGATAAATTCAAAAAATCCCTCACCGTAATATCCGTGCTTCCCAAAAAGATACTGAGGTTCACTTTGGAAGACTGGATCCTGTCCCGGAGAGCTGCCGTATACTCCGTGTTCTCCTCAGAGCCGGCTTCCTGAAACCAGAACTGTCCTGTCAGCTTATCACTGATTTTTTCTATGGACAAATAGGGAATGCACAAATTGGCAAAGCTTTGTACATCTCCCACTTCCAATACAAACGTAACAAGGGCAACCGATTCAGTGGGCGACATCATCTGATTCAGCTGGGGATTGCTCTCCACAGACTCCAGAGAAGGCTCTACTTCCACAACATCCTGCCATGCTTCCTTCATGCTTCCGACAAAACCATCCAATATCCCCCGAACAATACCTTTTTCAATATCCGTCAGCTCCCGGTCCCCGATCGGTGCCCCCGACCCACCGCCGCACAGCAGCTCAATAATCTGAAAGGCAAACTGTAAATTGACTTCCAGAAGCAATGCCCCGCTGAGAGGAGCCATTTTGATATTCAAAAGCAATGTGGGGTTGGGTATGGATCGGATAAATTCCTCATAGGTAACCTGCTCAATGGACACCCTCTTCATCTTTATGTTGGAACGCACCTGCGAAGAGAGAGAATTGGATGTGATTCTGGCATAATTTTCATAGATGATCTCCAGGGAATGGATCTGTTCCTTGGAAAACTTGTTCGGCCGTCTGAAATCGTACGGCCGTATATGCCTTTCGCCTTCCTTTTGAACCTCCTCCGCATCAATTTCACCGGAGGACAATGCTGTCAACAACGAATCAATTTCCTGCTGTGATAAGACTTTTGCCATTGCAACGCCTCCTTTTGCAGCCATTTCAACGGCTGATCCTATGCCAGCGCCTTATGCAGCGCATCCAGGACCCGTTCTGCCTGAAAAGGCTTTACGACAAAGTCCCTGGCGCCCGCCTGAATGGCTTCCATTACCAGGCTTTGCTGCCCCATGGCACTGCACATAATAATCCTGGCGTCCGAATCAATTTTCCGGATCGATTTCACAGCTTCGATTCCGTTCATCTCCGGCATGGTAATATCCATTGTCGTAATATCGGGCTTTTTCTCCTTATATGCCTCAACCGCCTCGATGCCATTGGATGCCTCCGCGGCGACCTCGAAGCCGTTCTTTTCCAATATATCCTTTATCATCATCCGCATAAATACCGCGTCATCCACAACCAGTACACGTTTTGCCATTTTGTTCCTCCATTTAACCCTGTTTCTATCCCAACCCATCCGCCCTTTTCTCTCAGAACCGGTTTCAAACGGTTCTTCCTGTTCCGACAGATGATCACATAATATCATACCATTTTCTCCGTCAATTGCCAATATCCTTGAAAATGGCCCGGGTGTCTACAATAACTTTGCCTGTCTTCCTGCCGTCACAATCCGGACCGATCGTTCCCCCAGATCCATTATCATGGTCCGGCCCTGATATCCGCCTGTGTCTTCCGCCAGCAGGGGGATACCAAGCTGTTTCAGTATGGCCCGGACCGCAAGGACATTTCTCATTCCGATATCAAGATCCGGGCTGCTGTCTGAAAAGTGGAACATATTGGCCCCTCCCGCGATTTTGGCTACCATATTCCGGGTTGAAATCCCGCCGGCAGAAAGCTCTTCCACCATCTGCGGGATAGCCAGGTCAGCAAACTTCCCGATTTTAATGTTCTTTTTAAACAGTCTGCTGTCGGGCAGCAGGATATGAGCCATCCCTCCCAGACCACTTTCCTCCGGATATCGGTCATAAATACAGACCCCCACGCAGGAACCCAATCCCAGTGTCGTGATCCGGTTTGGGCTGCCGGCTGTTTTATAATCTGCTATTCCTACCTTGATTTCTTCTTCCATATTTCCCCTGTAGATTTTTTATGAATTTTCGTGCGAATTCTCCGGCTATTCCGCGGAACAGGCGATTTCACTTATTTTTTCCGGTAAAAGAACGGCCTCACCAGAGTCAGTCCATATCTTTCCGGTAAAAGAACGGCCTCACCAGAGTCAGTCCATATCTTTCCGGGTTTAGGATCTGCTCCGTACTTCCCAGGAACAGCACTCCGCCAGGCAGCAGCGCATTATAAAACTGTCGGTACATCCGATCCTTTGCCTCCTGGGTAAAATAGATCATAACATTCCTGCAAAGGATCAAATGGCATTCCCGCGGATAGAGATCCTTCAGCAGATTCAGCTTTTGAAATCTGACAAAGGACTTTAGCCTGTCCTTTATATGAAACCAGCCGTTTTGAAAATCAAAATACTTTTCACAATACCGCTCCGGCAGGTTTTTCAGGCTGCTTGGCAGATAATCCCCCTGTTTTGCTTTCACAAGCGCCTGGTCGTCAATATCAGTGGCCAGAACCGGCATCACGCGAACAGGAAACGCGCAGGAATGCAGGGATTCGTTCATCAGCAAAGCCACGGAGTAGGGCTCCTCCCCGGTGGAGCAGGCGGAACTCCAGATCTTCACCGGACCGGGAAGTCTCAGCAGCTCCGGCAGAACCTCCGTTTTCAGTGCTTCCCATTGAAGGGGATTTCGAAAGAACTCTGTCACATTAATGGTGATAAAGTCCGTAAACCTCTTCCGTTGTTCCGGATCGGATGAAATCATCATGTAATATTCATAATAATTCCGGCACTGGTTGCGCACAAGGAAAGAATCAATCCGTCGTTTCATCTGTCTCTCGTTATACGCAGCCAGTTCCACACCGGTCAGCCGATATACCGCGATGGTAAAATCGTTGTAATCCCATTCCCTCATAGTCCTACCCGATATCCCCTTCTCCCTTTCCGGATTTCATTTCATCCGGCTCACCGGGTTTATCGCTGACCACCATATCAACATCCAGGATTATGAAGACCCGGTCGTCGTATTTGGCGATCTTTGTTATGTACTTACTGTCAACATCCGAGACCTCCTCCGGAGGATCAATGATATCCCCGGAAGGAATGCGGGCCACCTCTGAAACGGAATCGACCAGAAATCCGATGCTGCCATCCTGAATGTTGACGATCATAATCCTGGTGTCGTCGTCCATTTTCTTTTTTGGCATACGGAACTTCATTCTCAGATCCATGATTGGTATGACTTCCCCGCGCAGGTTCATAATGCCAACGACATATTTTTTTGTATTGGGAACCTCTGTAATACGGATCCCCTTCAGCCGGATGATCTCATTCACCTTCAGAATCGGAACGGCATATTCTTCTGTCCCGACTTTAAATATGACAAACTGGTTGATATCCTCCATTCGTTATCACTCCTCATTGCCTGCCTCTCCTATTTTAAACTTCTGCACCTGTTCCACCAGTTCCTGCGCGTTTTTCGCCAGCTCCTCCGCACTCCTGGAGATTTCTTCACTGCCCGTGGAAACCTCTTCCACACCGGCTGCGTTGTCATTTACCGCACTGCTGATTTGCTGGGATGCTGCCGACTGCTGCCCCATGGACTCGCTGATTTCGGAGGCCATATGATTCATGGAATCCAGTTTCTCCTTCATTTCCGCCGCGCTTTCCCTTTGCTGCTTCATGGCCTCCATCAGGAGATCCGCCCTGCCGCCGATATCATTGGCGGAATCATAGACATCGTTGATATCCCGGGACTGCTTGTCCATGCGGTCCGTAATATCGTTGATGACTTCAGCAGTCGTCTGAATGGCGGTAAAGATCTTTCCCAGGGATGAGCCGGTATCCTTTACCAGCGATGTCCCGCTCTGCACGACTTCGTTCCCTTTCTGACTGCTCTGCACGGCCTTTCCGATCTCGGACTGGATGTCCTTGATCACCTTGGAAATCTCCTTGGTGGCATTCTGTGACTGCTCCGCCAGACTGCCGATGGCCTGGGCGACAACCGCGAACCCCTTGCCGTGTTCTCCGGCCCGTGCTGCTTCAATGGATGCATTCAGCGCCAGCAGATTGGTCTGCTCTGCCACATCCTTGATCAGCTCGGTGATGTCCCCGATCCGGCCGGCAGACTCTCCCAATCCGTTGATCACTGCGGACAGATTGAATATGGTCTCCTGGATGCTGTCCATCTGCGTCACGGTTCGGTCGAGATTCTTTTTTCCTTCCCCTGCCAGCTCTACGGTACTCTGTGCCTTGCCGGAAGCGGATTTGGACCGCTCTGATATGGTCTGGATGGACTGCCTCGCCTCATCCAGGGATTTCAGAATCCCACTTATGGATTGATTGACACTTTCCAGGTTCTCTGTATTATCGCCGACTGCCTTCTCAATTCCTGTCATCGTTTGGGCCATAGACTGAACATTTTGTACCGTTGTCTGCATGTCCCCGTTCACTGTGCTGATATTGGCGGTTACTTCCTCCAGGGAGCCGGAGATTTCCTCTGTATTGGAGGCCTGATTCTGAGCGGTAGTGGCGATTTCCTGAATGCTGGCGCTCAGCTGCTGGGAAGTCGCCCCCACCATCTCGGAAGAAGCCACGGCCTGCCTCAGCAGATCGCCAAACGCCTTCTGCATTGTGATAAGAGAGTTGGCAATTCTTCCGATCTCGTCCTTTCGTTTCAGGTATTTTTTCGCTATACCTTCATCCAGGGTCAGGTCATAACCGGCAAACCGATCGAGAGCGGATGTCATGGCCATAATGGGATATGCGAAGACTTTCGAAATGAAGAATGCACACACAACACCAATAATAACAAAAGTCATTGCCAGGATAAGAATTTGATTCCTCATTTTGTTGACACCGCCCATGGCATCTGACAGATCTGCCGTTACTCCAAGAGACCAGTTGGTTCCCGGAACCGGGGCAAAGGCCATCATTTTTTCCTCACCCTTGTAGGTATACTGACCCACTCCGGATTCCCGCTTTCGCATCCGGCCTTCCAGCTGCGCCAGCTCTGCCAGGTCTTTATTCTTTTTTGCTTCCTTTGTGGTATTCTCATACTTCAGGCTTGCGGAACCGGTGACATCCACCTTGCCGTCCCCCTGGCCTTTTTTCGAATTCCCGGAAACAAAATCCGGATGGGCAATGGTTGTACCCTCCTGATTGATCATATAGGCATAGCCGCTTTTCCCGATGGTAATGCCCTCCAGAATACTGCTTAGTCCCCGGACATCACGTACGCCGTACAGGACACCCACTGTCCTGCCGTTGTCGGGAACCGGTGCAGCATACATCACAACCGGTTTGCCGGTCACCTTGTCAATGACAACATCCGATATGGCAGGCTTCCCCTTTTTTGCGGCAATAAAGTAGTCCCGGTCTGCAACGTTCAGGGCCGTGCCGTCACTTCTTATTGCCTCTCCTTCCTGATTGGCGACTGCCAATGTCTCAAATCCCATTCTTTTCTTCTCATCTTCCATATACTGAAAATCTGCATCCTGAAGCTTTGTGCCGGAGCCTGCATAATCAATAAAAGGCTGGTACCGGGTGACCGCCTCCAAAAAGGTGGTCTGCGTTTCGATCCGGCTGGTGACCAGTTTCACCGCCTGGCCGGACGCCAGTTTGATCGCTTCGGTCACTTCATGCGTAACGGCATTGCTGGCATTGACATAGGAGATCATCCCTATGAATCCGGTAATGCATATCAAAAGCACCGCTATAATCAAAATCATCTTTGTCTTGAGACTTTTCATTTTTTTTCATCCTTTCTCTTTTCCATGACATCTTTCAAAAGGGCCTGAACATCCAGGACATAGGCAAAATCCCCATCCCCGAGAATCACCGTACCCGATATTCCCCTCAGTTCACCCAGAATCTTTCCTTTTCCGGTGAATCGGTCCAGGGGTTTGATGACGACCTGCTGCTGTCCAATGATCTCCTCCACCGCCAGGATAATCTTATGGGTGGAAAGCCCCAGCACAATCCCGGCAAAGGACTTCCCCCTCTCCCCGCCGCTGTGAAACAAATCGGATCCCCGCAGGACCGGGAGCACCTCCCCCCTCCAGTTCATAACTTCCTTTTCCTGAATAAACCGGACCTTTTTGTCGTACTCCGTCTCCCTGACCCGGATGATTTCAACAACAGAAAGCAAAGGCAGCACAAAGCGAAACGTATTGGTCCGGATGAGAAGGGACTGAATGATGGCGAGAGTCAGGGGAAGCTTCATGGTTATCGCAAGGCCCCTGCCTTCTTCATTGTCCATGTCAATCATCCCGTTGATCGCCTCGATGTTCTCCTTTACCACATTCATTCCGACTCCCCGTCCGGATACCTCCGTGACCTTGTCGGAAGTGGAAAACCCGGGCAGAAAGATCAGCTCCAGGGCCTCCCTTTCCGTCATGGATCCCGCCTGAGCCTGCGTGATCAGGCCCCTGGCAATGGCTTTCTCCTTTACTCTCCGCAGGTTGATCCCTTTTCCATCATCCTTCAGACTGATAAAAATATGGCCCTGTTCCTGACCGGCAGACAGCTTAATGGTCCCTTTCCGGCTTTTCCCGTGCTTTTCCCTTTCCTCCGGGGATTCAATCCCATGATCCACCGAATTCCGTATCATGTGGTTCAGTGGATCAATGATCTTTTCCATGATGCTGCGATCCAGCTCCGTGCTCTCCCCTTCCACCTGAAACGCGATTTCTTTCCCCTCTTTTTTGGACAAATCGCGGATCATTCTGGGAAAGCGATTAAAGACACTGTCCAGGGTATACATCCTGGTGGACATCACGGATTCCTGCAGCTCATTTCCGATAAAATCGATCTGATTGGTCAGAGCACTCAGGGACGTTACATCTTCATCCCCCCTGTATCTCTGACTTACCTTCTTCATCAGCTGTTTCAGCCTTTCCTTGTCCACAGACAGCTCTTCCACAATCCGCATTAGCTGATCCAGCTTTTTGATATTGACCCGGATCACGGACTGAAGCTCTTCCCTGTCTCCGGATGTCCCGGACTTTGCTGCCGGGACCGGGTTCCTGCCGCCGCAGATTTCTGAAACATCTGTCTCTTCAATTTCCGATATGGTATGAATCCTGCCTTCGATTTCTTTTTTGGGCAGCTGACTGACCAAAAAAACTGAAAAACGATCTCCCGCTATATTCTCAGGCTCTGTGTTCTCCCAGCTGGTTTTATAAATCCGGCCCGCCTGCTCCAGTCTGTCTGTCACAAGAAACAGTCTCGCACCCTTCATGGGCGTATCGTGGGTCAGACGAATCCGGATCTGAAAAGCCTTTTCCTCCGGGCCCAGAGATTTCAGCATACTACTTTTTTCCTTTTCTGAAAGAAAGGCTCCCGTATCCTCTGCTTTTCCGGCTGCTTTTTTGTCTGACGAAACGGCAGCCCGGGATGGGCATGCATCCAGGCCGGCTGTAATGGCATCGACATCGATTTCGTATGCCTCATTTTCCCTATGCTTTGCCACGCGAACCTTCATTTCATCCAGGCCCTGCAGGATCCAGTCAATCTGGTCCCCGGTGAGCTCCAGCTTCTGATCCCGGACCAGGCCCAGAACATCTTCAATATGATGCGCCAGCTCTGCCATATCCTGAATCTTCATGGCAGCGGAAGAGCCTTTCAGAGTATGCATGTATCGGAACAGATTGTTGATCTTATCCCCGGTGGTCCCGGTGCTGTCCAAATCCAGAAGACAGTCCTCGATTTCCTGAAACAGCTCCTCCGCTTCTTCATAAAATGCATTCCTTAACGTATCGTTCAACCGAATCCCTCTTGTTCATTATTGATTGCCTTGTTCGTTATAGATTGCCTTGTTCGTTATAGATTGCCTTGTTCGTTATTGACTGCCTGTCCCTCCAGGAATTTTGCAAACACCTGGAATCCTGTCAAAAATACTTTCCTTAACATAACTATCGGCTATAAGGGCAGGTTGTTTAAGATACCGGACAAATTGTTATTGATGATTGAGTCTTTCTGTTGTATGATTTTGTTATTCCTTGAAAGACGAGGAGGAATCCCATTGGAGAAAATGAAATTCTACCGGAAGCATTCCCTCCACACAAAGGATGTTCAGAGCATCCGGGAATTAAAGGAGATCTGTACCCAAAGGGAGCATCTGTTTTTCAAACTGGAACTGGACCTTAAAATGAATTTTCCCCGGACGAAGAACAGGAGATATGGGAAATCGTACAATGAATTTTTTTGCCGTACAGACGGGATGCTGGTCGGATATCTGGGCATCTTCAATCTGGGCGGAGATGCGGCAGAACTGACCGGGATGGTTCATCCACGGTACCGGAGAAGGAAGATTTTTACCCGGCTTTATGGTCTGGCAGACAAGGAATGCCGAAAGAGAAAATTCACAGAAATCCTGCTGGTCTGTGACCATCGATCTTTCTCCGGGCTGGCGTTTCTCCGTTCCATCGGCGCCGCCCATTCCTTTTCCGAGTTTGAAATGAAGCGGCAGATACCTGCCGACATTCCCGGGTTTGAAACAAATGCGCAGACATATTCCAGCGCTCCCGCTGTCTCCCTGCAAAAGGCCTGCAACTCCGATGCAGCAACAGTCGCCCGGATCAATTATTCCTGCTTCGGTATAACCGGGGACATTGGTATGCTTCCGGAGGAAGAGGAAGAAAGGAATCGCATCACCTATCTGATCAAGCTGCCCTCCCGCACCATCGGAAAAATCCGGATGGAACAATATGGCGAGAGGGGTTTTGTAAGCGGTTTTGGAATCCTTCCGGACTATCAGGGAAAGGGTTACGGAAAACAGGCACTGCAGGCCGCACTTGAAATCCTGGACAGGAAAGGCATCAAAAACATCACACTGGAAGTGAATCGCGACAACAAACACGCCTTGCGGTTATATGAATCCTGCGGGTTCCGGAAGGAATCCCTTACGGATTATTATGAAGTCCACTCTGCCCTGACATAGCTTTGCCGTCGCGCAGATTTGCCGTCGCGCATCTTTGCCGTAGCGTAGCTTTGCCGTGCCACAGCTTTGATGTCGAAACCATGGCATGGCTTATTTCCCTTTTCCGGGGAATCAAAAAAACCGGAATGCCTGAAGGAAAAGCAGAAGGAGATAATGGCTCACAGCCGGATACTGAAGATGGTAAAATTCTTTTCAAAGGACAGCTGAACCCTGCCGCCGTAGGATTCAACTGTTTTTTTCACATTGTACAGCCCGTATCCCCGGTTCTCTCCGGCCTTTGTCGTATATCCCGCTTCAAAAATTCTGCAGATATCACGGAACTGGATTCGATCTCCGGAATTCCCCACTTCCAGGACGCAGCCGTCTTCCAGACATCCCACATTAAGAAACACCTTTCTGTTTTCCGTTTCCCGGTCCAGTACTGCTTCAAAAGCATTGTCCAGAAGATTGTTCAGGATTTCCGAAAGCTCATGCTCCCTGTATGGCAGCTTACAATCCCTTTGAATATGGTAATGGAAGGTAATCCCCTTTTCCCGCGCTTCATTCAGTTTGTTATAGAGAATTGCCGTAACCACCACGTTGTCGATATTCAGGATCTTTTCCATGTCCTCCATGGAATGGTTGATGGAATCCATATACTGCAGGATAGTATCCTTCATATTCTTCTCATCGGATACCAGCATCAGGCTGTAAATTGTATTCAGATGGTTTTTGAACTCATGCTGTCTCCTCCGGACATCTTCCAGAAGGCCAAGGATAACCTGGGAATATTTCCAATAATCCTCCAGTGCCTTTTCCCGTTTGCGCCGCTTTGTCCGGTATGCCAGACAGAGCAGATGGACCAGAATCAACAGGATGGGAATCGTAAGGTACAAATAAACGTTCCCCCTGCCCGATATATTCCACAGGATCATAAAACTTCCCACTCCCAGGGACATCAGGATAAAAACCTTTGAATCATTCATCTTCTTTCCACCCGCATAACTTATGAAATTGATCCATGACATTCTGCCTGTAATTATATCCCAGCAAAGCCGTCTTCTCTGTCTGATAGAAATAGATCCTATAGGAAGTGCGATCGTTGCTTTTTTCTATCTTGCTGATATAGGTTATATTTACCAGATAAGATCTGTGGCTTTGCAGGATATCCTTATCGGTTATCATGGATTTCAATTTTTTCAGGGACAGGTAATCAATCGCAAAGGAATCATGAATGGTATGAATCACCGAAGTCCGGAGAAAAACTTCCACAAAAATGATCTCATCCGTAAAAATTTTTACCTGGATATTTTTTACGGGTACAATGATAAACTCCCTCCGGGTTCTCGCAGCATTGCCTTCTTCCCGGCTCTCAGACAGCAGAAGTCCGGTCATCTTTTGGATTTCAGCCTTGTCATACGGCTTTACAATATAGTCATAGCAATGAACTTTCCGGAAGGCGGTGAACATGTATTCCTTGTGAATCGTCACAAACACGATCCAGGTCAGCCGATAGTTTTTCATTTTCCGAATTTTCTCCGCAAATCTCAGGCCGGACCCGCCTTTCAAATCATTCAGGCCGATATCTACAAAAAAAAGATCAATCTGCACTCTTCGCGCAATGGAAACCGCCTCTGCAACATGGTCCGCCTCATACACCCGGTATGAGCTGCTGCACTGTCTTATGATATCAGAAAGTGCTTGCCGCTGAATTCTGTCGTCTTCCAAAATCAATACCTTGCACATTCCGCTTCAACCCCTTATTGGGTGGTTCTATACAATAATTCTATATCTGTATAAAAATACCTCCTTTAAAGAATTGAAATGCCTGGTAGATTAATTACAAATAAAGGAACATTGGTGCGTTTACCCATTACCTTTTGAAAATCCATGATAAAATAGAAGAGCAGAAATGACCATGGCATCAGGTGAGCAGATTGTATTGCCATTCCCCACCTACCGTTGGACAAAGGAGAGTGATCCCGTGAATCTGAATTTCATTTTTGCCGTTATGTGCATTACTGTGATTGGGAGTGTTGCCATGCTGCTTGGTTTTTGCTATCGGCAGGAAATCCTGAAGACACTGTTTCATTCCAAAACAAAGATAAAGGACAAAGAGATTTCCTCTGAAGTTACATTGGGCATTGACAAAAAAGATATGCGATAAAAGACTCCGCCAAGCCCTTCATTGCATATCAAGGTAATCTTTTTCCATTGGTGTAAGCTGTTGCTTTATCTGCAATCTGCTCACTTGCAATATTATATCAGAAATTTCATATTATGCAATACCTTCCGAAAAAATAGGGACACTTCACTCCGGTTTTTTTTTGAGAATTTATAAACCACGGACATTCAAAGCTCTCAGGGCATTCAGCACTGCCAGGACTGCCACACCAACATCCGCAAATATCGCCGCCCACATGGTGGTGATCCCAAAAGCGCTCAGAAACAGAACCACTATTTTAATCCCTATGGCAAAGACAATATTCTGATTTGCTATTTTCAATGTCTTCTTTGAAATTTTCATCGCCGTAACGATCCGGGAAGGCTCATCCGTCATAATCACCACATCCGCTGCCTCAATGGCCGCATCCGAGCCCAGGCCTCCCATGGCAATCCCAATATCCGCCCGGGCCAGGACAGGAGCGTCATTGATGCCATCGCCGACAAAAGCCAGCTTGCCCTTCGGGGATTTTTCAGCAAACAGTTCTTCCAGCTTCTCCACTTTATCAGCAGGCAGCAGCTCGGAGTATACCTCATCCACCCCAAGCTCCTCTGCGACTCTGGATGCAATCTGTGCATTGTCCCCCGTCAGCATGACCGTCCGCCTGATATTGGGGGTCGCTTTCAATTCCTTTATGGCCCTGGCGGAATCCTCCTTCACCTCATCCGCAATCCGGATATAGCCGATATAGGTTTGATCCATCGCAACATGTACCACCGTACCGGTCATTCCGGCGTCCGAACACGGAATGCCTTCCTGTGCCATCAGCTTTTGGTTGCCGGCCAGAATCTTTTTCCCGTCCACTGTGGCACGAACCCCATGTCCGGATATCTCTTCCGCGTCCAAAATACGGGAGTTGTCAATCTCCTTTCCGTATGCCTGCTTCAGGGAAACGGAAATGGGGTGGCTGGAGTAGCTTTCCGCATAGGCGGCCAACTCCAGCAGTTCCTGCCTGGAAACGCCTTCCGGATGAATTTCCTGGACGTGAAATACGCCTTTTGTCAGGGTGCCGGTTTTATCAAAAACCATGATCTCCGTCCTGGCCAATGCCTCCAGATAATTGCCGCCCTTGATCAGGATCCCCTGGGAGGAAGAGCCGCCGATTCCGCCGAAAAAGCTCAGCGGAATGGAGAGAACAAGTGCACAGGGGCAGGAAATTACAAGAAAGGAAAGAGCCCGGTACAGCCATCCTGAAAAAGTCGTCCAGCCGGTCAGGAAAGGCGGAATGACTGCCAGAAGCACGGCAAGACCCACCACAATAGGAGTATAGTACTGGGAAAACCGGGTAATGAACTGTTCCGACCTGGATTTCCGACTGCTGGCGTTCTCCACCAGATCCAGGATCTTGCTGACCGTGGATTCCTCATATTCCGTGGTCACCTCAACCGTAAGCACTCCGCTCAGGTTGACGCAGCCACTCAGGATCCCGCTTCCGGCTTCCACCTCCCGGGGTACGGATTCCCCTGTCAGGGCAGAGGTATCAATCTGGGAACTTCCCTCCAGAACATTGCCGTCCAGCGGAATCCTCTCCCCCGGCTTCACCACAATGGTATCCCCAATCCGGACTTCATCGGGATCCACGCGGGTCAGTTCCTCACCTCTCCTGACATTGGCATAATCCGGCCGGATATTCATCAAATCGGCAATGGACTTCCGGGATTTTCCCACCGCGTAGTCCTGAAACAATCCGCCGATCTGATAGAACACCATGACTGCCACGCCTTCAGAATACTCGCCGATCAAAAAAGCGCCGATGGTTGCAATACTCATCAGAAAGTTTTCATCCAGCATATTACCATGCCGGATATTTCTCAAAGCCTTTGCAACGATGTCCCATCCTACAATCCCATAGCTTGCCAGAAACAATACGAGCCGGATCCACTGCCTGTCAGGCCGGATCAGGATTGCCACAAGCCATATGGCTGCGCCGGCAAGAATCCTCCAAAGACGTTTTCTCATCATAAATCCACAAATCTCCTTTTGCCCTTCCTCATTGCTGCTTTTCAGCCCGGACTTTTCTTTCTCAGGCCTTCTTCATAACGACATCCGGCTCAATCTTCCGAATAATATTCTCTGCTTCCTGAACAATGGAAGGCATCTTTTCCTGTTCTCCTTCTATGGTCAGTTTTGTAGTCATAAAATTGACTGACGCCTGCTTTACCCCATCCAGTTTACCGATGGATCGCTCCATTTTCGCTGCGCAATTGGCACAACCCAGTCCGTCTAATAAGAACTTCTTTCTCATTTTTTCTTCCCCCTGTTTTTTCTATCCGTTTTCCTTCTCTTTTCCAGCTTTTGCTATTGCCTGCCCGTTTACCGTTCTGCCTTTACTGTTCTGCCTTTACTGTTCCATTTCCGTTATTCCATCTCCAACACTATATTCATGAACGATTGTACAAGTGATCAACTGTTCATATATGAAGCTAAAAATATACTCCTTGGGAAGCTCTTATTTCCTTCGATGGGTTTCCCACGCTTCCCTTTATCGGAAGCAGCTTGTTGTTATCCCTGCTTCTGCAGCAAATCTTCCCTTATTTCTCGTTCGTATGGGTCAGCCCCTTATCCAGTATCTGCTTTACGTGCTCATCATCCAGGGAATAATAGACCACCTTTCCATCCCTCCGGTTCTTCACCAGATCCGCCTGTTTTAAAATACGAAGCTGATGGGAAATGGCGGACTGCGTCATACCCAGCAGATTGGCTATATCACAGACACACATTTCCGATTCGTCCAAAGCCCATAGAATGCGAATCCTGGTGGTATCACCAAATACCTTGAACAACTCCGCCAGATCATACAGAGTCTCCTCCTGAGGCATTTTGCCTTTTACCCGGTTTACCACATCTTTATGGATGACAACCGTATCACACTTTTCTATGGGAGGATAATCCCTGGCCAATTCATCACCTTCTTTGCCTTTCGTTGTTCCCTGCGCCTTTTATTGCTCTCTGCGTCTTTTGCTGTCCTCTGCCCTCCGTATCTGTATCAGCCGGCAGGTAGTCCAGCCATTTACTGGGCTCCTCATCCTGTTGGCTGATTACATGAACAACTGTTCATCTTTCTACAATGATTATAATCTCTGTATACTCGTCTGTCAATCCATTTACAAAATTTTTATTATTCAAGCATAAAAGACAAGGTTCGCATCATATAGAAAAGCTTTTCACATTTTACATGTAACGCAGCACACACATCAGGGATCTTGGGATTTGAACTGGGGTTCCTGACATCAATACCGTGAGATGACGCTTCAAATGTAATGATAGTATACCCGTGTACTAAAGCTGTCGCAATAAGCCATGCATCTGCCACATCTCCCTGCGACCATTCTTGCAATGCCCTTGCACTATAAGACTCTGATGTCTGAATATATCTCAATACTTCAGAATACTTGTCCAGAATATCTTTCTCTCTATGATCAATCAGATTCGGAATCCTGATACTTTTTATCCATTCGCTGAGTAAATCATTACCTTTTTCTACCTCCTTCTTTACCATATCCAATATGACAACCGATCCATCTTCAACTGCAGATTCCAATTGGTACCAAAATTTAGGCGCAAAATCAAAAGGATAATAGCTTTGATAAGGAGTCATGAGCGTATTTGCATCAATCAAAAATATTTCCTGATCGCTTTTCATCACTCTACACCCCTTATTTTTATAAGTAAATTAGAAAATGTTTTGCGGTTTGTATGAGTAAGACGAAATGCCTCAGAGTACAATGTTTTGCCTTCCTGAATGCTTCCGGCTATGGCGTCCAGAAAACGTTCGTCCATTCGGCTGGCCGCTGTGTTATAGTAATTGCCACCGGATTCCTCTTCTTTCCTTTTACCCTGTAATTGATCAAAATGCCGGATGGCATCCCGGGCAATTTCTTTATATTCCTGAATGCCAATATAGTCGTTCGTAAGAGCTTTCCTGGCGATCACCGTTCTCCCGCATCTAAAGTAGGCGGCAATGGAAGCAATTATCTTCTCATGATCATAATGGAACTTCTCCCTCCATTGTTGGATAAAAGTATTATGTGGTACAAGAATCTCTGCAGCGATTGCATTGCAAAGAACCTCCACATTGTCAATTCCTGTCGCATAACTGTACCGATCATTGAAAAAGTTATCCCTGCCAAGCCAAACATGAGCCATCTCATGCACCAGGGAAAATAACATTCCATTCGAAGAATCGTTTCTGTTGATGAAAATAAGCGGAGCATAAGAATCAAGCAAAGTAAATGCCCGAAATTCTTCAATATCCAATTTTCGTTGCGTATTGTTTCCCACAATGCCATTCATAAAAACAAGAATACCCAGTGCCTGTGCCTGTGTACGTATTCTTTTAAAAGAATCACTGGCATCTTTACTTTTTCGAAACCAATCCACGTTCAAGCCCATGTCGTGCCGCATCTGCGTCGCAATTTCCCCGGGAACCGAATGATCCCTTTGAGAGCCAACAAAGTCCAGCCTTGCTTCTTCCGATGTAATCAGATAATTCCTCATCCAGTCCTGTATGTTTTCCATATCATGAATTGTCTCAATTAAATCCCGACTCGGATTCTGTAATTTGAGACTATCTATTGTCCGATATTTAAGAAGAGGAAGATCTTCCACGGGAGGAGTTCTTAAAAAAAAGTAACCTAATGGTACATGTGTTGCCCTACTGAACTTTTCCAGTTGATTGAAAGTAGGCTTTTTCTTTCCAGCCTTCCAGTTTTCAAAATTGTCCAGCAAAGAGGAGCTGATTTTATCAGTCTGTACATAGCGCTCTACCCAATCCATTATGACTGGCTCAACATCCACTTCGGTTTTCATAAATCTCCCTCCTTTCCAATGTCTTTTCATAATCTTTTCCCTGAACTTCTGCATTTATTATATCAAAGCTGTTGAAGATAGCAAAGCCAATTCTGAATCATGGCCTTCTCTTATATTTGGAATGTCAATGTGACATGTCCATAACTTATTTATGATACGGCTCTCCATTTATGATACGGAATGCCCGGTAGATCTGCTCCAGTGCAATCAGACGCATCAGCTGATGGGGAAATGTGAACCGGGAAAAGGACAAGAGCAGATCTGCCTGCCGGAGAATGGACGGGTCCAGTCCCAGAGATCCGCCTATGACAAAGTCCAGGCGGCTTCGTCCCGCCAGACCATATTGACGGATGGTTTCCGCAAACTGCCCGGAAGTCATGGATTTGCCTTCCACAGCCAGCACTATGGTTACGGCGTCTTCCCTGAGAAATCTATGAAGCCGGGCGCCTTCCTTTTTCTTTACCGCAGCCATTTCAGCCGGTGACAAGCTCTCAGGAGCCCGCTCATCCGCCACTTCCGTGATCTTCATCTTTGCATAGCGCTGAAGACGCTTGAGATATTCCGATATCCCCCGGGCAAAATACGCCTCTTTTATTTTCCCGACGCAAAGAATCTGTATATCCATCATAAGGCCGGCAGGGGGTGGATCATTTCCACAACCTGAAATGCCAGGAGAATCAGTATAATGACAACTGCCAGAATTGCCGGAAAAAGCTGAAGGAACCTGCGGCTGGGCGCATGGTTGGGATCAGCAGGCAAAACCTCCTGCTTTCCCTCGGTGATCCGGTAAAATCCGATCAGGCAGCCAAGAAACAGGACAAATGAGATGATTCCTATTACTCCCCACGCGACAACCATCATCTTCAATGTTTCCGGAGGGATATTCGTCAGGTCCGCCATGCCTTCCACGGGAAAATGCCTGGATATCATGCCGGACAGATAGGTGATCGCGACAGCAATGATATTGTTTGTGAAATGGTAAATGGCGCCGGCAAAAAGGGAATCCGCCCGGTAGGTAAGAAAGCAAAGCAGCACACCCATGAGAAGAATGGACGGTACGGAGGCGATGTCCAGGTGCAGGAGGGCAAACAGAATGCCGGTCAGTAAAATGGAAGCTGTTTTCCCGAATCTTTCATACCCCCTCTGGATGGTGCCCCGGAACAGGAACTCCTCCAACAGGGCAGGAATGCCGGCGATCACAATAATCGCCGCTAAAAAATCCGATCCCGACTCAATGGACGGAAGCTGCTGAGTCGGCGGTGTACCAAAACGGCTCAGGAACAAAGTCCATAGCAGATTGATAAAGACAATCACGCCGTATCCGAAAAATGCCATCCCAATGCACAGCAAAGCTTCCGAAACCCGGATTTTATTCCATCGCACCGCTTTTCGAATATCCATCCGATGGATGGTCAGATAAAGAAACGGCGGGAGACCTATGGTAGCGATCTGAACAAGAAGCATATAAATATAATAAAAATGTCCGGCCGGCCGAATCCGTTGAGACACAATGGAATTCAGCATCATCAGCAACAGGACAAGCAGATACAGGATACTGCCTGCCAAAGGAGTTGGGGTTCTTCTCCCCTCTTCTTCCAATCGTGCTGGCTCCGTTTTATTGTCCAATGAAACTCCTCCCTTCCCTCAGTACTATCATAACTATCATATAGTATGAGTGGCAGCAAGTAAATAGTCAGACATTGATTTTTGACAGAAAAGGCCTCCGGCAGTTGTTTTTTGGATCGTACTGCCGGAGGATCCCCAGGAAGCTTTTTTATTGATAAGCAAAACTAAGTAAAACTAAGCGAGACTAAGCGAAACAAATGGCCAGTCCGCTCCTCAGGAGCCTTTCCTTTCGGGAATCATTCCGTCGCCGGGGAAACAGGGCGCTGTTTCAGTGTCATGTGGACGTTCTTCTGTTTTCCGCCTCTTATGACAACAACTTCGATGGTATCCCCGATCCGGTTGGAATAAACGGCTGTCCGGAGTTCCAACATCCTGGTGACCGGCTGACCATCCACCCGGGTCAGGATATCGTCCACCCGGATACCGCTTTGATACGCCGGCCCTCTTGGATCCAGATCCACGATATATACTCCATCGGCCAGACTGTCGTCCTGTTTGTAGTAATGGGCAATGTCCTTATCATAGCCGACGATTCCAATATAGGGAGTAGTAAATTCACCGTCCTCCATAAAATGTTTTACAATGGGTTTGGCCACGTCAATGGGAATGGCAAATCCAATTCCTTCCGCGCTGACCACTTTTACCGTGTTGATCCCCACAATCTGTCCCCGGGCATTGACCAGGGGTCCGCCGCTGTTGCCGGGATTGATGGATGCGTCCGTCTGTATTAAATCCTCCATGAAGTTCTGGCCCTTTTCGGTCCCCACCTGCACCGTGCGATCGAGAGCACTGATAATCCCCGCCGTAGTGGTGTGCTGAAACTGAAGGCCCAGTGGAGTCCCAATGGCAATGGCGACTTCGCCGACGACCAGCTTTTCGCTGTTGCCCAGCTCCGCGGCCGGAAGGCCGGAAGCACGGACTTTCACCACAGCCAGATCCAGGGTGGGATCCGTCCAAAGTACTTTTCCGTTCAGCTCATCCCCGTTTTGCAGGATGACGACAAGGTTTTGCACACTGGCTCCCGCTACATGATCATTGGTCAGAATGTATCCGTCGGCACTGACAATCAGGCCTGATCCAACCCCTTCCACGGTTTCCAACCTTCCCAGGCCCTTATTCCGCTGGATATGCGTCGCCGATATTCCCACCACGGACGGCCTTACCTTTGCCGCGGCCTTTGCCACTGCCCCGGATGCAACAGGGTCCCCGGAAGATTGCGACTCTTCCACGGAATCGGAAGACCGGGGCTGCGTATACTCATAGATTTTTCCGGAATTTCCCAAAGTGCCGGGACGCCGGGAAACGCTGCAGGAAGGTAAAAAAAATATTGAAAATACAATTATGCTTAAACAGAATTTTCTGTGCAAGTCTTTCCCTCCAGAATACTGTCAGAACCTGCTTTGGATTCCGGAGTGACACAGGACACAGAATTCCTTTCAAATCATCTGATATGATAGAAATTGCTGGCTCTGTCCCGATATGTCATATCCACCAAAATATCCCGGCCCACCCGTACACCGTTGGATTCCAAAATATCCGTCACGGTCTGATACGCCAGCTGGGGATAATTGTTCTGCTTGCTTAAATGGGCCAGCAGAACATGGGTCACGCTTCCCTTGATCAGCTCCAGTAAGGTTTTACCGGAATCTTCATTGGAAAGATGTCCTTTTCTGCCCAGGATCCTCTTCTTCAGATACACGGGATACGGTCCGGCTTTTAGCATATCCAGATCGTGATTGGCCTCAAGAATCACCAAATCCGAGTCCATAACAGTTTTTATAATTTTACTGTTAGTGTGCCCCAAATCGGTGGCGATACTAATTTTTTTGTTTTGAAAGCAGAAGTTGAAGCCGACCGGATCTGCTGCGTCATGAGGGATCTCATAAGGCTGGACATTGATGTCGTCAATATAAAAATCCATATTATTGTCAAACACCCTGCGATTATTCGGAGCCACTCTTCCGATTTTGGCGTCCATGGCTTCCCAGGTACCTTCATTGGCATAAATGGGAAGATTGAATTTCCGGGACAAAACCCCGGCCCCCCTGATATGATCCGAATGCTCATGGGTAATCAGAATTCCCGTTAGATCCCTGCCGTCAATGCCGACCTGTTTCAGCCCGGCAACAATGTTCCTGCCCGGCAGCCCTGCATCCACCAGGATATGTGTCTTTTCTGCACCGATATAGGTGGAATTTCCGCTGCTTCCGCTGAAAAGCGAACAAACCCTGAAATCCATTGACGACCCCCCGTTTGTTTCTCTCTGGAACAGATTATATCACACCAGGGCAAACCGCTTCAATCAAAGAAACAACAAAGAAATAAATTTTAATTTTCCGGGAGAATTCTCGCATGAAATAATCATGATATAATAAACAGCAAAGAAACAGATTTAATTTTTCGGGAGGATTCCCCCATGAAATAATCATGATATAATCATGATATAATAAATCATGGTGTTCCCAAACCAATCATTTGGGTAATTATAAGTATTTAAACTTTACATGAGGAGGCCTGCATATGGATTATGGACAAAAAGCATTGTCCCTTCACGAAAAGGCAAAGGGAAAAATCGCCATACAGTCAAAGGTACCAGTGAACAACCGGGATGATCTAAGCACAGCCTATACCCCCGGTGTGGCAGAGCCCTGCCGGAGAATCCATCAGAATCCGGAAGATGTATATCGTTATACGGCACGCGGCAATATGGTGGCTGTGGTATCCGACGGATCCGCCGTATTGGGGCTGGGAAACATCGGTCCTCTGGCCGCCATGCCCGTCATGGAGGGAAAATCCATCCTGTTCAAGGAATTTGCCGGTGTGGATGCTTTCCCGATTTGTCTGAATACCCAGAATGTGGATGAGATCGTCCGCACAGTGGAAAATATTTCGCCTTCTTTCGGAGGCATCAATCTGGAGGATATTGGGGCGCCCCGATGCTATGAAGTGGAGAGACGCCTGAAAGAATCACTGGACATCCCGGTCTTCCATGATGATCAGCATGGAACGGCAGTGGTATGCAGTGCGGCATTGATCAATGCCCTGAAGATCACGGGAAAGAAATTTGACGAAATCAAAGTGGTAATCAATGGGATCGGCTCCGCCGGCTCTGCTGTTGCCAGGCTGCTGCTTCAGCTGGGTGTAAAATCCATGACACTATGCGGCCGCAAGGGAATTCTTTTTCCGGGGGATCCCAAAAATGATTTCATGAAAGAAAAACTGGCAGGCATCACCAACCCACAGGGAAGAAAGGGTGATCTGGCTGCAGCTATGGAAAATTCGGATGTATTTATCGGCGTATCCGCACCAAATATCGTTTCTCCGGAAATGATCCGTTCCATGAATCCGGATTCCATTGTACTGGCGATGGCCAATCCGGTTCCAGAGATTGATCCGGATGAGGCAAAGAAAGCCGGCGCCCGGATTGTTGGCACCGGACGGTCGGATTATTCCAATCAGGTCAACAATGTACTGGCCTTTCCCGGCATCTTTCGCGGAGCACTGGATGTGCGGGCATCCGATATCAACGAAGAAATGAAGATGGCAGCGGCTTATGCCATTGCATCCGCCGTTCCGGAAGAGAAACGAAACGAAGACAATATCCTGCCGTCCCCATTTGATAAGAATGTGCCGCTGGCTGTTGCGGCAGCCGTTGCACAGGCTGCGCGAAAAAGCGGGGTAGCCCGGGCGTAATGCTCGCTCCATGGAGCAGGAAACAGAGCGGGCCAGGAAGCAATGGAAACGACAGGCAACAAGAGAAGACAGGCAACAAAAGACAACAAGAGATGATCAGGGAAAGGAAACTCATGAAGGAAATCACTGCAGAAACAATTTCCGGCGCTGTGGAAAAGCTGTGTGTGGAGGCATGCTGCCACCTGGGCGAGGATGTGAAAAGCTTGCTGAGGCAGGCCCGGGAGAAGGAGGAATCTCCCTTTGGCATGCAGATCCTGGATCAGCTGCTCCGGAATATCGATACGGCCGAGACAGAGCATCTGCCGGTCTGTCAGGATACCGGCATGGCGGTCATATTTCTTGAAATCGGTCAGGATGTGCATATCACCGGAGGCGGCCTGACGGATGCCGTCAACGAAGGAGTGCGCCGCGGATATCAAAAAGGATATCTCCGCAAATCTGTCCTCACCCCGCTGAAAAGAGAGAACACCGGCGACAATACTCCGGCAGTGCTTCATACGGAGATCACCGAGGGGGACCGGATGAAAATCACCGTGGCTCCCAAAGGATTCGGCAGTGAAAATATGAGCCGGATCGGCATGCTGAAACCTTCCGATGGAATCGAGGGTGTCAAAAAATTTGTGCTGGATACAATGATCCGGGCAGGCGCCAACCCATGCCCTCCCGTAATCCTGGGAGTGGGGATCGGCGGCACGATGGAAAAGGCGGCGTATCTCTCCAAAAAAGCCCTGTTGAGGAAGGCGGGAGCCCCCAACCCGGATCCGGATCTGGCTGCCCTGGAACAGGAACTGCTTGCGTCTGTCAATAAAACGGGGATCGGTCCCCAGGGCCTGGGCGGAAGGACCACCGCCCTGGCCGTTTCTGTGGAAACCTTTCCTACCCATCTTGCCGCACTTCCTGTGGCAGTCAATATTCAATGCCATGTGGCACGGCATGCCGAAGCGGTGCTATAGTGCTTCTGCAGTGCTTCTGTAGTGCTTGCGCAATGCTTCTGTAGTGCTTCTGCAGCGGTTTTTCTGTAAGCAATAGCATGTCCGGCGGCGCGGGCGGGTATATAAGCGAAGCGGAAGCTACAATAGAGACTACAATATAAAAGATAAGAACAAAAAATATATATAGAACAGAAAGCAGTATAAGCGAAGCTGAAGCTACAATATAAAAGATAAAAGCAAAAAATATATATAGCACAGAAAGCAGTATAAAAGAAGATGTAATAACGGCGAAAGGCGCAGGGCGCAAGGATAGGCGGAAAAATGGAACAGCAGGAAAAATAACCGTGAGGAAGGACAGCGCATGGTACAGCAGAAAAGCACAGAGCAAAGGAATCAACAGAAAAGCACAGAGCAAAGGAATCAAC
>ENA-UOOI01001253-UOOI01001253.1-fermentation-metagenome-genome-assembly--contig:-NODE-1253-length-27410-cov-5.833413_pt1 | contig 27410 bp, 28 predicted proteins | sample MGYA00245779_ERZ724027 | MGnify/ENA primary metagenome ERZ724027 (study PRJEB28704, sample SAMN03018318) | fermentation metagenome | biome: anthropogenic terrestrial biome; feature: soil; material...
CTTCCGATCTTACAGATACAGAAAGCCATGGATACTCTGATGAAGGGAAGAACTAGCTTTGTAATCGCGCACCGGCTCTCTACCATACGGGATGCCGACCTGATACTTGTTATGAAGGACGGGGATATCGTAGAACAGGGAAATCATGAAGAACTCATCCGGAAAAACGGATTCTATGCAGAATTGTATAATTCACAGTTTGAGAAAGCGGCAAGCTAAAGCTTTTGAGTAATATAATGATAAAGTAAGAAAGATTATCATATATATATTATTGATATTTATTTACGGAGTTAAATATGGGATCATTCTTACAAATTATAAAATCAGTTACTGGGTACTTATGGGGATTTCCGATGTTGGTAATTCTTCTGGGTACCCATTTATATTTTACTATCCGGCTTGGTTTTATCCAACGAAGGATTCCTAAAGGAATCCGACTCAGCCTTTCGAAAAAAGAACTGGGGGACAATGGTATTTCACCTTTTTCGGCCCTGGCCACGGCGTTGGCTGCAACTATAGGGACCGGGAATATTATAGGCATTTCAGCGGCGATAGCAATCGGAGGCCCGGGAGCGGTGTTCTGGTGCTGGATGACAGGGGTACTTGGCATCGCAACCTGCTATGCGGAATGTTTTTTGTCTGCAAAATATAAAGTGAAGGGTACGGATGGTTCTTATACGGGCGGACCTATGTATGTTATGGAAAAGGTGCTCCATCAAAAAAGTGCGGCAGTGATATTTGCAGTGAGTACTATTCTCGCATCCCTGGGAATGGGCAGCAGTGTCCAGGCTCATTCTATACGTGCGGCAGTTCAGGTGCAGTATCCGGCATCTTCTTCCATAATCGGAATTGTGGCGGCATTTCTGGTGGGGGCTGTAATACTTGGAGGGGCAAAGCAAATTTCTAAGGTGTGTACATATCTGGTTCCGCTCATGAGCCTTTTTTACTTTGGGGGCTGCCTGCTTTTGATCTGGATAAATAGAGCTTATCTTGGAGCGACGTTTGCAGTCATTGTACGTTCTGCTTTTACTTCAAAATCGGTTGTCGGCGGACTTGCAGGAACTGCTGTGATGGTGGGAATGCGGACGGGAATTTCGAAGGGACTTTTTACGAATGAGGCGGGCTTGGGCTCTATCCCTATGACTGCAGCCGCTTCCAGAATAGAATCTCCGGTGAAGCAGGGATTGATTTCCATGACAGGCCCCTTCTGGGACACTGTTGTAATGTGTGCGATTACCGGGATTGCCATTGTAAGCAGTATGCTTCGGGAACCGGAGATGTATGCAAAAGCAGCGGACGATCAGCTCTGTTTTCTGGCTTTCGCCGGACTGCCTGTGAACGGAAGCCTGCTGTTATCCATATCACTGGTGCTTTTCGCATATGCATCTATTATAGGGTGGAGCTATTACGGGGAATGTGCGGCACAGTACCTTTGGGGAAAAGAAAAAATCCTTCCATATAGGATTGCATACATAGCAGCGGTATACTTTGGAGCAGTCATGTCACTGGATGCTGTCTGGACAGTGTCGGACTTGTTCAACGCCCTTATGGCACTGCCTAACATACTGTGTATTTGGATGCTCAGAAAAGTGATTATACGAGAGACAAGGAGAGGAATAGAAACAAAAATCAAATGCTGAAAATATATTCAAGAAAGCTTTTCGGATTTACAAAAAGAGTTCCTGTGTGCTAGAATAAGAGAGCAAGTTATATTGACATATAACAAGGGGGAAGTCATTTATGGGACTAACGCATTTTGATGAAAACGGAAAGGCTGTCATGGTGGATGTGACCGAGAAGGCGGACACTGTTCGTACGGCCACGGCTACAGGCAGGATTGTTGTAAATAAAGAGGTTTATGATGCCATATGTGGGGGCACCGTGGGAAAAGGTGATGTGCTGGGAGTTGCCGCCACAGCGGGGATTATGGGTGCAAAGAGGACAGCGGAGCTGATTCCTATGTGCCACATTCTTCCCATTACAAAGTGCAGAGTGACTTTTGATATGCTGCCGGGAGAATATGCAATACAGTGTTACTGTACAGTAAGGGTAACAGGAAAGACCGGAGTGGAGATGGAGGCCCTGACGGGGGTCAGTACGGCACTTTTAACGGTATACGATATGTGTAAGGCATTGGACAAGTCTATGGAAATCAAGGAAATTTACCTGTGCCGGAAGACCGGCGGGAAGAGTGGTGATTACTGCCATGAAAAAAAGATGGAAAACAGCGATTATAACGCTGAGTGATAAAGGCTATGCTGGGGAGAGAGAGGATAAAAGCGGACCTCTCATCCTAGAGATGATAGAGGAGGCTGGATATGAAGCGGCAGAGGTGGTCCTGCTCCCTGATGAACAGCAGATGATTGAAGAAAAATTAATAGAGCTCTGCGATAAAAAGCATATGGATCTGATCCTGACTACAGGAGGGACTGGATTTTCCCCAAGGGATTGCACCCCTGAAGCGACTCTGGCAGTTGCCACCAGGAATGCACCGGGAATTGCCGAGGCCATGCGCTATGCCTCCCTTCAGATTACCCCCAGGGCAATGCTGAGCCGGGCGGCGTCTGTCATCAGGAACCAGACACTGATCGTGAACCTCCCGGGAAGTCCAAAGGCAGTGAAAGAGAATCTGGAGTGTATTATACAGTCCCTTCCACATGGATTGGAGATTATGAAGGGCATGACAGGAGAGTGTGGTCGTGAAAGATCAATACAATCGAAAAATTGAATACTTAAGAGTGTCAGTGACAGACCGGTGCAATCTGCGCTGTGTATACTGTATGCCCAAAGACGGAATTAAACAGGTAGCTCACAATCAGATACTGACCTACGATGAAATTATAAGAATATGCCGGATATGCGCCGGTGAAGGTATATCGAAGATTAAATTGACAGGAGGAGAACCCCTGGTGAGAAAAAACTTAAGCGAGCTTCTGTGCAGGCTAAAAGGGCTTGAGGGGGTTGAGCAGGTGACACTGACGACAAATGGAGTGCTTCTGACAGAGCAGATAGAAGATCTTGCAGCAGCAGGGCTGGATGCCGTGAACATCAGTCTGGATACGCTGGATTCCAGCCAATACAAAGCAATCACAAGGCGGGATGAACTTGATAAAGCCTTATTCGGGCTGAAGACAGTTTTGAAGTATCCAAATATCTCTGTGAAGGTGAACTGTGTCATTCTCCCGGGGATTAATGAAACACAATGGATTCCGCTGGCCGGGCTGGCTGCAGAGAAGCATGTGGATGTCCGTTTTATAGAAATGATGCCTATAGGGCTTGGCAAATCCTATCCGGGCAGCAGCCAGCAGGAAGTACTGGAGAAGCTGGAAGAAGCTTATGGGAAGCCAGAAGCTTTATCCGGCAGGTTTGGCAACGGACCTGCCGTTTACGTTGGGTTTCCGGAATTTTGCGGGAAGGTAGGATTTATCAGTGCAGTTTCCCACCAGTTTTGCGGAGAATGCAACAGAGTACGTCTGACGGCGGAAGGATTCTTAAAACCATGTTTACAATATTCCACAGGGGAAGATTTGAGAAAACTGCTGCGGGACGGTGCAGCGGATAAAGAACTGAAAGATGTAATAAAAAAAGTAATATTTGAAAAGCCCCGGTGTCATCGGTTTTCTGCCGCAGAAAATGCAGAAGAGAATACAGAAGATAATTTGGAGCTAAAGCAAATGTCAAGTATTGGAGGTTGATTATGGGAAAAGTAATTGCAGTCTGTACAAGCCCTGAAAAAGGGACGCAGAAGCAGAATATAGATGAAGCAGTCTTTATAGAAGACTTTGGTATAGAGGGAGATGCCCATGCGGGAAAGTGGCACAGACAGGTGAGTCTGCTGTCTTATGATAAGATTGAAGATTTCCGCAAAAGAGGGGCCCAGGTGGAGGACGGTGCATTCGGTGAAAATCTTGTAGTAGCAGGAATTGATTTCAAGGCACTTCCCATAGGTACACGTCTTAAGTGTAATGACGTAATTCTTGAAATGACTCAGATTGGGAAAGAATGCCATCACGGATGTACCATATTTCAGAAAATGGGTGATTGTATTATGCCCCGTGAAGGTGTGTTTTCAAAAGTGATCAAAGGTGGAGTGATCAAAGCCGGTGATACACTGGACGTGATATAAGTTAGCAAACATATAAGTTACTAAATGCATAAGGAATGATTTTAAATGACACAAGACAAAAAAGTTATATAGTAAATTTTAAGGCTGTTTCGGGAGGAAAAGTGAAATGAGATGGAATAAATTTCGTCTAAAGACGACGACGGAGGCGGAAGACATTGTCAGCAGCATGCTGATGGACTTGGGCATTGAAGGTGTGGAAATCGAGGATAAGGTTCCCCTTACTCGATCCGATAAAGAGCAGATGTTTGTGGATATCCTTCCCGAAACAGAAGAGGATGACGGAGTAGCTTATTTAAGTTTTTATACAGAAGCGGATGCCGACATAGGACAGACTCTAGCTGACATTAGAAGAGAGTTGGAAGAAATGTCTGATTATGTGGATGTGGGAGAGTGCCTGATTGAAGAATCTCAAACAGAGGATGTGGACTGGGTAAATAATTGGAAGCAGTATTTTCACCAGTTTTATGTAGACGATATACTAATTATTCCTTCCTGGGAAGATGTGGCACCTGCGGACAGTGATAAACTGGTGATTCACATAGATCCGGGGACTGCTTTCGGTACGGGTATGCACGAGACGACTCAACTTTGTATCCGTCAGCTCCGAAAATATGTAACTTCCGGACATAAGATTCTGGATGTAGGATGCGGCAGTGGGATTTTGGGTATGCTGGCACTGAAATTTGGAGCAGCCTATTTGGTGGGTACAGATTTAGATTCCTGTGCAATCAATGCTACTCATGATAATATGGAAGTCAATGGGATTTCGCGGGAAAGGTACGAAGTGCTGATCGGAAATATTATTGATGATAAAGCAATTCAGGACAAGGCGGGTTATGCCCAGTATGATATTGTTGTGGCAAATATTCTGGCAGATGTGCTGATAGAGTTGACACCGGTTATTGTAAATCAGATGAGAACAGGCGGCATTTACATTACAAGCGGCATCATTGATGATAAAGAAAAGATAGTTGCGGATGCAATAGAGAAGGCAGGACTGGAGGTCTTGGAAGTGACATATCAGGGCGAATGGGTGTCTGTGACTGCAAGAAAGAATTAGATAGTAAATAGTAAAAGGAGAACAAAGATGCATCATTTTTTTGCAGATCCTTGCCAGATTAAGAATAAAGTTGTATGTGTGGAGGGGGCAGACGTAAACCATATGAGAAATGTACTCCGCATGAAGCCGGGAGAACAGGTAAAAATAAGTGATGGACAGGGAAATGAGTATCTCTGTGAGGTCGGCCGGTATGAAGAAAAGTGTGCTCTCCTTAGCATTGTATCGTCCGGGAAAGGAGGGACAGAACTTCCTTCTAGGATATTTCTGTTTCAGGGTCTGCCTAAAAGTGATAAGATGGAACTGATAATTCAAAAGGCTGTGGAGCTTGGTGTGTATCAGATTATCCCTGCTATGACAAAACGTACTGTTGTGAAACTGGATGCAAAAAAGGCCGGAAAGAAAATAGAACGCTGGAACCAGATCGTATTAAGTGCGGCAAAACAGTCGGGCCGCAGCATGATTCCAGAGGTGATGCCGGTTATGACTTTCGGGGAAGCCTTGCAGTATGCGCGAAAAATGGATATTGTGCTCATACCTTATGAAAAAGCGGAAGGAATGGAAAAAACCGGGAAAATCATTTCTGCTGTACGCCCGGGGCAGGATATAGGTGTTTTTATAGGCCCCGAGGGCGGATTTGAAGAAGAGGAAGTGGAAAAGGCGGTACAGTCAGGCGCTCATCCGGTTACCTTGGGAAAGCGAATCTTGAGGACTGAAACGGCAGGACTTGCCATGTTGTCTATTTTAATGTACCAGCTGGAAAGTGTCACTGTCTCGCCCTGAGCATAATTTAGTAGTAAGAAAGTATAAAGGAAAGTTGGTATTATGGAAGTATATTTGGATAATTCAGCGACTACCAGGTGTTATCCGGAGGTCGGGGATTTGGTTTATAAAGTGATGTGCCTGGACTACGGTAATCCGTCCTCTATGCACAGAAAGGGTGTGGAGGCGGAGCACTATATAAAGGACTCAAAGGATAGGTTGTCAAAGATATTAAAAGTGAACCCAAAAGAAATCTTTTTTACCTCGGGCGGAACAGAAAGCGACAATCTGGCACTGATCGGCTCTGCAAGAGCAAACAGACGGGCCGGCAGCCATCTGATTACCACGGCCATTGAGCACCCTGCTATTTTGAACACAATGCGGTATCTGGAAGAGGAGGAAGGTTTCCGGGTGACCTACCTTCCGGTGGATGCAAACGGAAGAGTAAAATTGGATGCTTTAAAGGAAGCACTGTGCCAAGATACAATCCTCGTCTCTATTATGTATGTCAATAATGAGATGGGGGCTGTGCAGCCGGTGGATGAGGCTGTACAGATTGTAAAAAGCTATAATCCGTCCATTTTGTTCCATTCAGATGCAGTGCAGGGATTTGGAAAATATCATATTTACCCCAAAAGGCAGGGGATAGATATGCTTTCCGTCAGCGGACATAAGATTCATGGGCCAAAGGGTATAGGATTTATTTATATTAATGAAAAAACAAAGATACGACCGATTGTTTTTGGAGGAGAGCAGCAGAAGAATATCCGCTCAGGGACAGAAAATGTACCGGGTATTGCGGGCATGGGCCTGGCGGCGGAGATGATTTACCAGGATATGGATATGAAGGTGGCTTTAATGCGTGATCTGAAATCTTATTTTCTAGAAGGAATTTCTAAAATTGAGAATACAACCGTTCATGGCCTGACAGACGAGAATAGTGCACCTCATATTATCAGTGTAGGGGTTGCCGGAATCCGCAGTGAAGTGCTTTTGCATGCACTGGAAGATAAAGGGATTTATGTCTCTTCCGGTTCCGCATGTTCTTCCAACCATCCGTCGGTCAGCGGAGTGTTGAAGGGCATCGGGGCAGCAAAAGAATATCTGGATGCGACACTTCGGTTTAGCATGTCGGAGCTCACAACAAAGGAAGAAATTGACTATACGTTAGAAACGTTATATAATTGTATTCCGATGCTGCGGAAATATACCAGAAGGTAGAAGTTATACAAAAGGAGACCATACATGAGATTTCATTCATTTTTAATAAAATACGGCGAAATCGGTATAAAAGGAAAGAACAGATATCTGTTTGAAGATGCACTTGTCCGGCAGATTCGTTTTTCGCTAAAAGACGTAGATGGCGATTCCTATGTCCATAAGGCACAGGGAAGAGTGTATGTGGAATGTACTGGTGAGTACGATTACGAGGAGACTGTGGAAGCCCTTAAGAGGGTGTTTGGCATTGTAGGCATCTGCCCGGTTGTGCGGGTGGAGGACCGGGGCTTTGAACAGCTCTCAAAAGATGTTGTATCCTACATGGAAGGAATGTATCCGGAGGGAAATCTGACCTTTAAGGTGGAAGCCAGAAGAAGTAAGAAGCAGTATCCCATGACTTCAATGGAGATTAATTCTGAGTTGGGTGGCGTGATTTTGGATGCATTTCCTGGGATGAAAGTGGATGTACACAATCCTGAGATTCGGCTGAATGTGGAGGTTCGGGAAGAAATCTATCTGTACTCAGAGACTATTTCCGGCCCCGGCGGGATGCCGGTAGGGACAAACGGGAGAGCTATGCTGCTTCTTTCGGGAGGTATTGACAGTCCGGTTGCAGGCTACATGATTGCAAAACGCGGCGTGCAGCTTCATGCAACATATTTCCACGCGCCGCCGTATACCAGTGAACGCGCTAAGGAGAAAGTAGTAGACCTGGCAAAGCTGGTTTCCAGATATGCAGGGCCGATTCAGCTTCACGTAGTAAACTTTACAGATATTCAACTCTATATTTATGAAAAGTGTCCGCATGAGGAGTTAACGATTATTATGCGCCGCTATATGATGAAGATAGCCGAGTATTTTGCTAAAGAAAATCACTGCCTGGGGCTCATCACAGGGGAGAGTATCGGACAGGTGGCCAGCCAGACCATGCAGAGCCTTGCAGCTACGAATTCGGTATGTACACTTCCGGTCTACCGTCCGCTAATAGGATTTGATAAACGTGAGATTGTGGAAATTGCAGAAAAAATAGATACATTTGAGACCTCGATCCAGCCCTTTGAGGACTGCTGTACCATATTTGTTGCAAAGCATCCGGTGACAAAGCCAAACCTGGAAAGAATTGAGAAGTCCGAAAGAAATTTGGAAGAGAAGATTGATGAACTGGTTAAGACTGCCATTGAGTCTGCCGAAATTATAACAGTAGAACAGTCAAAGACCCCGTAGCAAGCTGACGGGGCATCAAACTTGCAGCGCAGCAAGCTGCGGGGTATTTGACCCTCGCGGCAGTCGCCAAATGGAAATACAAGCATTTCCGCTTGGCTCGTTGCTCGCGGAAATAAAGAAGAGCCTGGCTTGCCAGACTCCGCGCCGTAGTATGGCCGCTGGTGCGGCCTTATTGCTTGTAAGCTGTCCTATTTGATAATGTATGGATCTAATGCGGTAAGAATTGTGTCTGTGACATTATCCTCAGCGTGGATGTTTAATTCAATTGGTTTTGAAAGATCCAGACTGAAAATACCCATGATTGATTTGGCGTCTATTACATATCTTCCGGAGACTAAATCAAAGTCATTGTCAAATTTTGTGATTTCGTTTACAAATGATTTTACCTTATCGATGGAATTTAAAGAAATCTGTACTGTTTTCATTGTATATTCCCTCCTTAATGTGTGTTGGTCGAGGCATTTTGCCTTACGTATATTTTACGGGAAGAGAGTTTAAAAGTCAAGGAACAAAGCTTTAAAAAAACAGGAGAATTATTATGAAAAAAGTAGCACTGCATAATCTTGGGTGCAAAGTAAATGCATATGAGACGGAGGCCATGCAGGAAATGTTGGAAACAGCCGGATATGAGATTGTCCCCTTTAAAGAGGGGGCAGATATCTATATTATTAATACCTGCACCGTGACTAACATTGCTGACCGTAAATCCAGACAGATGCTTCATAGGGCAAGGAAAATGAACCCTCAGGCACTTGTTGTTGCCGCAGGCTGCTATGTGCAGACTCAAGAGGTGCCGGATCCGTGCATAGATGTTGTGATAGGAAATAATAAAAAGCAGGATTTACTTTCGATTTTGGAAGAATATGATAAGGATACCCTTATTGATATCAACAACACAAAAGAGTATGAGAATCTGCACCTGTCAAGAACGGGAGAGCATACAAGAGCTTATATCAAGGTACAGGACGGATGTAACCAGTTTTGCTCTTACTGCATTATCCCTTATGCGAGAGGGCGGGTCAGGAGCCGCGTTAAGGAGGATGTGATTGAGGAAGTAAAGCGGCTTGCACAGAATGGATATCAGGAGGTGGTTCTCACAGGAATTCATCTCAGCTCCTACGGTATCGATTTTGAGGAGGGCGAAGAAAATCTGTTGTCCTTGATACAGACGGTGCATGATGTGGAGGGGATCAGGAGAATCCGTTTGGGGTCACTGGAACCCCGTATTATTACAGAAGAGTTTGCGCGTACTATTTCAGCTCTGCCGAAGATGTGTCCGCATTTTCATCTGTCACTGCAAAGTGGATGTGACGCTGTGCTAAAAAGGATGAACCGCCGGTACACAAGCGGAGAATACTATGAAAAATGTGCCCTGCTCAGAAAATATTTTGAAAATCCGGCACTTACGACAGATGTGATAGTCGGGTTCCCCGGGGAGACTAATGAGGAATTTGAAGAGTCTAAAGCGTTTATTGAAAAAGTGGAGTTTTATGAGGCCCATGTGTTTAAGTACTCTAAAAGACAGGGCACAAAAGCTGCGGTTATGGAGGAACAGATCCCTGAACAGATAAAGTCCAAGAGAAGTGACATTCTTCTTGCCCTCAATGAGGAAGGCCGGCAGGCATACGAGAAAAGCTTTGTTGGAAAGGAAGTTGAGGTGCTTGTGGAAGAAAGCGTGGAAATCGGAGGAGAAACCATGCAGATTGGACACACGCGGGAATACATGAAAGTTGCAGTGAAGACAAAAGAAAACCTACAGAATCATATTGTAAAAGTGCAAATTGAAAATGATTTACAAATTATTCATTGAATTTTAGATAGGTTTATATTAGAATTGAAGATAGGCAGATAACATGGGTTGCTTGTTACAGTTCAGCCATAAGCCGAATCATGCTTAGGCCGAACTATAACAAACATAAGAAAACATACAAAACGGAGGAGAAGTAATGAGCGATTTAAGCAACACCCAATTCTTTCAGGTTGAGCCGGGCCCGCAGATTTCCGCCAGGGATATTCTGGAGATCGTGTTTAAGGCATTGAAGGAGAAAGGATATAATCCGGTGAATCAGATTGTCGGTTATATCATGTCCGGTGATCCGACTTATATCACAAGCTATAACGGAGCGAGAAGCCTTGTGATGAAGGTGGAGAGGGACGAGCTTGTAGAAGAACTGTTAAAGGCGTATATAAGCCATAATTCGTGGGAATAATATTTATGCGGATTATGGGACTTGATTATGGCACAAAGACTGTAGGCGTGGCAATTAGTGACGCGCTGGGTCTTACTGCCCAGGGAATTGAAACAATTCAGCGAAAAGAGGAGAATAAGCTTCGGCGCACTCTGGCGCGTATAGAGGAGCTGATTTCTGAATATGATGTAGATAAGATTGTGCTTGGCTTTCCAAAGCACATGAATAATGATATTGGAGAGCGCGCACAGAAATCTCTGGAATTTGGCGATATGCTGATTAGGCGGACCGGGCTGGAAGTCATCATGTGGGATGAACGGCTGACAACTGTGGAGGCAGAGCGGGTTTTGATTGAGGGCAATGTGAGACGGGAGAACCGCAAGAAGTATATTGACAAGATTGCTGCGGTATTTATCCTGCAGGCTTATCTGGATTCTGAGTATTTAAAGCAGGAAAGCAGGAAAGAGCCGGAAGAATAAGAGGATTTTTATGGAAAAAATTAAATTTACCTTTGAAGATACAGGTGAATCTGAAGAATTCTTTGTGCTGGAACAGACAAAGATTAACGGGAATGTATACATACTGGTTACAGACTCGGAAGAAGACGACGCAGAGTGTATGATTTTGAAGGATACATCTTTCCCCGGTGACGAGGAAAGTGTATATGAGATTGTCGACGACGACACAGAACTTATGGCGGTTGCCGATGTTTTTGAAGAGTTGTTGGAAGATGTAGATATTGAAATGTAAAGTCTTAGGATTTTTACAATAAATTAACTTGCTGCAAATGAAGTGGAGTATAGCGATGGAACAGAAAAAAGTACAGGAGCTGCTGAATGAAAAGCTGAGAGAAAAGGGACTGAAAGTAACGCAGCAGAGAATACTTGTTTTACAGGTCCTGGCAGACAAGAGCGGCAGCCACATGACAGCCGAAGATATTTATGAGCTGATAAGGGAAAAGTATCCCGAGATTGGACTGGCTACTGTTTATCGTACTTTACAGCTGCTTCTTGAAATTCAACTTGTGGATAGTATTAACCTGGATGATGGATGTGTCAGATATGAGATCGGACATATGTTTGAAGGAGAAATGAAACACAACCATCATCACCTGATATGCAGAGCATGCGGGACGGTTTTTCCTTTTGAGGATGACCTTCTGGATGAACTGGAAAGCCATATTGAAGAAGCTACAGGTTTTCATGTACTGGACCATAAGTTGAAATTTTACGGACTGTGTAAAGATTGCCTCAATAAAAGCAAATAATCCGTTTTTGTTTTCAAAAGAGAGAACGTGATTGATGGACGGAGGATTGCTGTTTTTTTCATGCGCGAAAGCAGGTACATAAAACACATGGAGGTGTAGAATTATTGAAAAAACAAAATGAAGGAAAATTAAGGATTATCCCTCTCGGCGGTTTAGAACGGATAGGGATGAATATTACTGCCTTTGAATTTGAGGACAGTATTATTGTTGTAGACTGCGGGCTTGCGTTCCCGGAGGACGACATGCTCGGTATCGATCTGGTGATACCGGATGTGACATATTTGAAAGATAATATAGACAAGGTAAAAGGATTTGTCATTACTCATGGACATGAGGATCATATAGGGGCGCTTCCCTATGTGCTAAAGGAAATTAATATTCCGATATATACAACAAAGCTGACTATGGGAATTATTGAGAATAAGCTGAAGGAGCATAATCTGCTGCGGAGCACAAAGAGAAAAGTTGTGCGTCACGGACAATCCATCAACCTTGGAAAATTCAGAATTGAATTTATTAAGACGAATCACAGTATTCAGGATGCATCCGCACTGGCAATTTATTCACCGGCAGGAACTGTGGTGCATACAGGTGACTTTAAGGTGGATTACACACCCGTATTTGGTGATGCAATTGATCTGCAGCGTTTCGCAGAGATTGGAAAGAAAGGTGTGCTGGCATTAATGTCAGACAGTACAAATGCAGAGCGCAAAGGTTTTACTCCGTCTGAGAAGACTGTAGGGAAGGCTTTTGACCAGATTTTTACGGAACATCAGGACACCCGTCTTATTATTGCTACCTTTGCATCCAATGTGGACAGGGTGCAGCAGATTATAAATTCTGCTTATAAGTACGGGCGTAAAGTAGTGGTAGAAGGACGGAGCATGGTAAATATTATTTCTACGGCATCCGAGCTGGGCTATCTGAACGTGCCGGAGAATACTCTGATTGAAATCGATCAGATGCGAAACTATCCTCCGGAGAAGATGGTACTCATCACCACAGGAAGCCAGGGAGAGTCTATGGCGGCTCTGTCACGCATGGCGGCAGATATACACCGCAAGGTGACAATTCAGCCAAATGATACAATTATTTTCAGCTCCAATCCGATTCCGGGAAATGAAAAATCTGTTTCCCGTGTAATCAATGAGCTTTCGGAAAAAGGAGCAAATGTAATTTTCCAGGATGTCCATGTATCAGGCCATGCCTGCCAGGAAGAACTGAAATTGATATATTCGCTTGTAAAGCCTAAGTATGCAATCCCGGTTCACGGTGAATACCGGCATTTGAAAGCCAATGCGGGCATTGCTGAGTCACTTGGAATTCCCAAGGAGAATATCTTCATTATCCAGTCAGGAGATGTGATGGAGATCAGCCAGGATGAGGCGAAGGTTGTAGATAAGGTGCACACAGGAGCTATTCTGGTGGACGGTCTTGGAGTGGGTGATGTAGGAAATATTGTGCTCAGAGACAGACAACATTTGGCAGAGGATGGAATTTTAATCGTAGTTTTGACCCTGGAAAAGGGGACAAACCGCCTGTTGGCGGGCCCGGATATTGTGTCCAGAGGTTTTGTCTATGTGCGCGAGTCAGAAGGTTTGATGGAGGATTCCCGGAAAGTAGTATCCGATGCTCTGGATAAGTGTCTGTCAGGCAAACATGCAGACTGGAATAAGATTAAGCTGGTGATTCGTGATACACTGAATGATTATATTTGGAAAAAGACCAAGAGACGTCCTATGGTAATTCCGATTATTATGGATGTAGAAGGGTAAAATATGATAGTCGATGAACGTATTACTACATTCATCAATTCACTAGAAACAGAGAACAGCGAAATATTGGAGGCAATAGAAAGAGAAGCATTGGATACGAATGTTCCGATTATCAGAAAAGAAATGCAAAGCTTTCTAAAAGTGCTTTTAATGATACAAAAACCTATGCGCATCCTCGAGGTGGGGACTGCCGTAGGTTTCTCTGCGTTATTGATGAGTGAATATGCCCCTGAAGGGTATAAGATTACAACGATTGAAAAATATGAAAAAAGAATCCCTGTCGCCAGAGAAAATTTCCGCAGAGCCGGCAGAGAAAATCAGATTACTCTGCTGGAAGGGGATGCACTGGAGGTGCTTAAAGGTCTGACAGGAAGCTATGATTTTATTTTTATGGATGCGGCAAAGGGTCAGTACATTCACTATATGCCGGAGGTTCTGCGGCTGCTGAAAGCCGGAGGAACCCTTGTGTCCGATAATGTACTGCAGGACGGGGATATTATAGAATCCCGCTTTGCGGTAGAGCGTAGAAACCGTACCATCCACGCACGCATGCGGGAATATTTGTATGAGCTGAAGCACCATGAGGATCTGGTAACATCGATCCTCCCCCTGGGAGACGGTGTTGCCGTCAGTACAAAGAAGTAGAAATACCCTAGGGCATACCTGTATGGCCATTCGGCCTTGAAAGTAGAAATACCCTAGGGCATACCTGTATGGCCATTCGGCCGTGAAAGGAGAAATGAAATGGGAAGACACCCAGAACTTTTAATTCCGGCAAGCAGTTTGGAGGTACTAAAAACAGCAGTTAACTTTGGGGCAGACGCTGTATATATCGGCGGGGAGGCCTTTGGGCTCAGGGCCAAGGCAAAGAACTTCTCTATGGAAGATATGAGGCTGGGGATAGAATTTGCCCATAAACACGATGTGAAAGTATACGTCACGGCAAATATTCTGGCCCATAATCAGGATCTGGAAGAGGTTCATGAGTATTTTCAGGAACTTAAAGAAATCAAACCAGATGCTCTGATTATTGCCGATCCGGGAGTTTTTGACATTGCAAAGGAGGTGTGCCCTGAGATTGAAAGGCATATCAGTACACAGGCAAACAACACCAATTATGGAACCTACAATTTCTGGTACCGACAGGGCGCCAGCCGCGTTGTAACCGCCAGAGAACTTTCCCTGGAAGAAATAAGGGAACTCCGTGCGAATATTCCGGAAGACCTGGAGATAGAGACATTTGTCCACGGGGCAATGTGTATTTCCTATTCCGGCAGATGCCTGCTGAGCAACTACTTTACAGGCAGAGATGCCAACCGGGGGGCATGCACACATCCATGCCGCTGGAAATATTCGGTAGTGGAGGAGACCAGGCCCGGCGAATATATGCCGGTATATGAAAATGAGAGGGGAACCTATATTTTCAATTCCAAGGACCTCTGTATGATAGAGCATATTCCGGAATTGCTGGAATCAGGTATTGACAGTCTGAAGGTGGAGGGCCGCATGAAGACAGCCCTTTATGTGGCAACAGTGGCCAGGACATACAGAAAAGCTATTGACGATTATAAACAGGATCCGGAGCTTTACCGGAAAAATATGTCATGGTATCTGGAGCAAATATCCAACTGTACCTACCGTCAGTTTACTACAGGATTTTTCTTTGGAAAACCGGATGAAACCACACAGATATATGACAATAACACTTATGTGAAAGAGTATACGTATCTGGGGATAGTCGGTGGGGAAAAAGCTGGTCTGTACCAGCTAGAACAACGGAACAAATTCTCTGTAGGCGAAAAGATTGAAATTATGAAGCCGGATGGCTCTAACATAGAGGCAGAGGTGCGCCGGATTGTCAACGAAAATGGAGAATCCCAGGAAAGCGCACCTCATCCCAAACAGGTGCTGCGTATTGAATTAAGCGAAAAAGCCCGGTGGGGGGATATACTGCGGAGGAAAGAATAGCGGGGGTTTTTTAGAAAAATTCCCGCAATTTTTCCACAGCACTCTTTTCTATACGGGAAACATAGGAGCGGGAAATGCCAAGCTGCCTTCCGATTTCCCGCTGTGTGTATTCTTCCCCGTTATACAGTCCATATCGCATTTTCAGGACGAGCCGCTCTCGAGGGGAGAGTTCATTTTCCACTTTTTCGTACAGCTTTTGTATATTTTCTTTGAGGTAAATTTTTTCAGGTACATCTGTTTCATCTGCTTCAATAATGTCATACAATTTAATTTCATTGCCTTCTCGGTCAGTTCCGATAGGCTCGTATAAAGATATCTCCTTATTGGTTTTTTTTCTGGCTCTTAAGTACATAAGGATCTCATTTTCTACACACTTGGATGCATAGGCGGCAAGCCGGTTTCCTTTTTGTGGGTTAAAGGTTACGACAGCTTTAATCAGACCTATTGTTCCGATTGATATCAGGTCTTCAGGATCTTCATCCAGGTACTGATATTTTTTAATGACATGTGCAACGAGCCGCAGATTTCGTTCGATTAAGATATGTTTTGCCTGAAGGTCACCCTCTGTATATTTTTGCATGTAATATTTTTCTTCCGCTGGAGTGAGGGGATTTGGAAAGGATTTCAAGAAGAGCACCTCTAAGCACATTTGATATAGTCTATGTGGAAATTGCAGAAATTGTGCTTTTCCATCGAAAAAAAGGACATGGAGGCAGGCTGGAAGATTTGCCGGAGGGAACTTGACACTATTGTTTTTGTGAGATAATATGATACCAGGGTCAAAAGGTCATGCGTTTCATGCTTGCATGAAAAAGCATGACTTTGGGACCCGCAAAACATGAGAAAGTAGCCCGAATAGGGCGGATTTCGAATGTTTTTAGGATTGCGGGAGCACAAAGTGCGGAGCAATCCGTAGGTATCAGAGGGCAAAAGGTCATGCTGTTTCATGCAAACATGCCCGTCGTTCTTCCGGTAAATCTTTTCCGGAGCTATCAAATCAAGCCGATTCGGCTATATTTTTCAAACGATTTATGAGGACAGAGAGGGCATCGCCTGGATGTAGTACTCACTAATTTCTGATGAACCTCATTTGAGTTCTGCTCAGGCAGAAGTACATTTGTCCTCCGAAAAAAATTGTAGCTATTCAGGAGGCCAAGTTCAATTCTGCCCTGCCAATAGTTATAAAAAATCAGGAAAGGGGTGCATGAATGAGTTTCAGCACAGTTTTATCGGCTTCTATCCAGGGGCTGAAGGTAGAGTTTGTCAATGTGGAGGCAGATGTGAGCAACGGGCTGCCCGGGTTCCATATGGTGGGATACCTTTCTTCAGAGGTGAAGGAAGCAGCGGAAAGGGTGAGGACGGCCATTAAAAATTCAGGCATGGACTATCCGGCAAAGAAGACAGTGATTAATCTATCACCCGCTACTGTGAGAAAAAGAGGGGCTGCTTTTGACTTGCCCATTGCAGTGTCTATTCTAGCTTCTTTGGGGCAAATCAGGGAAAGAAGTGTCAGAAACACTCTCATTATAGGAGAATTGGGACTTGACGGGGGGATTCAGGAGGTGCCGGGAATCCTTCCCATTGTGTTGGCAGCCAGGGATGCCGGGATTCCGCTCTGCATTGTACCAAAAGCAAATGCAGCGGAGGGAGCGTTGGTGGAAGGAATACAGGTAATAGGGGCAGGAAGTTTGGCGGAGGTGCTGGGATTTTTGTCAGGGAGTATTGCATTGGAGCCGGAGCCTTATCCGGAGGATAAAGTAAATTCCTGCATAAAAGAGATGCCGGATTACAGTGACATTTGCGGACAGGAAACAATAAAAAGGGCTGTGGAAGTGGCAGTTGCGGGAGGGCATAACCTTCTTTTCGTAGGGCCGCCCGGCAGTGGAAAGACTATGGCAGCAAAGCGGATTCCCGGTATTTTGCCGCCTATGACCATGGAAGAAAGCATGGAGATTACGAAGATATATAGCATTATGGGACGGATTGATGCAAAAGCGCCTTTGATTCAGCAAAGGCCGTTTAGAAATGTACATCATACAGCGACGAGGGCTGCGTTGATTGGAGGGGGGCTGATACCGACACCGGGGGAAATCAGCCTGGCTCACAGGGGGGTGCTTTTTCTGGATGAGCTGCCTGAGTTCCAGAGAGCAGTATTAGAAGTGCTGCGGGAGCCTCTGGAAGAACATAAAATCCGCATATCGAGAACGCATGGAAATTACGTGTTCCCGGCAAATTTCATGCTTGTGGCGGCCTTAAACCCCTGTCCCTGCGGATGTTATCCAGACATGGAGCGGTGTACCTGTACCTCCGGCCAAATTCAAAATTACCTGGGAAAAATAAGCCAAGCCTTTTTGGACCGCCTTGAAATTTGTGTTGAAGCACCCAAGGTAACATATGAATCACTTTCGAGAGAGAAGAAGGGAGAAAATTCTTCCCAAATAAGAGAAAGAGTATGTAGGGCAAGAGATATCCAAAATGACCGGTATAAGGGTACCAAAATTGCTACAAATGCCATGCTCCAAGTGAAGGAACTTGATAAATACTGCAGGCTTGGAAAGGAAGAGAGCCGGCTTATAGAACAGGCATTTACAGCTCTCGGGCTCACTGCAAGGACATATCACAAGATACTGAAAGTATCAAGGACAATTGCTGATCTGGATCAGGCAGAAAGCATTTGCGTAAAACATATTAAAGAGGCTATAGGATACCGGACAATAGACAAAAAATACTGGGGAAGGTGAACAGATGAAATATGAATACTGGTTTGCACAGATTGCACGCGTAAATGATAGAAAAAAGTACTTTTTGAGAGAATACCTGGGAACTGCGAAGGACATATTTTATATAGAAGAAATGAAATTAAATAAAATGGAGTTCTTAAACGAACAAGATGTCAATACAATTATGCAGGCGAAGAAAACATTGGATCCGGATATGCTTTATAAAGATTTGAAGAAGAAATCTATCCGTTTTATCCCCTGGTTTTCTGAGGAATTTCCGGAAAAACTTTGCGAAATCCCCACGCCTCCGTATGCCCTTTATGTCAAGGGAAGTATACCGGAGAGGACAAAAAAGACTGTGGCAATTGTGGGAGCAAGACGCTGCACACATTATGGAGAAAAATATGCATTAGAGTATGGAGAAAAACTGGCACAGTGCGATGTATCCGTTATCAGCGGGCTGGCCAGGGGGATCGATGGTGCCGGACACCGCGGGGCACTGATGGGAAAAGGGAGCACGTATGCTGTGCTGGGCTGCGGTGTGGATATTTGTTATCCAAGGGAGCACATCGGGCTGTACACAGATATTTTGAGGCAGCAGGGGGGGATTCTGTCAGAGTTTCCCCCGGGAACGCCTCCCGTGGGCTGCAATTTCCCGAGGAGAAACAGAATTATCAGCGGACTGTCGGATGTTGTTCTTGTCATGGAGGCCGGAGAGAAGAGCGGTTCCTTGATTACGGCGGATATGGCATTGGAACAGGGAAGAGATATTTATGCCCTTCCGGGTCCTGTAAATAGCAGCCTGAGCCGGGGATGCAATCAGCTGATAAGGCAGGGGGCCGGCATTCTTTTATCTCCCGAAAGGCTGTTGGACGAACTGGGAATCCTCCCCATTTCTTCAGGCGAGAATACTGACAAAAATAAAAAAGTGCTTGAAACTGGAGAAAATATGGTGTATAGTCGACTTTGCCCGTATCCAAAGAATTTGAGCCAGCTCGCCGAAGAGACGGATTTGCCGCCGGGAGAAGTGTTGGAGAAGCTTGTATCGCTGGAATTACAAGGATACGTCAAGGAGATATCAAAGAATTATTATGTGACCTTATGACGGCAGTACCGTTAAAAGGCTGTTACAGTGCAGCTACAGACCGGAGCTTATTTTGGCTCGGCTGTAATGGAAAATAGACAGAGGCATTTGGTTGAGTGGAGGAAAGAGGTTTTTATGGCACGTTATCTGGTTATTGTAGAGTCGCCGGCAAAGGTAAAGACAATTAAAAAGTTCCTGGGGAGTAGGTATTCGGTGGCAGCATCGAATGGGCATGTCCGTGATTTGCCTAAGAGCCAGCTGGGAATAGACATAGAGAATGACTTTGAGCCAAAGTATATTACCATCCGTGGGAAGGGAGATATTCTTGCCAACCTGCGCAAAGAAGCCAAGAAAGCGGATAAAGTTTATCTTGCAACTGACCCTGACCGGGAGGGGGAAGCAATTTCCTGGCATCTGGCAGCGGCCTTGAAACTGGATGACAAGAAGATGAACCGTATCACATTCAATGAAATCACAAAAAAAGCCGTGAAGTCTTCTTTAAAAACACCGCGCGAGATAGATATGAATCTGGTGGATGCCCAGCAGGCCCGCCGTGTTCTGGACAGAATGGTAGGTTACCGTATCAGTCCTGTTCTCTGGGCCAAAGTAAAGCGGGGCTTAAGCGCCGGAAGAGTACAGTCTGTGGCCTTGCGCCTCGTGGCTGACAGAGAAGCCGAAATCGATGCATTTATACCGGAAGAATACTGGACATTAGATGTTATATTAAAGGTGAAAGGGGAAAAGCGTCCCCTTACGGCCAGATTCTATGGCACAGATAAGCAGAAAAAAGCCATTGCTTCCCAAGAAGAACTGGATAAGATTATCAAGGCTATAGACAAAGAAGATTATAAAATTACAGATATTAAAAAGGGAGAACGCATACGCAGGGCACCCTTCCCATTTACAACAAGTACACTCCAGCAGGAAGCAGCAAAAGCTTTGAATTTCGGAACACAGAAGACTATGCGCATTGCGCAGCAGCTTTATGAAGGAATAGACATTAAGGGCAATGGAACAGTGGGTGTAATTACCTACCTGCGTACGGATTCCACAAGAATTTCAGAGGAAGCAGACGAGAGTGCCAGACAATACATTGAAAATAATTATGGGAAAGAGTACCTATCGGAAGGCTCAGGTCCCAAAAAGACCGAGAAAAAGATTCAAGATGCTCATGAGGCAATCCGTCCGACAGATATTAGCAGAACTCCTGCATCATTGAAAGACTCCCTTTCCAGAGATCAGTTCCGCCTGTATCAGCTTATATGGAAACGATTCACAGCCAGCAGGATGCAGCCTGCAAAATATGAGACGGTTTCTGTAAAGATCGGCGCCGGGGCGTACAGGTTTACGGTTGCAACCTCCAAGATAATATTTGAGGGCTTTCGTACGGTTTATACAGAGGCGGACGAAGAAAAAGAAGAAAGCAACGTTTTAGTAAACGGGCTGAATATGGATACCCAGCTTGCCAAAGACAAGTTTGATGCAAAGCAGCATTTTACTCAGCCTCCCGCACATTTTACTGAAGCAACTCTGGTGAAGACGCTGGAAGAGCTGGGGATTGGACGGCCGAGTACGTATGCACCCACAATCTCTACGATTTTGGGGCGCCGTTATGTGACTAAAGAGGCAAAAAATCTTTATATCACAGAAATCGGAGAAGTAGTAAATAATATTATGAAGCACTCTTTTTCAAGTATTGTAGATGAGAACTTTACTGCCAATATGGAAGGCCTTTTGGATATGGTGGCGGAGGGAAAGATACCGTGGAAAGAAGTCATCCGAAACTTTTATCCGGATTTGAACGAGGCGGTGGAAATTGCCGAGAAGGAACTGGAGAGCGTAAAGATAGAAGATGAGGTTACGGATGTGATCTGTGAAGAATGTGGCCGCCATATGGTTATAAAGTATGGCCCTCATGGAAAATTTCTTGCATGCCCAGGCTTCCCGGAGTGCAAGAATACAAAGCCTTATCTGGAAAAAATAGGAGTACCATGCCCGCTTTGCGGAAAAGAAGTAGTAATCCGCAAAACGAAAAAAGGCAGAAGATATTATGGGTGTGAAGATAACCCGGAATGTGAGTTCATGTCATGGCAGAAGCCCTCAAAAGAAAAGTGCCCGGAGTGTGGAAGCTACCTGGTGGAAAAGGGCAATAAACTGGTATGTGCCAACGAAAAATGCGGATATGTCCGAAACCTGAAAAAAAGTTGATAAAATGTCATTGATATTTATAAAATTGTATGATAACATGTCTATATCAAAGGGTTTGGAACGAGTTGTATACACAATAAGGTATGGAGGAAATCAATGAGCGTACAGTTATTGGATAAGACAAGAAAAATCAATAAGTTACTGCATAACAATAATTCCAGTAAAGTTGTTTTTAATGATATTTGTGACGTTCTCACAGAGATATTGGAATCGAATGTTCTTGTAGTAAGTAAAAAGGGAAAGATACTTGGCATAAGTAAATGCAGCTGGGTGAATGTAATTAAAGAGCTGCTGGCAGAATCTGTGGGAGCACATATCGATGCAATACTTAACGAACGCCTGCTGAATATATTATCTACAAAAGAAAATGTGAATCTGGAGACACTTGGATTCTCCCCGGAGGCTGTAAAAGGCTATCAGGCCATCATCACCCCAATTGATATTGCAGGAGAGCGTCTTGGCACATTGTTTATTTATAAGCAGGATGCTGTTTATGAGATTGATGATATTATATTAAGTGAGTATGGAACCGCTGTAGTCGGACTTGAGATGCTGCGCTCCGTGAATGAAGAGAGTGCAGAAGAGTCAAGAAAAGAACACATCGTTCAGTCTGCAATCAGTACACTGTCATTCTCAGAACTGGAAGCGATTATTCATATTTTTGATGAGCTGGACGGAGTGGAAGGAATTCTTGTGGCAAGTAAGATTGCAGACCGCGTAGGCATTACCAGATCTGTGATTGTAAATGCTCTCAGAAAGTTTGAGAGTGCGGGAGTCATTGAGTCACGTTCTTCAGGGATGAAAGGGACCTACATCAAGGTTCTGAATGACTATGTTTTTACTGAACTAGAAAAGATTAAAAAAGAACGTTTACAGAAATAGAGCAGCCGTTTGCAGGGATGCCAAAGTTGGATAAGTAAGCAGGAGGGTATCAGATATCTGATACCCTTTCTTAGGATAATAAGCGGAGGTGAAGGAAGATGTATGAAGGAAATCCGGTAGACTTACAAATGGAAAAAGTAATATCGGCGGATGTAATTTTTGATGATACGGCGCGTCACTGCCAGGTTTTTAAGTATGATTTGGAGGATGACTACATATACTTGCAGTTAAAGGAAGATGACTTGACTGCGATTTCGCTGGATGCAAAATATCAATGCTATGTTTCTACAAAAAAAGAACTCTTATACTGTACAGGTTCGGTCAGAGAGCGTTTTCAGTCTGAACACGGAAATATGATAGTTTTTAAAATTGAAAACGGGTTTTATAATGTATCAGAAATAAAACGTCCGGTAAAGAGAAAATTTGGAGCAGATTTATAAAAGGATGAGTTTTATAAAGTAAATATAAAATTTAGAAACTCTGTTGACAAATCGAAAACAGAGTGCTATTTTATATCTATGAAGTTAGCACTCAAAAGAAAAGAGTGCTAATAAGAAACAAAAATCAAGGAGGAATTACAATGAAATTAGTACCATTGGGTGACAAAATTGTGTTAAAGCAATTAGAAGCAGAAGAAACAACAAAATCAGGCATTGTTCTGCCGGGACAAGCTAAAGAAAAGCCGCAGGAGGCAGAAGTTATTGCAGTTGGACCTGGTGGAAATGTGGATGGAAAAGAAGTGACCATGCAGGTGAAAACCGGTGACAAAGTCATCTACTCCAAATATGCGGGAACAGAAGTAGAGTTGGAAAGCGTGGAGTATATCATTGTAAAGCAGAGTGACATTTTAGCAATTGTAGAATAGAAGAATAGGAGTGACAGACATGGCAAAGGAAATTAAATACGGAACAGAAGCCAGAGCAGCATTGGAGAAAGGTGTTAATCAGCTGTCTGATACAGTAAGAGTTACATTGGGACCAAAGGGAAGGAACGTAGTGCTTGACAAATCCTTCGGCTCACCGCTTATCACCAATGATGGTGTGACAATCGCAAAGGAAATTGAACTGGAAGACGGTTTTGAAAACATGGGAGCACAGCTGATCAAGGAAGTAGCTTCCAAGACAAATGATGTAGCAGGCGACGGAACAACAACGGCAACAGTTTTGGCACAGGCTATGGTTCATGAAGGAATGAAGAATCTGGAAGCAGGTGCCAACCCTGTTATTCTCCGCAAAGGTATGAAGAAAGCTACAGAGACTGCGGTAGATGCAATTGCAAAGATGAGCAGCAAGGTAACAGGCAGCGAGCAGATTGCAAGAGTTGCAGCTGTATCTTCAGGTGATGATTCCGTTGGGAAAATGGTGGCAGATGCTATGGAGAAGGTTTCCAATGACGGTGTTATCACAATCGAAGAGTCCAAGACAATGCTGACAGAACTGGAACTGGTAGAAGGTATGCAGTTCGACCGCGGCTACATTTCCGCATATATGGCAACAGATATGGAGAAGATGGAAGCAAATCTGGAAGAGCCCTATGTGCTGATTACAGACAAGAAGATTTCTAACATTCAGGAAATTCTTCCTCTCTTAGAACAGATTGTGCAGGCAGGCGCAAGACTTCTGATTATCGCTGAGGATATTGAGGGTGAGGCACTGACCACTCTGATTGTCAATAAACTTCGTGGTACTTTCAATGTAGTAGCTGTAAAGGCACCGGGCTACGGTGACAGAAGAAAAGAGATGCTGCAGGATATCGCAATCCTGACAGGCGGACAGGTGATTTCCGAGGATTTGGGAATGGATCTGAAAGAAACTACAATGGAGCAGCTTGGCCGTGCAAAATCCATCAAAGTCCAGAAAGAAAATACAGTGATTGTAGACGGTTATGGAGATAAGAAAGCAATCGAAGACAGGGTTTCTCAGATCAAAAAAGGAATCGAAGAGACAACATCTGAATTTGATAAAGAAAAGTTACAGGAGAGACTTGCAAAACTGGCAGGCGGTGTAGCTGTTATCCGTGTAGGTGCTGCAACTGAAACAGAGATGAAAGAAGCAAAACTCCGCATGGAAGATGCTCTAAATGCAACGAGAGCGGCTGTAGAAGAAGGAATTATTGCAGGTGGTGGTTCTGCCTACATTCATGCTGCAAAAGAGGTTGCAAAGCTGACAGAGACATTGTCAGGAGATGAAAAGACAGGAGCTAATATCATTCTGAAGGCTCTGGAGTCTCCACTGTACCACATTGCATCAAATGCAGGCCTGGAAGGTGCGGTTATTATTAATAAAGTAAAAGAGTCCAAAGTAGGAATAGGTTTCGATGCTATGAAAGAAGAGTATGTAGACATGGTAAAGGAAGGAATCCTTGATCCGGCAAAGGTTACAAGAAGTGCATTGCAGAATGCCACGAGTGTAGCAGCCACATTACTCACAACAGAATCTGTAGTCTCTAATATAAAAGAAGACACACCAGCAATGCCGGCAGGCGGTGCAGGTGGAATGGGAATGATGTAATAAGTTTCCCGTCATAATAGAAAGTCCTGATGCAGTAGATTTCACTGCATCGGGACTTTTTGCTTGACAAGTTTCTCTAATTTCTGTACCATAGGGTTTAAAACATTTGTACATTATTAAAGAGAGGAGAAAGAATATGGGAAAAATAATCGGGGAAGGTATTACATTTGACGATGTGCTTCTGGTTCCGGCGTATTCAGAGGTTATTCCGAATCAGGTTGATTTGTCAACGTATCTGACAAAAAAGATTAAGCTGAATATTCCGATGATGAGTGCGGGGATGGATACAGTGACAGAACACCGCATGGCAATCGCCATGGCTCGTCAGGGAGGTATAGGCATTATCCATAAAAATATGTCAATTGAGGAGCAGGCAGAAGAGGTCGACAAGGTAAAGCGTTCTGAGAACGGGGTTATTACAGATCCTTTTTATTTGTCACCGGAGCATACACTGGGGGATGCCAATAATCTGATGTCCAAGTTCCGCATATCAGGTGTGCCGATTACAGAAGGAAAAAAACTGGTCGGAATCATTACAAACCGTGATTTGAAATTTGAAGAAGATCTCACGAAAAAGATAAAAGAACGTATGACTTCTGAGGGACTGGTCACAGCGAAAGAAGGTATTACACTGGAAGAGGCAAAGAAAATTCTTGCCAATGCCAGAAAGGAAAAACTTCCTATTATAGACGATGAAGGCAACTTGAAAGGTTTGATTACAATCAAGGATATTGAAAAGCAGATTAAGTATCCGTTATCTGCAAAAGATGTCCAGGGACGTCTCCTCTGCGGCGCAGCAATTGGAATTACAGCAAATTGCCTTGAGCGTGCCGGTGAGCTTGTGAAGGCAAAAGTCGATGTAGTTGTGCTGGATTCTGCTCATGGACATTCTAAAAATGTACTGCACACTGTGCGTATGATTAAGGAAAAATATCCGGAACTGCAAGTCATTGCGGGGAATGTGGCAACCCAAAAGGCCACAACGGCTCTCATTGACGCAGGTGTGGATGCCGTAAAAGTAGGAATTGGACCGGGATCCATCTGCACAACACGTGTAGTAGCAGGTATTGGTGTTCCTCAGATTACGGCTGTTATGAGATGCTACGAAGCAGCAAAAAAATACGGCATTCCGGTTATTGCAGATGGCGGTATTAAATATTCCGGCGACATGACAAAGGCGATTGCGGCGGGTGCAGATCTCTGTATGATGGGAAGTATTTTTGCCGGGTGTGATGAGAGTCCGGGAACTTTTGAACTGTATCAGGGAAGAAAATATAAAGTGTATCGCGGAATGGGTTCTATTGCCGCCATGGAAAACGGCAGCAAGGATAGATATTTCCAGTCGGAGGCAAAAAAGCTGGTTCCGGAAGGGGTAGAGGGACGTGTACCGTATAAAGGAACTGTAGAAGATACTGTGTTTCAGCTGATGGGCGGTCTTAGATCCGGTATGGGATACTGTGGCACTAAGAATATAGAGGACTTGAAACAAAATGGGCAGTTTGTAAAGATTTCTGCTGCATCACTGAAGGAGAGCCATCCTCATGATATTCACATTACAAAAGAGGCACCAAATTACAGCGTAGATGAGTAAAAATACAAGTCAAAAACAGATGAGAAAACGGGAATTTACGAAAAGACGCAGGATTACAAAAAGGTGGTTAAAAGTACACAAGGATTCTTTATGGATATATGGCGGAATAATAGTTCTGGCAATTGTGACAATCGTGATGGGAATATATTCCTGTGCTGCAGGCGGCAGAGGAAAAAGTACAGGCTTGGAGGCAGATGCCTCCAAGCCTGCTATTGATGTACAGCTTTTGGATGTCAACGAATATTCCAGACCTGGAATAAAGTCGGATTCAATCACTGGAATCGTTATACACTATACAGCAAACCCCGGAAGTACCGCTCAGGAGAACCGGGATTATTTCAATGGATTAAAAGATAGTCATGAAACCTCAGCCAGCAGCCATTTTGTGGTAGGGCTAGAAGGAGAAATCATACAGTGTGTACCCACCTGGGAACTGGCCTATGCATCTAACGGCCGAAACCATGATACTGTGTCCATTGAAAGCTGCCATCCGGACGAATCCGGCAAATTTACAGATGAGACTTACAAATCCCTGGTTCAGCTCACTGCGTGGCTGTGCAGGAAGTATGGGCTTACAGAACAGGAGGTTATAAGACATTATGATGTCACCGGGAAAAACTGTCCGAAATATTTTGTGGAAAACGAAGAGGCATGGGAACTTTTCAGAGGAGATGTAAAGGCAGCATTAGAGAAAGCCTAAGAATTTCGATGTACATATTAATTATGATTGAAAAGAAGACTATTCCGGCACTTGCCCCCACAGCAGAAAATTGTTATAATATGATACCAGGGTCAAAAGGTCATGCGTTTCATGCTTGCATGAAAAAGC
>ENA-UOOI01001254-UOOI01001254.1-fermentation-metagenome-genome-assembly--contig:-NODE-1254-length-27403-cov-4.024718_pt1 | contig 27403 bp, 27 predicted proteins | sample MGYA00245779_ERZ724027 | MGnify/ENA primary metagenome ERZ724027 (study PRJEB28704, sample SAMN03018318) | fermentation metagenome | biome: anthropogenic terrestrial biome; feature: soil; material...
TATCGTTGAACATGACAAATACCATCAGCGCCATCAGAAGCATCAGTCCTGCAAAGTTAATCATCCCTTCTACTTCCTGTTTGATTCCCTTGCCTCGAATCGCCTCTATGATCAGGAACAGAAGTCTTCCGCCGTCCAGAGCTGGAAACGGAATCAGATTCATCACTCCCAGATTGGCGGACAGTAATATCATAAAGTTTAAAAGGTTCATGATCACATAAAAGCCTCCATCAGCCCTGGAGCTGTTGATTGTCTTTCCAATCTCATCTACCACCCCAACTGGTCCGCTCAGGTCATTGACGGTAAACTTACCTGTAATGAGCATTGCAAGACTTTTCACTGTAGTCTTGATCCAATAGCCAATCTCTTTAACACTGTACTTTAAGATCAAAAGCGGAGGCTGTTTTTCTCTTCCAAGATTAAATACAAATCCAAGTGCTGCATTTTTGGTGAGCCTGGGTGTGACTGTGGCATCGTGAATTCGATCCTTATGCTGATATGTGATGTCCACAGAATCATCCGAAAACGGGTGACTGCTCATATAATCTTCCAGATCTTGATTGCTGTTTATCACCGTATGGTTTAGTTCCAATATGATATCTCCTACCTGTACTCCGGCCTTTGCCAGAGGATAGCCCGGCATAAGAGAAATCACTTCCGCTTTATTTTCCCCGGATTCATGGGTGAATCCAAGCATATATTTCTCTTCCGAGTCCGGGACATAGGTGACATCATGAGTCTTCCCATCACGTTTATAGCTCAATGTGATGTTGTCCGATGGAATTCCGTCCAGATTAACCTTCGTATATAAGTCTCTTCCTATAGAGATTCTGCTTCCCTCATATCTGGTGATTAGATCGCCCTCTTTGAGACCTGTCTCGGCAGCCGGTGATCCCGCTTCTACTTCTGTAATTCTGGGGGGATCAGATCCGACAAAGCTTATGATGATAATCGACAGAAAGAAAGCCAGAATCATGTTAAAAAGAGGTCCTGCAATAATAACCGACATACGCGCCCAGACCGATTTGCTGTTAAAAGCACCTTCTGCTTCAGAATTATCATCCTCCCCGAGCATCATGCAGGAACCTCCGAAAGGAAGTAGTTTCAGAGAATATTTAGTGTCATTCTTAACTGTTGAGAGAAGTGTCGGTCCCATACCGACGGAAAATTCGGTCACAGTGATGTGATTAGCCTTAGCCAGCAAAAAGTGACCCATCTCATGTATAATCACCACAATGCTGAAAATAAGTACTGCAATAATAATGTTAATAATCAAATACTCCACCTGCTTTCAATCCAGTCGTAAGTTTCAGCTTCAGCACTTAAGATTTCATCGACAGTAGGATTATCAAGCACCTGATGATGGTCCATCGCACCCTCGATGATATTATAGATATCCAAAAAACCAACTCTGTGTCCTAAAAACATTGCCACAGCACGTTCATTTGCCGCATTGAACACGGTGGGCATCGAACCGCCTTCCTTTGCCGCACGAAAGGCAAGCGGAAGCCCTCGAAATGTCCCGGTATCAGGAACTTCAAAATCAATCTGTGTCAATGTGGTAAAGTCAAGCCGCCTGCCACTTGCATAGCGGCGATTCGGATAATATATGGCATATTGTATGGGAATCTTCATGTCCGGCGTTCCAAGCTGTGCCATAACCGCACCATCCTGAAACTGGACCATGGAATGGATGGTACTGCTCGGCTGCACTACAACCTGGATCTGATCAATATCCACATCAAAGAGCCAGCTGGCCTCCATCACTTCCAGTCCTTTATTCACCAGTGTCGCTGAATCAATCGTAATCTTATTTCCCATAGACCATGTCGGATGTCTCAGCGCATCCTCCACGCAGACATTTTTCAATTCCTCTGTCTTCTTCCCGCGGAAGGGACCTCCGGAAGCAGTGATTAACAGCTTTTCAATTGTCTTCTTATCCTCGCCGTTTATGCATTGAAAGATTGCACTATGTTCACTGTCAACTGGAAGGATCTGCACCTTGTGTTTTCTGGCAAGCGGAATGATAATATGTCCAGCTGTAACCAAAGTCTCTTTGTTTGCGAGAGCAATGTCTTTTCCTGCTTTGACTGCCTCAATCGTCGGCAGTATCCCAATCATGCCAACCACTGCTGTGACAATCATATCGGCCTCGCTGATGGATGCCAGTTCTAGCAGGCCATCCATTCCATATACCACTTTAGTATTAGTATCCGAAATTGCTCTTTTTAATTCACGAGCATGGTTTTCATCCCAGACTGCTGCAAGTTTCGGTGAAAATTCACGCACCTGTTCCTCCAGTTTTCTGATATTTGAGCGGGCACTGACAGCCAGCACTTCTATATCCGTATTCTCCCGCACGACCTCCAGTGTCTGAGTTCCAATCGAACCAGTGGAACCTAATATCGCTATTTTCTTCATATATTTTCCTCCCTCATCGCGTGATCCGGTCTGCGTCTTAACCTATCAGAAAAGACGAGAGGTAGTATATGACAGGTGCCGTGAAGATAACGCTGTCAAAACGATCCATGATCCCGCCATGACCAGGTATCAGGGTACCATAATCTTTAATCCCCATATTTCGCTTAATCGCAGACGCTCCGAGATCTCCAACCATAGAAATCACTGCTCCGACTGCACAGATGATGGCATATTGGTAAGATAAACCATATGTCGCCAGCTGGAACAAAAATCCGAGAAGTGCGGCTCCACATACCCCTCCAACTGCTCCCTCTATCGATTTTTTCGGGCTGAGCGCGGGCGCCATCTTATGCTTTCCGAAAAGGATACCCACGCAGTAGGCACAAGTGTCAGCACCCCATGAACACAAGAATATCAGCCATACATGATACTTGCCGCCTTCAATCATCCTGGTCTGATAAATATAAGAAAGCATAACACCAACATATATAACTGCAAAAAGAGCCCCAGTCACTTGGTTCGCATGATACCTGGGAAAGGTGAAGACATAGACACACATGACCAGCATGAGTGATGAGATGAGTGCCATACCGGGCAGATCCAGGTTATTGATGTGCATATGTCCGATTCTCACATCTGGAAGTACCACAGCTGCATAATACAGGATAATACCAATGTAACTTGCCGCGGAAAGGGTATTGAGCTTTTCATCCTGAACTTTTAAAGCCTTAAGAAGTTCATATGCACCAATCAAAGAGACGATCAAAAGAGTTGCAAAAAGGATGGTTCCTCCTGTCCCAATGGTTAAAAGAGCAATTAAAACTAATACGATTCCGCTCATCAGTCTTGTTGTGAACATGATGGATCCCCTTTCACCGCCCCAAATCTCCGGTCTCTGTTATTATATTGGCGAATAGCCTTGACCAATTCCTCTTTGTTGAAATCCGGCCAGAGAACATCTGTAAAATAAAATTCTGAATAGGCAAGCTGCCATAACAAGAAATTCGAAAGACGTTGTTCACCGCTTGTGCGGATCATCAGATCCGGATCGGGAATCCCTGCCGTGTCAAGATATGCCTCGAACGTATCAGATGTAATTGCGTCTGCACTTTGTTTTCCATCTCTGACATCTGCTGAAAGTTTTGATACAGCTCTTAAGATCTCGTCCCGCCCTCCGTAGTTTAAGGCAATCTGAAAATAAAGCTTACGATAGTCCTTCGAATAGTCTTCCAGAGTCCTGATGCTTTCCTGAATATCATCATCAAAAACACTCGTTTCACCAATAACTCTGACACACATCTCATTCTCCCTGGAACTTTTGATACATCTTTTCAGATAGCGGCGAAAAAGATTCATAAGACCATCCACTTCTTCCCTTGATCTCTTCCAGTTCTCCGTAGAAAAAGCATACACTGTCAGATATTTGATTCCCAGATCTCTGGCGGTGTAGCAGATCTTCTCAAGGTTATCGCATCCCACCATATGTCCATAACCTCTGGGCATTCTTTTTTTCCTTGCCCAGCGCCCATTTCCATCAAGAATAATTGCCACGTGATTTGGCACATTCATAATAAAATACTCCTTTTAGAAAAACGATAGAAAGAAACACGGTATCATATCCGTCATTTCTTTCTATCCCTCTCAAATTTAACTTCGTAATACACGGGTAACTGTACATAAATACACTCCCGCAATTTTGCATATCTTACACTGTGAGAATTTCTTTTGATTTTAATTCAATTAATTCGTCGATTTTTTTGACAAATTTGTCTGTTGATTTTTGAATCTCATCTTCCAGTTCCTTAATTTCATCTTCCGAGACATCCTCTTTAGCCAGTTTTTTTAGGTTGTCATTCGCATCACGGCGGATATTGCGGATTGCGATCTTTCCATTTTCACCTTTCTTTTTGACGTCCTTTACCAGTTCTTTTCTCCGTTCCTCTGTAAGTTCAGGAAATACAAGCCTGATAACTTTTCCGTCGTTATTAGGATTAATCCCAAGATCAGAAACCTGAATTGCTTTACAGATTTCCTTCACAAGGGACGGCTCCCATGGCTGAATCTGGATCATTCTGGCCTCCGGAACCGAGATGTTAGCAACTTGCTGTAATGGCGTAGGAGTGCCATAATAATCGACTGTAATACGGTCTAACACGTGTGGATTTGCACGTCCTGCCCTGATTGTTCCAAGTTCATTCTCGAGACTTTTAATCGACTTTTCCATCTTAGAGTTACACTCTTTAATATTTGCATCCATAATCTAACATTCCCTCCCTGGCGCTTTTTAAACAGTTATTTTTGTCCCATTATTAATTCCACGTGCAGCATCTATGATTCCATCTTGTTCATTTAATAAAAACACTTGCATCGGCATGTGGTTCTCCATGCACATAATTGATGCAGTCATATCAACAACAGCAAGTTTTTCATTAATTACCTGCTGTATTGAAACCACATCATACTTTTTTGCCTCCGGATTCAGTTTCGGATCACTATCGTAAACACCGTCAACAGCCTTCGCAAGTAAGATTGAATCCGCTTCAATCTCTACTGCACGCAGTACTGCCGCTGTATCTGTAGAAAAGTAAGGATGTCCTGTGCCTCCCGCAAAAAAGACGACCCTGTTCTGATCGAAATATTCATTTACACGGTCTTTTGAAAAGATCTCGGTAAACTCTCCGCATTTGAATGGTGTCATCACAGCTGTCGCAAGTCCTTGTGACCGAAAGATTTCCGACACATAGATGCAGTTCATGATCGTCGCAAGCATTCCTATCTGATCGGCTTTTGTGCGGTCAATGTTCTCACTGCTTCGACCTCGCCAGAAATTTCCGCCCCCGATGACGACTCCAACTTTGATTTCTTCTGCCGTAAGCTTTTTTACCTGCTTTGCAACAGCAGTTACCGTCTCCTCGTCAAAGCCTGTTTTTTTTGCTCCCGCAAGTGCTTCTCCGCTAAGTTTCAGCAATACTTTTTTCATCAGGTTTTATCCTCATTCCTCAATTATTCATATCTACGGGTGATTATAACACATCCCTCACCATCTGTCCATAATCAAGGGCTGTAAAACCAAGCCTTTCATATAATCTTCTAGCACTAGGATTATCATCCGTCACCTCCAGGCGATATCTCTTTGCACCAGGGTAACTCTTAAAGATCCAGTTTAACATCTCGGTACCATAACCTTTATTTCTGGCAGAGGGATCAAAATAGAGTTCTTCAATCATAACATTCTTTCCTCCAACCTCACAGGCATAATACTCTGTCACATAGCAATAGCCGCAGATCCTTTCACCTTCCATTAATTTGTATCCATCCAGTCCCTGATCGCCAGCAACAGCTGCTTTGAAAGTCCTGGTCAGCGTCTCCTTTGACACCGTATGGCTGACAGCCGGACTGTCGTAGAAGGCCATCACCATATTCAAAACCGAATCGCAATCATTTTCCTGCATCTTTTTTATTCTAAACATAAAAACTCCTTACATTGTATTTCATTACGCCTGCGTAGTTACAAAAATATCATATATTGCTTTGATTGCCGCCTCATAATCCTTATCCTCAACTCCGATAATAATGTTCAGCTCCGATGAACCCTGATCGATCATCTTCACATTGACATGGGCATGTGCCAGTGCTGAGAAAATTCTGCCGGCTGTCCCGCGTGCTCTGCGCATCCCTCGGCCAACCACAGCGATCAAGGCAAGATCTGATTCCAGATCAATGGAGTCAGGCCTGACCAGCTTGTTCAGCTTTGTGATCACCTGCTGTTCTTTTGCTTCGAATTCTTTCTGATGAACATAGATCGAGAACGTATCTATTCCTGATGGCGTATGTTCAAACGAAAGCCCGTATTCTTCAAAAACCTGAAGAACCTTTCTTCCAAAACCAATCTCCGTATTCATCATGTCTTTTTCAATATTAATTGATACAAATCCTCTCATTCCGGCTATACCCGTAATTGTATACTTAGGTTTCGTACAAGTACTTTCCACGATCAGCGTGCCTTCATCATCGGGGCGGTTTGTATTTCTGACATTAATCGGAATACCCTCCCGCCGAATGGGCAGAATACAGTCTCCATGTAGGACCGTTGCCCCAGAATAAGAAAGTTCTCTTAGTTCTTTATATGTAATAGTAGAGATCACTTCCGGGTTTTCGACAATATGAGGATCCGTGACCAGAAATCCTGATACATCTGTCCAGTTTTCATACAAGTCAGCATGGACTGCCCTTGCAACAATTGATCCGGTTATATCAGAACCTCCCCTTGAGAAAGTTTTTATGCTTCCATCCGGTGCCATACCATAAAATCCCGGGATCACTGCCCTTTTCGTCTTATTTAGTCTTTTTCCAAGGTTGTTGTTCGTCTTTTCATCATCAAAAGATCCATCTTCCCTGAAGAAAATGACTTCAGCCGCATCTACGAATTCATAGTTCAGATAATTTGCAAGGAGTATTCCATTCAGGTATTCACCACGTGATGCCGCGTAATCTATTCCCGCATGATTATCAATCTGGCGGTGAATCTCCGAAAATTCCTGATCCAGAGATAAGTTTAAAGATAATCCATCAATAATTTCCTGATATCTTTCCTGTATCTCTCTTAATATGAGATCAAAATCCCCGCCTTTTCCGGCAACATTATAACACATATAAAGCATATCCGTAACCTTCGTGTCACCGTCATAACGCTTTCCCGGTGCTGAAGGCACGACATATCTCCTGTCATCATCTTCAAATATAATATTGCTTACTTTTTTAAACTGTGTCGCACTTGCGAGGGAACTTCCACCAAATTTCGCAACTTTTATCATCAGGTCAATACTCCTTTTTTTAGTTTTTCATATAATTTATCGCATGAAGTCGTATCCGTCAAGTTTTTTAGCGTCTGCTTTCTTTTTGACCGTAATAAGCATCCTCCCCATGTTTTCTGTAATAATGCTTATCCAAAAGCTCTTGAGGTGCCGGCTGTACCTTGGAATTAATCTGCTCACATCTTGCTGCCATCTTTGCAACTTCCTCCAATACAACAGCGTTATGAACTGCTTTTCGGGCATCTCTTCCCCATGTAAATGGTCCATGATTTTTACAGAGTACCGCCGGCATGGCCTCGTAGTTTAAATTCTTGAATAAATCCGCAATCAAGTGTCCGGTATTCTTTTCGTAATCGTGCTCAATCTCTTCTTTTGTAAGACATCTCGCACATGGAATCTCTCCATACATGTAGTCCGCATGGGTTGTGCCATAGCATGGGATTCCTCTGCCGGCCTGCGCCCAGCTGGTGGCCCACGGTGAATGCGTATGGACAATTCCTCCTATATTCCGAAAGGCTTTGTATAGTTCAAGATGAGTCGGTGTATCAGAGGACGGATTATAGTTTCCTTCCACTTTATTCCCATCCAGATCCATAATCACTATATCCTCCGGGGTAAGCAAATCATAATCTACGCCACTGGGTTTAATGGCAAACAATCCTGCCTTACGATCTATCTCACTGACATTGCCCCATGTAAATGTAACCAGACCATATTTTGGAAGTAACATATTGGCCTCGTATACACGTTTTTTTAATTCTTCTAACATACGCTTTCTCCTTTGCAAACAGATCATAATAATGTCTCTACTGCTGCTCTTTCAATTGCAAGGCCTTTCTTATAGCGCCTGGTAAATGCCTCAAAGCCGGCTGCTTCTTTTGGATCAGGTTGTATCGTTTTGCTCTCCTGACCGGTAAAGACCCTATTCTCAAGAAAAGTATCCAGACTCTCATCTTCTTCTCTATTTATCATATATGAGGCGAGCAGCGCACTTCCCCATGGCCCTCCTTCTCCGGCAGTCTTCAGGACCGAGACCGGTGTGTTCATGGCCGCAGCGAGAATTCGCTGCCCTACTTCTTTTGTCCTGAAGAGTCCGCCGTGTCCGGTCAGCTTATCGACCTTTACTCCTTCTTCTTTAAACAGAATATCTGCTCCAACCTTGAGTGCACCGAGAGCCGTAGACAGATGGACACGCATAAAATTAGCAAGATTTAAGCTATTTTCAGCCGATCTTACAAAGAGCGGACGTCCTTCTGTGAAATCCGTGATATGCTCCCCGGAATAATAATTATAGGCGAGCAGTCCGCCACAGTCAGGGTCGCCTTCTAACGCTTTTCGATAGAGGATCCCATACAGCTCATCCATATCAGGCTTTATGCCAAAACACTCTAAGGTTTCTTTAAATAGTCCCACCCATGCGTTCAGATCCGAAGTACAGTTCTGGCAATGAACCATAGCTACCGGATCACCGGAAGGAGTAGTGACCATATCTAGTTTTGAATATACCTTTGACAGTTCCTTTTCCAGCACAACCATCGCAAAGACAGACGTTCCAGCAGATACATTTCCTGTCCGCTTTGCAACAGAATTGGTCGCCGCCATCCCGGTACCGGCATCTCCTTCCGGAGGGCAAAGGGGAATTCCGCTTTGCAGCATGCCGCTGACATCCAGTAGTTTTGCCCCCTCATCTGTCAGATTTCCGGCGGCTTCACCGGCTGTCAAAACTCTGGGAAGAATCTCGGAAAGCTTCCACGAATATCTTCGGCTCTCATCCAATTGATCAAATTTCTCCACAAGATCGGGACGGAACGTCTTAAGTTCTGAGTCAATTGGAAAAACCCCGGAAGCCTCTCCGATTCCCAAAACTCTCTTTCCCGTCAGCTTCCAATGTATGTACCCCGCAAGGGTTGTCAGATAGTCAATTTTTCCAACATGATCCTCCTGATTTAACATAGCCTGATATAGGTGAGCTACAGACCAGCGCTGTGGTATCTGAAAATGAAAAACTTCCGTCAGCTTGTCCGCAGCCTCGCCAGTGATATTATTTCGCCATGTTCGGAACGGAACCAGAAGTTTTCCATCTTTATCAAAGGCCATATAGCCGTGCATCATGCCGCTGAATCCGATTGCGCCGATTGTCTTAAGAGACATTCCATATCTTTTCTTCACATCACAAGTCATCTGATAATAGCTGTCCTGAAGTCCTTTCCACACATCCTCTATGCGATAAGTCCAGATGCCATCCTCATAGCGATTTTCCCATGTCTGTGAACCGGAAGCAATCGGAGCATAATCCTCACCGATCAGAACTGCTTTTATTCTCGTGGATCCCAATTCAATGCCAAGAACCGTTCGGCCTTCCCTGATCACATCTTTCACTGAATCTTCATGATTTTTTATTTTGCTATTCTCCATTTTCTACCCTCTTCTTTCATTAAACCCGAAATACAATCTACAAACAATAATACCACGTGAAACAATCTTGCACAAGCTCATGAAACAAAAAGGACAGATGCATATACTTTCCTATACACATCTGTCTCTTTTCATATTGACAGCTATAGATTGCACCGATTCTTGTACTGCTCTTTTCCATCCTCTTTCGTATCCTTTGCAGGATGGACAAAATGGTAAAGCTGTTCATATGCCTCCAGTTCATCCTCCGAAGAAGGAGAAGATGGTATCAAACCTGTACAGTCGCTCACGGAGGATACGTAAGAATCGTCCTCTAAATCCTCTAAAAACTCTTGAAACTCTTCTTTCATCTCATCTTTCATAATAGCAGATCCCTCCTTTTCAAAAAAGAATCTGTCATCAGTTTTCCCCGGCTTCCGACTCATTATGCCTTCAAATACTTTCCTTTAATAACCAAAAGGTATGTTTCTGCTGATCATTCACGCAAAAATATATTTTTAATATAACTAAGTGTCACGTCTTCACCTTTTTCGGCGAGCATCGTAAGAAGATATTCCAGTTCCTTCTTTACTTCAGGATGAACAAACCAGAGATGGTCTTTGCTATTCCTGTAATATTCGAGCGGGTCATTTGATGAATAATTATCACCTTTGTACACTCTGGATGCACAGATCCTGTCCATCACCATCTCTGCCACATATTTTTTTGGCATCCTCATGCCTTCGATCACTGTTTTACATCCCGGATCGGCACTATAATCAATCCAATATTCGAAGTGATGTCTGTTACGGCCTTTGTGATGAAGCCATGCCTCGGAAATTCCAGTTTCTTCACGCTCGGCATTGTTCGGACTTCTGTTTCCCTGATAATATCTACATCCTCTGGAAAATTCTGTCCATGAATATTTTGACAAATCATGCATGAAACCCTGTCGGTATAATCCGATTTTAAAGCAGTACCCCATGACGAGAAATCTATGTTTTGTTATTGTCTTAAAATGTTTCCAGATGTGCATGTTCAATGACCACCCTGTTTTTTAGTTTGTCCCGATATTAAAACCATAACCGTCCGGGGCGGAACAGTTATCTTCCTTATCCCGGACACTTCCTGCTCTTTACCCGGCGGATAAAATCCATCTTTCATACTCGTATCGGCGGCAATCTTCCAGACTTCTTTTTCGCTCAGATCAGGAAGAGCCAGTTTTTGCTCACTGCTGCTCATATTCAGAGCAATATAGACCGACTCATCCTTTACATCATCCCTTTTTGTACCATAGGCACCATAATATAGAATGCCCAAAGTTTTGCTGTTATACTCCATCTGAGGAAACCAGGCCTCGTCACCGTGATACGACAGATCCGGATATCCAAGTGACTTATAATCTGTGAGTCTGGGCTCCTCGCTCTGGTGTAAAACAGGATGACTCTTTCGAAATTGAATACAGTTTTTTACAAACTTTCTCATTGCAAGGGTGTCTTTTTTTCGATTCCAATCCTGCCATCCAATTGCATTATCCTGACAATAGGGGTTATTATTGCCGGAGGCCGAATTGCAGTTTTCATCTCCGCCATAGATGAGGGGAGTTCCCTGTGCAGTCATAAGTATAAGCCACGCATTCCTCATCTGCTGTCTCCGAAGTGAACAGATTTTTTTATTCGATGCAGGGCCTTCCATCCCACAGTTCCATGTATAATTCAAATCTGTGCCGTCGCGGTTATTTTCGCCGTTACTTTCGTTGTGTTTCTGTTCGTACATTACCATGTCAGCCATGGTAAAGCCATCATGGTCTGCAAAATAATTGATCTGCCCACAACCGGTGGGATTTCTTCGAAGCTTATACGCCGCAGATTCAGCACACCCGTCATCTCCTTTCAGAAATTTTCTCATAAGATGTTCGAATGAAAGATTGTGCTCAGCCAGATTTTTAAAGGATGGCTTTACATTTTCTCCATAGATCGCTGCTGTGTCAAATCCTGTATAAATCAATTTCGTATCTCTTAAAAGAGGGTCTGCTGCAATATGATTCGCAAGAATGTGATCTCCCATCAGATGAAATCCATCTACTCCAAAGGTTAGTGTCCAATAATGAAGAATATCGAGAACCACCTCCGGCCTGATATCCGGAGTAAAAAAGAATTCAAGAATACATTCCATCTTCTCCTTGTGAAGTGCATCCACGAGATCGGCAAATTGGCTGACCAGATCAGTACGGGTATGACCAGGTAATCCATACAAAGCTTTTGGAGCATAATAAAGAGCCGGACCATATCCCCAGTAATTTCTCTTCATCTGATCCAGGTCGACTGTTTTCCTTTGTTTCTCATCCCGGATATGAAGCAGATCAAAATCTAAAATATCATAAAATTCATAGACCGGCATGAGCTCTAGTGCCGTAATTCCCAATTCTTTCAGGTATGGAATTTTATTTATTACGCCAGAAAAGGTACCTCCATCTTTCGTATTCGAACCGCGGCTCATAGTAAAGCCCCTGACATTGGTCTTATAGATAATAGAATCTTCATATGGAATTCTGGGCGGCTTTGTTGTAAGGACCGGTGTTTTAGGGATGATACACCCCTTTGTCATATCGTGCGGTATAAGATATGGTTTCCCTTGACCGCTCATCTGTGCAATCTCACATGCATAAGGATCCAAAAAGTATTTATGCCCTGACTCATAGCCGTAATACCACTGTCTGGCGTCCAGCGGCTCTATTCTTACAGAACGTATCTCCCCGATTCGTTCTGTAACAGGCAGAGGAACTCTATATACTTCTTTAGGATTCTCTTTTTTAAACAACAAAAGAGAAGCTTCCTCTTCATCAGCAATTTGCACTGTAAAACTGTATCCCTTTCCAACCTTGTGGGCTCCCATCCTTGCAGGATCGCCCGAAGAAATTTTCCATCCGGGATATGTCTTAAGCTTCTTCATGAGCAGCAGTCCTTTCACTTTATAGATTGATATCAAGTTCCACAGGGCAATGGTCAGAGCCCATAATTTCGGTATGTATCTTTGCATCCTCTATTTTGTCTTTCAGACAGTCTGAGACACAAAAGTAATCAATTCTCCATCCTGCATTATGCTCTCTTGCACGGAACCGGTAAGACCACCAGGAATAAATCCCAGCCTGATCCGGGTACAGATAACGATACGTATCCACAAAACCATGTTCCAAAAGGTTGGTGAACTTCTCACGTTCTTCATCCGTGAAACCGGCATTCTTCCTGTTAGTCTTAGGGTTCTTAAGATCAATCTCTTTATGTGCAACATTCAAATCGCCGCAGAAAATCACCGGCTTTGTCTCCTCCAGCTTTTTCAGATAAGCCAGAAAATCATCTTCCCACTTCATTCGGTAAGGAAGTCTCGCAAGCTCTGCCTTAGAATTTGGCGTATATACGGTCACCAGTGCGAACTTCTCATATTCACAGGTGATTATGCGTCCTTCCTGGTCGTGCTCTTCTATACTCATCCCATAGGACACACAAAGCGGCTTTTCCTTTGTAAATACCGCCGTTCCGGAGTAGCCTTTTTTCACTGCATAATTCCAAAACTGATGATAGCCCTCAAGGTTTAGGTCAATCTGCCCTTCTTGAAGTTTGCTCTCCTGAATACAGAAAATATCAGCATCCAGTTCCGCGAAGGTGTCCAGAAAGCCTTTATTGACACAAGCCCGCAGGCCATTAACATTCCATGATACAAGTTTCATAAGCAATCGTACCTTTCTTCTGTATTTGATAAATGGATGCCTGCACAGGTGAAAACCTGATCAAGCATCCATATAAGTATATCATGATCTGATACCAGGGTCAAAAGGTCTTGCTTTTCATGCTCGCATGAAAAAGCATGACTTTGGGACCCGAACAAACATGAGAAAGCAACCCGATTAGGGTGTATTTCGAATGTTTGTAGGATTACGTGAGCACAAAGTGCGGAGTAATCCGTGTATCATAGGGTGTCAAAAGGTTATAATCTGGAGGTTACTCAGTTTTGTATCAGCAGGACCGTGTATCGAGAGCCCTTTTCGTCTGTAGTCATCTATCTGATCAAAGATCTCGTCATCAATCAGCTCTCCGGGATATATCAGCGGGATTCCGGGCGGATAAGGGACAATCATCTCCCCTGATATCCTGCCTCGGGCATCCTGCCATCTTACTGTTTCTTTTTTATGAAAATAGGCGTCACGAGGCGTTAATACTTTTTTGGGAAGTTTCATGGAAAACCGCTCCTGATCATCTCTTTTGTATTCCTGCTGATATTTGGTTTCCTTTGCAATCCGTCTGATTCCATGTACCAGTCTGTCAATATCTTCTTTTGTATTGCCAAATGTAATGACGCAGACAACATTGTCTTCATCTGCAAGCTCCGTGCTTACACCGCTGTCCTCATACAAAAGCTGCTGCATTCGGTAACCACTGATGTGAAGTTTTCTGGCTGAGAAAACCAGCCGCAGAGGATCCAGATCATAAACCGCACTGTTGTTTTCATCTTTTTGTAGTACACTTATACCGGGAATACTGTGAATCTGATGTCTGGCGGTATCAGCAAGTTCAAGAGCCTTCTCAATCATCTCTTCTCCATGAAGAGCCAGTTCCTGTCTGGCCGCATCTAAAGATGCCATCAGTATATACGAAGGACTCGTGCTTTGAACCATCTGCAATGCCTTCATCACCTGATGTTGCTCTACACGATCACTGTTGATCTGCAAAAGAGAACTCTGTGTCATACTGCCTGCAGTTTTGTGTATACTCTGTGCACACATATCCACATCCTGCCGAAGTGCACCTTTTGGCAGTTTATCGGAAAAGTACAGGTGACTTCCGTGTGCCTCATCGACACACAATAGTGCCCCATGATCATGGCATACTTTGCTTATGGACTTCAGATCGCTTAATACACCATAATAGGTGGGGCTTACCAGAAAGACGGATTTGCATCCGGATGCCTCGCCTTCCAGGAGATGTTTAATTCCCAATGCATCGACACTGCCCCAGACATTCCATGCATCGTCAAACTCCGGCATCACATAACAGGGATCCGCGCCACTCATAATCATTCCCATCAACAGGGATTTGTGAGCATTTCTCGGGATAATCACCTTGTCGCCCGGAGATGTCATAGAAATCACCATTGCCTCGTTTCCACATGTCGTACCGTTCACCAGAAAGAAAGTTCTTTTTGCACCCCAGAGATCTGCCGCCAGTTCCTGTGCCTGTTTGATCACACCCCTTGCCTGGTGCAGATCATCCAGACCTTCCGCCTCTGAAAGATCGCATCGGAATACTCCTTCCCCGAAAGCATCTAAAAGCCGGGGATTCACACCCCCGGCAAAACGGTGAGCAGGAATCCGAAAATACGCCGGATTTCTGCCAGAAAAATCAACTAAAGCATTGACGATTGGTAACTGATCCTGATTCATCCTATTCAATGACATGAATCCAGCCCTCAGGAGACTTAATTTCACCCATCTGAATACCTGTCAGGGTATCATAAAGTTTCTGGATCACAGGTCCCATATGGTCCATGCCGCTCGGGAAGAGAATTTCTTTTCCATGGTCATCAATTTTTCCAATCGGAGAGATTACAGCCGCAGTACCGCACATTCCACACTCTGCAAAATCTTTCACTTCATCGAGATAAACTTCTCGCTCCTCTACTTCCAGCCCCAGATACTCCTTTGCAACATGCATGATAGAACGTCTCGTCACAGATGGAAGTATACTGTCTGATTTTGGAGTTATTACTTTATCGTCTTTCGTCACAAAAATAAAGTTAGCTCCACCAGATTCCTCCACTTTCGTCCTTGTCGCAGCATCCAGATACATATTCTCATCAAAACCTCGGTTATGTGCATCCATCACGGCATACAGGCTCATCGCATAGTTTAGACCGGCCTTTACATTGCCTGTTCCATGAGGAGCCGCGCGGTCGAAATCACTGACACAGATTGAGAGCGGATTAATCCCGCCCTTATAGTAAGGTCCGACAGGCGTACAGAACATACGAAACTGAAACTCAGTTGCGGGTTTCACCCCAATTACAGGATTACTGCCAAACATATAAGGCCGGATATATAATGTTGCTCCCGATCCATATGGGGGAACGTAATCAACATTCGCCTTTACAAGCTGATCAAGCGCATCGATAAAACGTTTCTTTGGAAACTGCGGCATATATAGCCTTTCAGCCGAATCCATCATGCGGGCAGCATTCAGTTCCGGACGGAATGTCACAATCTTTCCATCTTTTGTCGTATATGCTTTCAGGCCCTCGAAACATTCCTGACAATACTGAAGTACGCAGGCACACTCATTGAGCACAACATTCGAATCGGAGGTTAGCTCTCCTTCATCCCATGCCCCGTCCTTATAATTCGAGACATAACGCTTATCTGTCTGGAGATAACTAAACCCAACATTTTTCCAATCAATATCTTTCTTCATTTCGCTTGCTCCTCTTTTCTGGGTGTAACTTTTTCTAATATTATACACCTTAACCGAAAATTTTCAAGTAGGTATGAGATATTTTCCGATTGCATTTATGAGGTGATTCTGATAAACTGTAACCAACACATGAAAGGTAAGGTATCTCAAATATGAGTGATGAGAACAAAGATTTAAACTGCGAGGGGAATTGTGATTTTTGCGAAGATGAATGCGAGGATATGGACCAGCCTACGGTTACGCTGACACTCGATGACGACACAGAGATCACTTGTGCGATCCTCACCATCTATCCAGCTGGGGACAATCAGTATATTGCACTTCTTCCACTGAATGAGGAAAGTGAAAACGAAGACGGCGAAGTATACCTCTATCGTTATCTCGAGAATGAAAACGGACAGCCTACCCTTGAAAATATCGACACAGATGAAGAATACGACATTGCTGCCGATGCATTCGATGAGCTGATGGATGAACAAGAATTCGAAGATCTGGATACAGACGACAATTTGTAATATCGGAATACAATTCTTGTCGCTTTCCAGTTCGTTCTTGAACTCAATGCCATAATTCTAAAAATGAGCCATACAGTTTTCCCCACTGTATGACTCATTTTCTTTATTCATTCTCAGTCGGTTGGTCCGGAGAAGGTGCCTCCGGCGTGTTCGTCGGCGCCGGGGGATCGGTCGGAGTTGGTGTTTCCGTCACCGGCGGATCGGTTGGCGCGGGCGTCGGCACTTTTGTCGGTGCAGGCGGTGTTTTTGTCGGTGCCGGTGTATCTTTCTTTTTCTCTTCTTTTGTCTTATCTTTTTCTTTTGTTGTATCCGAATCCTGCTTTTTTTCCTCGTCCGGGGAAGCAGTCGGTGCCTCTTTTGTTTCATCAGCCTTTTTCTCGGCAGGTGCTACATTATATGTTTCAGAGTAGTAGCAGATAATTGGCATACTCTCATCGATAATCTCATAGATAGCCTGTGCCTTCGAAAGCGGCAGATTGATGCATCCGTGAGAACCGCGATTTTTATAGATATTTGTTCCAAACTGTCCCGATGTGCGCCAGGTGGCATCGTGAAGCCCGATTCCTCCGTTAAATGGCATCCAGTAAGTTACCGGTGACTCATACTCATAAGTACCGTCCGCTCTTTTTGCTCCCCGCAAAACAGAAGGTGACTTTTTAAAGGTCAGATGGAAGATTCCCGGCGGTGTCCAGCGATCTGAGGTCATCTTTCCCGACACGCAGCCCGTATCGACTGCCAGTGCTCCATCTTTGTAGACCCATACATGCTGACGACTGAGATCAATTTCCACATAAGAATTACCAAAACCATTATTCTCGTACGTCGGTGCCTCCTGTGAAAAGGCCGGTTTTCTTGTCGTTACCGTATGATTGGAAAGTTCATCCAAAAGCTGCGCTGCTTCTGCCTCCTGATTTATCTGGAATCCAAACTTTCCCTTTACAGTGATCTCACCTAACCCTGTAGCCTGAAACTTAGTATCGACATCGTAGGTGTCGACGCTCTCGGCAAGATTTTGCACATATTCTCTGATATGCTGATTCCACACATCATCATCCTTGGAGTAATTTCCGTTATCATCTACAAAAAGCCACTGTCTTAAAGTGTTCCCATCAAGGACTTGATCTCCCTGGGGCAGCTGGTAGGTAATACTGCTCGCCGTCAGTTCGTTCAACTGTGCTGCCTGGGTCTGAAGGTTTTTATTGTCCGACAAAACTTTTGGCTCTTCATATGCACCTGCTTTTTCGAGAGAAAGATTCTTCTGTCCACTGTCGATTGCTTTTTTGATGAACCCAAGGGCTTTCCCCTTATCAAGTTTATTTCCCCTGACTTCCTCTGTTACCTGGAATTTATTATCCAAGAATTCAACCTTTGCATCTTCCGGTCCCTGCATATTCTCATCCTGAAGCTGCGGAATATAGGAGACAATCTGGTCTAATTTATTCTCATCGTACGTTATGTTGGCCTTGAAATTATATTTCTTCGATCCGCCAAATATACCTTTAGGCCACAGAAAAGGACTCTGAGATTTCCTGAGATTGGTAAGGCTATCATCCGGAATATACTCAAGATCTATATCTGAACTCCTGATATCTTTTTTCTCTCCGCCTCTAAATTTCAGTTTCAGTTCATAATTTTCGACATTTTTTCGAATTTTCTCTTCTGCCTGGGATACTGTCAGTCTGCCACAATCAGTATTGTTGATAACCGTTCCTTTATAAAAGCGGTTATGATAATAATATGTAAAACCTCCGTAAATTCCAACTAACACTACGGTCAATACTAAAACCGCAGAAATTATAATTGTTTTAATTCTGTTTTTTTTGTCTCCACTTTCATCGTCATCATAATCATAATTGTCATATAACCCATCGCCATCATAATTATCTCTGCCAAATTCATCATCGTCCGGCAGAGGACCACCAACATAATTCTCAAGTTCCTTTTCTAATTTATCCTGAAAGTCGTTAACATCATATCCCATCAATCTTACTCCTAAAAATACTTTTGAAGTGTTACTGTATCCCTGTGCTGCCTAATCCTCCCCTGTTTTTTCCCATAAGCGGACCCTCTTCGAAAACAACTTTTGGCTGATGCTCGAATATGCGAAATTGACAAACACGGTCATTGAAATGAATGGCTGTATCTCTCATTGCGTAAACCGGCATAAACCACCAGTCATCCGGACCGCAATACGATTCATCAATAATCCCACAATGATTAGTCTGAATAATGCCAAAATTCTTAAAAGTAGAACTTCTGGGCACAACATGGGCTTCATACCCTTCGGGAAGCTGCATTGCAATTCCGAGGGGGATCAATCTGAATTCCCCCGCTTTCATCTCAATGTCTTCTGCAGAACGCAGATCAACCCAGTCTGACTTTCCATCTATATATCTCAAACGTTCAATTCGATCATTCAGATATTGTATCTTAATTCGTTTCACTTACGATTCAACCGCCTTTTTACTGTGCATCTGCCGGAACATCTTTGATACTGAAACTGATTCTGCCCATCTTATCTTTGCCAAGGCATACCACTTTCACAATATCCCCCAGTGTCAGCACGTCCTCAACATGATTAATACGTTCTTTTGCAATCTTGGAGATATGAACCATCCCTTCTTTGCCCGGAGCGAACTCGAGGAAGGCACCAAATTCCTTGATACTTACAACCTTCCCTGTGAGTATCTGGCCTTTTTCAAAGTCTGTCGTGATAATCTGGATATCTTTGACAGCCCGATCCATGTCCTCCTTATCGGTTCCACAGACAGAAACCGCTCCGTCATCATCTATATCAATCTTCACACCAGTCTCTTCTATAATTGTATTGATCGTCTTTCCACGTTGTCCAACCACATCTCCGATCTTTGACGGATCAATCTGAATCTGAATAATCTTAGGCGCGTACTTTCCGACTTCCGGACGAGGAGCAGTGATTGCCTTTTCCATCACCTCTGTCAGAATATACTCTCTTGCTTCCTTTGTTTTCGCAATCGCCTCTTCTATGATTGCTCTGGTCAGTCCATGAATCTTGATATCCATCTGGATTGCAGTGATTCCATCGTGAGTTCCGGCTACTTTAAAATCCATATCACCGAAAAAGTCTTCCAGTCCCTGGATATCTGTCAGCACAATATAGTCTTCGTCGTTCTCTCCGGTTACCAATCCGCAGGATATACCGGCTACTGGTTTTTTGATCGGTACACCGGCCGCCATCAATGACATTGATGATGCACAGATACTGGCCTGTGAAGTTGAGCCATTAGACTCAAAGGTCTCAGAGACCGTCCGGATTGCATAAGGAAACTTTTCAACAGGCGGAAGTACCGGTACAAGGGCGCGCTCAGCCAGTGCTCCATGACCGATTTCACGGCGTCCAGGTCCTCTCGACGGTTTTGTCTCTCCTACAGAATATGACGGGAAGTTGTATTGATGCATATAACGTTTTGATGTTATATACTCATCAAGTCCATCTACCTTCTGTGCCTCAGATAAAGGTGCCAAAGTAGTGACAGTACAAATCTGTGTCTGTCCCCTGGTGAACATGGCAGAACCATGGACTCTTGGAATAATGTCAATTTCAGCAGAAAGAGGACGAATCTGGTTGATTGCACGGCCGTCCGGACGTTTATGCCCCCTTAGGATCATCCTGCGAACAGTCTTTTTCTGGTATTGATAAACGGCATCGTCGATAAATTCCAGCCATTCTTCATTGTCAGCAAACTTCTCCTGAAGACGTTTCGTAATCGCACGGATATTCTCTTCCCTTGTCTGCTTGTCATCTGTGAAGACTGCATCTTCCATCTCTTCTTCCGGAACTACTTCTTTCACAGCACTGAAAAGCTCCTGCGGAACTTCATAGTGTTCATAACTATGTTTTTCTTTACCACATTCGGCAACAATTTTATCAATAAATTTTATAATTTCCTTGTTTACGTCGTCTGCCATAAAGATCGCCTCAATCATCTTCTGCTCAGGCAGTTCATTGGCGCCGGCTTCAATCATGATCACTTTTTCTCTGGTAGAAGCAACAGTCAGTGACAAATCAGACACTTCTTTTTCTTCCAGCGTTGGATTCACGATAAATTCTCCATTAATCATGCCCAGCTGAGTCATTGCACATGGTCCGTCAAACGGAATATCTGAAATACTGGTTGCAATCGCTGATCCCAACATAGCAACTACTTCGGGATCGCACTTCGGATCCACAGACATAACCATGTTGGAGAGTGTCACATCATTTCTGTAATCTTTTGGAAACAGAGGACGCATCGGACGGTCAATCACACGAGAAGTCAGGATCGCATGTTCGCTTGCCTTTCCTTCGCGTTTGTTAAATCCACCGGGAATTTTTCCAACAGCATACATCTTTTCTTCATATTCAACACTTAAAGGGAAGAAATCAATTCCTTCTCTTGGTTTATCAGACGCTGTGGCCGTCGACAAGACAACCGTGTCTCCATAATGCATGAAGGCAGCTCCATTTGCCTGTTTTGCAACACGCCCGATATCAACAGTCAGATCTTTTCCTGCCAGTTTCATAGTAAAACTCTTATACATAGGGTTTCTCCTTTTCAAATATAGTCCTCTGGTTGGCAGCTTTCCACCGAAACAACTGAAAAACACACTGAATTCAATGTGCTTTTCAGTGGTCTCGGAATCAGATATCCGCCAAAAGAGGGTGTCATTTACAACACAACGAAACAGGGCGGAAAATGCCGCCCTGAACTTAAAGTTTACTTTCGAAGTCCTAATTTTGCAATTAATTCACGATATCTTTCGATATCTTTATCCTTGAGATAGTCAAGCAGGCCACGTCTTTGACCAACCATCTTAAGAAGTCCTCTTCTGGAATGATGGTCCTTGTGATGAACTTTCAGATGCTCAGTGAGCTCATTAATTCTCTCTGTAAGAATAGCAACCTGTACTTCCGGTGATCCTGTATCACCTTCTGTTCTTCCGTATTCCTTCATTATTTCCTGTTTCTTTTCTGGTGAAATCATGTTCTTTCCTCCTGTTTTTCGTTAAGCCATTGATCAAGAGACGGTCGGAGACTCCGGACTCTGAATCAAGGCAGATTTCATACTTTTAAAGTATATCATAGCAAAGATACCTTGTAAACTACTTTTTACGATCATCCAATCACATCTATCGCCCATACTGCATGAGCAGAATCAAGATTCGATATACAGATTCCTTTTTTTTGATTGCTTGCATTTAGAACCTGTCCCTCACCCAGATTGATCACGACATGATAAACAACTCCCTGTCTCGCATAAAAAATCAAATCGGCAGGCTGCGCCTGATCCACTGAGATACGCTGACCCATCTTTGACTGTTCTGCGGAAACTCTAGGAAGGCTGATGTCAAAATGATTGTAGACACTCTGAACATAACCAGAGCAGTCAGCACCTTTTGTCAGACTGGTCCCGCCCCATACATAAGGATTCCCGATAAACTGACTGGCAAAATCAATCAACTGCTGACGTACCGGTGATACTTTATAAGCAACTGGCATATCAGCCATACCGGCCGTCTGGATGATTCTCATTGATTCAGCCGGTGAATACAGATAATCAGCACTCACATATCCGGTCACATCGCCAGAAGTGATAAGACACCATCCGTCCTCGTAACCATCGACCTTCATAAGACCGCAGGCAGGAATTTTTCCGACAATCTGACTAAACGGACCCGGATCCTGGCGGATATTTAATTTTGTACTAACATTTGCCACGGCAAAATGTTCCTCTTTTGTATCAGCTTCTGTCTGTGCCAGCAGATTATTTCCTACCTCGGCCTTTACCGCGGTTCCCCCGCATAGAATTACAAAAGCGGCGATCTGTGACAACAGGATAAGTTTTTTGCGGTACATAAAATCCTCCTGTATTTTACAAATCCTTGTATCATTGAAGTCAAAGGCCGTAGCCTTAAGGATAATTGTAACAGAAGGATTCCATTAGTCAAGAACATTCGTTCGACCCTAAGTCTGTTAATTCGACATACTGTCTGACTTATCGGTCCATCTCAAGCTGTGGACCGGTATTTTTGTGGTTCAATATGATTCTGTTGATTTCTTTTAGATCACTAGAAGGCAGATCTCCGGGAATCGTATTCTTAACCGCTCCGGTGGCATTGCCATACTCCAAGGCTTTCTGGCAGTCATTGTTATACGCAAGCAGGCCGTAAAGTGCTCCGGAACAATAAGCATCTCCGCTTCCGATCCGATCCACTACTTCAATATGCCGATATGGCTCTTCCTCATAGAATCTATCATCTTTTTTACTGTAGATCATGGAACCAAAGGTATGTTCCTTGGGGCTGTGAACAATTCGCTGTGTGGATGCAACGACTGAAATCGGATAGTCATCTGTAAAACTCTTCATTATCGTCTTCACATCTCCCTCTTTATGGAAAGTCAGACGGGCGGTTTCTTCTGAGCAGAAGAAGACGTCGACAAGCGGCAGGATCTCCTCGATACACACACGTGCCTCCTCGCCGGTCCACAAATTTCCCCGGAAATTGACATCGAAAGAAATCATTGTTCCGTTTTCTTTCATCCGCCTCATCACTTCTATTGCCGTATCCCTCGACTGTTTGGAAAGTGCAAGTGTAATTCCGCTGGTGTGGAAACATCTGGAACTGGTATAAAGACTTTTGGGAAGATCGCAGACATTTATCTTGCAAAAAGAGGCATGTCTTCGGTCATAGACAACCCCCGGTTTTCTTGGAAATGCGCCATTTTCATAATAATAGATTCCAAGTCTTGCGTCTGAATCTTCATCATATACCAAATAGTCATCGCTGACTCCGCAGAAACGCACTTTATTTTTCGCATAGGTCCCAAGGGGATTATCTGGCAGCTTTGAGATGATGCCTGTCCGAAGGCCAAGAAATGAAACACCGGATACCACATTGAGTTCTGCACCGCCCACCTGTTTTACGAAGGTATCTCCTCTGACGATACGCTCATTATCCGGCGGTGACAGCCGAAGAAGAATCTCACCCATTGACAATAAATCAAACTCTCTATCCATGACTTCCTCCTTTATTTCATCTTTCGTTTTTTTAAGGGGATGCTGTATATCACAACATCCCCTTTTATTATAAATGTTCCATGGCAAAATGGGTTTTATACATTTATCGAAAATTAATTATCTCTGAACACGTCCGGAAGCGTCGCCGCCTGCAAGACGGGTAACCTCATCCATCGACACCATATTGAAGTCTCCCTCAATCGTATGTTTCAGACAGGAAGCAGCTACTGCGAATTCAATAGTCTGCTGTGGGTCATAGTTATTTAAGCTTGCACAGATCAGACCGGCACCAAAGCTGTCTCCTCCGCCGATACGATCAACAATATGAATCTTATATTTCTTGCTGAAGTAATATTCGTCTTCTGTATAGAGCATTGCAGACCAGTTGTTATCATTCGCAGAAATAGATTCACGTAGAGTGATTGCAACTTTGGAGAACCCAAAACGGTCTTTTAGTTGTTTCGCAACATCTTTATATCCTTCATGATTTACAGTACCGGTAGTAACATCTGTATTCGCTGCTTTGATTCCGAATACATCTGCTGCATCCTCTTCATTGGCAATGCAGACATCGACATATTTACAAATCTCGCCCATCACTTCTCCGGCTTTTTCTTTTGACCAGAGTTTGTTTCTGTAGTTTAAGTCACAGGAAACGGTAATTCCAAGTTTTTTTGCTGCCTTGCATGCCTCAAGGCAAATCTGAGCAGCGTCATCATTCAGTGCAGGGGTGATTCCTGTAAAATGAAACCAATCAGCACCCTTGAATATTTTTTCCCAGTCAAAATCCGATGTCTTTGCCTTGGCAATTGCAGAATCTGCACGGTCATAAATAACCTTAGATGCCCTCTGTGAGGCACCCTTCTCTGCAAAGTAGATTCCTACACGGTCTCCGCCTCTTACAATCTCAGAGGTATCAACGCCGTATTTTCTCAGCGAGTTTACGGCAGCTTGGCCGATTTCATGTTTTGGAAGTTTTGTGACAAATGCAGCGTCCATACCATAATTTGCAAGTGAAACAGCAACATTCGCCTCTCCTCCGCCATAAGTAGCACCAAAGGTATCAGCCTGAACGAATCTCATATACCCTTCCGGAGCTAGTCTCAGCATAATTTCACCAAAAGTTATCACTCTTGCCATTGTTTCATCCTCTTTTCCTAGTTCTTTGTCTTATCGTATTTCTTTTACCAGAGCGACCGCTTCTTTTGTCATCTCTGTGATCTTATCAAATTCACCAGCTTCAATCAAATCAGCCTTAACCATCCAGCTTCCGCCACAAGCGAAGATCTTGTCACAGCTTAAGTATTCTTTCAGATTTTTTGCATTTACACCACCTGTAGGCATAAATTTAACATCAACGTAAGCGGATGCAATCGCTTTGATTGTCGAAACACCACCATACTGTGCCGCCGGGAAGAACTTCAGTACTTTCAGTCCCCTCTTTACACCTTGTGCAACTTCTGAAGGTGTAACAGTTCCGGGAAGAACCGGAATATCCTTTTTAAGGCAGTAATCAACAATTTCCGGATCAAATCCCGGACTGACAATAAATTTTGCACCTGCATTGATGGCACGGTCAACATTCTCTATTGTGAGCACGGTACCTGCTCCGATCAGCATATCCGGATATTCAGTTGTCATAATACGGATAGACTCTTCCGCCGCCGCTGTACGAAAAGTTACTTCCGCACAGGGGAGCCCGCCTTCGCAAAGCGCCTTTGCAAGCGGTTTTGCATCTTTCGCATCGTTTAAAACAACAACCGGAACAACACCAAATTTTGAAAGTTCTTCTAAAATTTTATTCATAGTATTCACCAGACCTTTCCATTCTATCAATCACAATCATTTTAATTTCACATTGTGAAATCAAATTTCACATCGTGATATCTCGATTCCAGTATACTTTCTAAACATCTGCTTGTCAAGAAAGAATTCCAGTGATAAAATATGATACCAGTGGCTTATCCCCTCATCTGCACAAAGATAAACAGCCCGACAGGGCAAAACCCGAATGGAAGGTAAAATTTATGGTTACAAAGAATCCAATACAAGTTGCCGACAGGCTGTTTCTCGTTCTTGAAACTCTGGCGGATACCGGTGCAGTCTCTCTGGGATTTCTCTGTGAGAAACTAAAACTGAACAAGAGCACTACTCACCGTCTTTTGAGTTCTCTGAGTTATATGGGATACGTAAAACAAGATCCAAAAACTCAGAAATATGATCTGTCATTGAAGATATTAAGTCTCTCCAATAAGATGCTCAGCCGAATGGACATTCTTGAAGATCTAAAGCCCTATCTCAAGAGACTTTCCGGGGAAACTGGAGAAACTGTGCATCTTGTGGCACTTGACGGCCTTGATGCCGTGTATATCTTCAAAGAAGAATCCTGCCAAAATTCCGTACGTATGGTATCCAAAGTGGGAAACCGGGTGCCTCTGTACTGTTCCGGAGTTGGAAAAGCAATCTGCGCAGATCTGCCCGATTCCAAGATTGAGGAGGTGTGGAAAGCGAGCAACATTCAAAAACTGACCCCCAATACAATCACTGATTATACTCTGTTCATGAAAAGAATCGAAGAAATCCGTAAATCGGGATACGCTCTCGACGATGAGGAAAATGAAATAGGCGTACGTTGTATTGCTGTCAGTATCCCTGATTATCACGGACGTTCCAGATATGCTTTTTCCATCTCTGCACCCGCCGCAAGAATGTCCGACGAAAGAATATCAGAGATCGCACATATCATCCTGAAAGTAAAAGATGAAATTGCAAGTTCACTCTAGATTCATCCGGTAATTGAGATGCTCCAGTCATTGACATAGGTCTTACCCTCGTCCAGCATAATCAAACTCTTCTGCATGGTCAACTCTTCCACTACCCCCTGCGAGGATGGCAGAGATGCCCATGGTTCCAGACAGATAAACGGAGCATCCATCTTCGGTGTATGCCAGATTCCAAGATAAGGCATATCCGGAAAATTCAAAGAAAGTACAGCATGTCTCCTTTTATCCAGAAGTATCACCGTATCTCCTGCTCCCTCAAGTACAACCGCATCCTGATCAAACAGATTATGCTTAAGATTCAGGCAATTGTCATCGCCCAGTTCAAAGGGGGTCTTCGTATTATCCACAAAACAGGTCGGAGAAAATCCGATACGAAGGGGATGAACACTCTCCTGGAACTTTAGCGAATAATCCTCGAATTTTTCTCCATCGCAGATTGGAACACGAAATCCGGGATGACCGCCGATTCCAAAGTACATCCTCTTATCATCTCTGTTTGTCACCTCATAACTAATCTCAAGCCTGCTGCCTTCCAGACGATAGCTGATCAGGTATGTAAATGAAAAAGGATATTGCCGCATCGTGCCATGATCACTGTCCAGACAAAAAGTGATATAGTCGCGGCCGTGATCACAGACTGTAAGATCATAGTCTTTGACAAATCCATGAATATCCATCTGATATCTGTTTCCTTGATACGTATAACTTTTATCCGTCATTCTTCCCACATAGGGGAATAAGTTCGGGGCCTGCCCTTCCCAGAATGCCGGATCCCCCTGCCATAGATATTCTGTGTTGCCTTTCCTGATTGAATTCAGCTCCGCTCCTTTAGAATGAATCATTACAGACATTTTCTCATTGAAAATCCGATAGTTCATGTTTTTCTCCTTTTATTTTCTTTTCTGTCTTATCTATATCATACCATGAGGTTGGGGTCAAAAGTAATTTGACCCCTTATGATACACGGATTGTTACGCT
>ENA-UOOI01001255-UOOI01001255.1-fermentation-metagenome-genome-assembly--contig:-NODE-1255-length-27377-cov-4.060464_pt1 | contig 27377 bp, 32 predicted proteins | sample MGYA00245779_ERZ724027 | MGnify/ENA primary metagenome ERZ724027 (study PRJEB28704, sample SAMN03018318) | fermentation metagenome | biome: anthropogenic terrestrial biome; feature: soil; material...
TGGACTGAGGAGTGCGGAAGTTGACAGATTGTGCCTGATGGATGGGAGAAGAAAAAAAGGTGATCCGGGATTGGAAAATAGAACCAATAAAGAGAAAGCTTTGCAGTTCCACTGGAGGTATCTTGCAATTTTAGGGGGGATACAGTACAATAAACTGGAAGGTTGTTTGCACTGGGAGGAGTGGATTGCTGTGGTATCGTCAGTGCGTTCTCTGGGCCTGTACGGAGTGTCTGGATACGAGGTAAAAGTGGAGTGTGATATTTCCAATGGACTGCCTGCCTTTGACGTGGTGGGATTGCCGGACGCTGCGGTGAAGGAAGCACGAAACCGGGTGCGTGCGGCAGCAAAAAACAGCGGTTTTTCCTTTCCGGTCAACCGTATTACGGTGAATTTAGCGCCCGCCGACCGACGTAAAGAGGGAACCGTTTACGATTTGCCTATGCTGGTGGGTCTGCTACAGGGTAGCGGCCAGTTGGAGGCGGATCTGGAGCCCTGGGGCTTTTTGGGCGAGGTCGCCCTGTCCGGACAGCTAAGACCGGTACACGGAATGCTCTCCATGGCTTTGGCTGCCCGGCGGGCAGGGTTGCAGGGACTGTTTCTCCCAGCAGGGAACGCCCAGGAGGCGCTTTTGGCTGATGGCATCGTGGTTTATCCGGTGGAGACCCTGAATCAGTTGGTGGATCATTTCTCCGGAAAGGCTGCGATCCCTCCGGCGGAGAGAATTCCGTTCCAAGAAGAGGACAGTCATTTTCCCGATTTTGCCGATGTAAAGGGGCAGGAACAGGCAAAACGAGCCTTGGAGATTGCGGCGGCGGGGGGACATCACGTCCTGATGGTAGGGCCTCCCGGGGCGGGCAAGAGTATGCTGGCAAAGCGGCTGCCCTCCATCCTCCCTGATTTGACGCCTCAGGAGTCTCTGGAGGCTACGGAGCTCTGGTCGGTGTGCGGCATGACGGATCGTTATCATCCGATGCTCACCCGACGGCCCTTCCGCGCACCCCACCACACCATCTCCGCAAGAGCCCTGTCAGGAGGTGGCAGCATTCCTAAGCCGGGGGAGATTTCGCTGGCGCACCACGGTGTCTTATTTGTTTGTGAAACGCTTTGCACCGCCAATTGAACACACATATTCCGCTGAAAAATGCCGTATTTCTGGGCTTTTTCGGCTTTTATTTTCGGAATTTGAGGTTGGGAACACATACCCAATGGTGTGTTTTGGCTGGATTGTAGACCAACTATATGTAGTATGGGGTGAATATGAAGTTTCGATATGTAGCAAACGGTTCACGCAGATGTAGCACCATTTGGCAAAACTCCTAACCTTTTGACGAAACGCCATATTATTTGGCGTAACTACCATTTAGCAAAAGGAGAATGCCATGAAAAACAAGAAAAACAGAAGGCTGAAAGTGTACGGCCAGAGTAACGGATATAACTACCAGGATGTTCCTACCATTGTGCTGAAGGGCAAATGGCTGGAGGCTGCCGGATTTGATATTGGTTCTGACCTGCTGGTCGAATGCGAGGATGGAAAAATCACCATCAGAACCGTTGATAGAAATTGGAGCCTACTGGAATCAAACTAAGAGGAAATCGCATATTGAAAAAAATGTACTTTCGCACTATAATATATGTGTAGAAGTGCAAAGTTTAGCACCTGTACGATCTGCATATCGTATGGGTGCTTTTTCTCTAACGGTTATTAAGCTGTGAGTAAATTTATGATGGAGGTTGGCGATATGACAGAGCATCAGTTTGATTCATTGATTGATAAAGTCTTAGAATACTTGGCTGCGGATTGCCAGCAACACCCTGAACGGTACAGGAAAAGCGGTGAAGATTTTGAACCTTGGGTAAAGGAAGCTGTAGATTATGCCATTGATGCGCTTTCTCTTGATGCGTCTGTTGACTACACACCTGGCGGACACGGTTTTCCTGATATTGTTATTGAGGGTAACGATGGGAATAAGTATGGTATTGAAGTTAAGAGTTCTTCCGGCACGGGTAATACATGGAAAATCAATGGTAATAGCGTACTTGGAAGCACCAGAGTTCCTGGCATCCTGAAAAATGTAATTGTATTTGGTAAAGTTCGTGGTGAAAATAGTATTTTCCGTGCCAAGGAATACGATAAATGCATTGCGAACGTTGTGGTTACCCACAGTCCCCGCTACTTGATAGATTTGGATGTGGAGGATGGAGAAAGTTTCTTTGATAAATCGAATATGAGTTATGCGGAAATTAGCCAATCCGATCAACCTATTAAGCTGATCACGGACTATTTTCTTAGTATAGGTCAAAAAGCCTGGTGGTTGGCAGATAGTACCCCGGCGGCAATTCAAATGTTTGGGAAACTTCCCAAGGTCGATCAGAATAAACTGATGGGTTATGCTTTCGCACACTTTGCAGAGATTTTCTCCAATAGTGGAACCAAATTCTACAGATATATGAGTTGGCTGGCTTCTGAAAATAGTATTATCGATCCAGCATTGAGAGACCGCTTTACTGCTGGAGGTAAAGCCGATGTCGAATTGTCGACCGTCATATATGAAAAACTTCCAAGAATTTTCAAAAACCTGCATGAGTACAGAAAGTATGTCTTGATGGAACTGGAAAATGCCGATTTGCAGGTGTTAGAAGATGATTGGGGTATTGTTCCCAGCACTGAATATCAAGGGCGTATTGAGCAGTGGTTGACATTGACCGCAGCAGTAATTCCAGATAAGGATTTGGAACACGTGAGAAAGCGTCAAATGCTGGAAGATATTCTGCTCGATGAAGATGAAGAATAATTGTTAATTTTTGCGCCTCCCGCTTGACTTTTTTCGCACAAACGAATAGAATGTTATGCGGGAGGCGTTGTTATGGATTCTTATATTACTGCCGCAGAGGCGGCTGCGAAATGGGATATTACAGCAAGACGAGTTCAACTCTATTGTGCCGAGGATAGAATTCCGGGCGCTGTCAAGCACAGCGGAATTTGGTTAATCCCATCTGATGCTATGAGACCAGATAGAATTAAGTCTGGTAAAAAATGTGAAGAAGTTAAAGGCGCACTAAATGTGTTGTCCTTGTTTTCAGGATGCGGTGGAATGGATTTGGGTTTTGAAGGTGGCTTTTCTGTTCTGAAAGCATCTGTAAATAGTAAAATCAATCCTCACTGGCGTGTAAGAACGGTTGATAAACAGTGGGTTAGGTTGCCCAAAACGAGATTTAAGACCGTGTTTGCCAATGACATTAAACCTGATGCAAGAGCCGCTTGGTGTCATTATTTTAGTAAGTTAGGAGTACCTGAGTCTGCATACTGTTTGGATAGCATCGTTGACTTGGTAAAACTCCACAAGGAAAACAAAATCAAAGTATTCCCCACAAATATTGATATTGTGACTGGCGGTTTCCCTTGCCAAGACTTTTCAGTCGCAGGAAAAAGAAAAGGCTTTAATTCAGATAAAAGCCATAATGGTAAGACTATTACAGACGAACCCTCTGTGGAAAGTCGTGGCCAGCTATATATGTGGATGCGTGAGGTAATCTCTATTGTTCAGCCTAAGATTTTCATAGCGGAAAATGTAAAAGGGTTGACGAATCTCGCTGATGCAAAAGAGATAATCGAGCATGACTTTTCAACGGTTTGCGATGGCGGTTACATCGTAATTCCTGCAAGGGTTCTTCTCGCAGCAGACTTCGGTGTTCCGCAGAGCCGAGAACGTGTGATTTTCTACGGCTTTAAGAAAAGCGCATTAACACAGCAGGCATTGGAAGCGTTGTCAAGTGCTGTGATTCCTTCTGAGTACGACCCGTATCCTTGCGTTACACATGGAACAGGTGACGATCTGCTAAAATATGTTACCACTTTTGATTGCCTTTGTGACTTGCCAGAACCCGAAGATGCAAAAGACGCTTCTCAAAAGAAGTATTCAAAGGCAAAATACATGGGAAAGCATTGCCAAGGACAGAGCGAGATTAACCTCAGTGGTATCGGCCCGACAATTCGTTCTGAGCATCATGGTAATATTGAGTATAGACGCTTGAGCGAAGAACACGGTGGAACACATACAGATGAGTTGAAAGCCGGATTGAAGGAACGTCGCCTTACAATTAGGGAATGTGCGAGAATTCAGACGTTCCCGGATGATTATGAGTTTATTCTGCCAGCAGAAAGTGGCCGAAAGAGCGTTTCTGCTTCAGATGCATACAAACTCATTGGTAATGCGGTACCTCCGCTTCTCGGTTTCCATATTGCAATGCGCTTGCAAGATAACTGGGAATTGTATTTTACTTCAGAAAAATAATTATAAACAAGGTGGAGTGCCTCAGATTTTGAAGCACTCCACCTTATTTTTTTCTGCGTATTCGATAGTATTCCTGGTTCCGCCAGGTTCGCCATTATAAACAGCGATTACCCTGGCAGATCTATTCACCATCCACTCGTTGCGGATCTGAAAGCAAACGCGGCTGTAGCCTTTGCAAATATAGCGTACAAGGTCTGCTCTGTCGAGTATGTCCTTATAACGCTTCTGCCAGTCCGAAGCCCAGCGGTTCTCAAAGCCATCGTAAGGAACGGCGGCAATGAGGTGGAGATTGGGATTGTGCTGCCGAAGCTGAAGAACAATCTCACCAGCCCAAATATCCACACCACGAGCCATGCCTGTTATGAAGGTCACGAACCCATCATCTATCGCCTGGAGGATTGCCGCCTCCAGGTCTCTTTTAATTTCAGCCTCCGACCGAGTCAGTTTCAATGGGCGATGCCCAGTAAAACAGCAACGATGTAGCCGGAGTTCGTTTTCGTTTGCCATAGCGTTAACCCAGGCGGGCTTGGGTCATGTCCCTTGCCTCGCTGATCGTGTCGCAGGTGAGGAGCGTATCAAGCATAGCCCACACACGACCGTTCCTAAAAATCTTACCAGTTTTGACGGTCTTTCCAGGGACGATTGCCGGTCCCAGCTTATAAACATAGCAGTCTGTATCCCAGACTTCATCCGGCATCTCTGGAATTTCATCGTGCATATTACGGGTCACAGTGTATCCCTCGATATGGTGGATAGACTGGAGCTGCCCATAGTAGCGGAAAGCGATGTAGTTCGGTGGCTCTTTCGGCCATCCGTTGCCGCCGACCGGGCAGAAGTATTTGTTATGGGTCTTGACGATGTCTATCCAGGTGATACTACAGCGGTCTGGACACTGGGTACCAAGTGCAACGACATAGACCATATTTGAATCAAGTTTCTGCATAGTCATTAGTCCTCTCAGATATTCGCAGAACTCTCGGAGGAGATGCTTCTGCTCGTGGTTAGAATGTGCGTGGGATGCCTGGGCCATCTGGTACACTTCCTGGTAGGAAAGATGCGACACAGGGATACCGTTTACCTCCTGGAACGGGAGATGGGTCTTGGCATAAGCCTGTGTGCATTCCGACAAGGAAACAATGTGCTTGTGGTTGTAGTTGGCTTTGGCGAAATCTTCACGAATTGAGTATTTCGTCAGCTGGTCAGCACCGGGGAGCAACCAGCCACGCTTGGCTTCAAAAATGATGTGGAAGTTTTTATGGTCGGTTACTTCGATATCAGTGATACCAGTGGCAGCATCGTACCGCTGGTTCGTAATCGTTGTATCCTCGACTGCTGGGGTAAAGCCGGAAACGGAGGACACGACTGCCTTGAGGAATTCCGGGCATTTTGCTAAGGCCCAGGACATACTCAAAGTGATGTCGTTTTCCTTGTCCCCCAACAGCTGGAAGATGCTATGTATTTCCCGACCGTAGGATTCTAAAGTTGCCACGGTTACCTCCTTCCTGCGGATAAAAGGTCAATCATCCGCTGTAGAATAGGCTGTACCTGTCCGGCTCTGTAACGCTCTCCAAAGGAGCCATTACTGAAATGATCCTCCCGGAGCAACATGGTCAGCAATGCACAGCAAAGGTCATAGTCAGCTTCTGGCAACCGCTCCAGTTCCTTATCGCAGTGGATTGGCTCTGTTGTCATGTAATCGTAATAGTGGTTTTTGAGATCGCCGATGCGCTCTAAAGCCTCATAGTATTGATCGACATGGACAAGCCCTTTTTTCTGTAGGTCTTGGAGAACCCACAGCTTTTCACGATTTTCCATAGTAGCTGTGGCGTTGCTCTGCTCCAGCTGCCGTGCTTCTTTCATCCAGAATTTGAATTCCCAACGGAGAGGATAGTAGCCACGGATTCTGGAACGGAGAGCCGACTGGTACGCCATGTATTGTCTGTTGTAATCATCCCATCTGCTCCAAGCTGTGGTCGGCTGTGGGATGCCAAGTTCCTTTTTTGCTATGCTGAATACATAGTTATCAATGGGAACATGGAGATATTGGAACAAGCCGTCAAAGGTGTATTCGCCGCTGACATACAGATATTTCATAGTCATATTAAGCCATTTCTGTGCTTGCCCATAGTAAAATTCGATTCCGGCATCCCGGTAATATGTACGAATTTGACCGCAGATGCGGTGGTGCCAGGAATCGTAGCTGTTTTGATTATCCACCCCAATCTCTACAAGGGTGGGAATTTCCTTTTTGAAAAGTGCTGTTACCGATTGCCGCAGAAAGTCTCTCCGTTCCTGGGGCATATTCTTAAATCGGATAGTGCGGTTCAAATCTCGGTAGGCACGGTCGCTGGCGGCAGCCATCGGGTCCGTGATTGCTCCAAAGTAGATGACTTTGAAGAAGTCCAGGACATCCTTGTCCACACTTACATATTCTATTCGTTCCAAGTCTATCCCTCCTTATGCAACCCGGCGTTCAACGAACCAACGGCCGAGATTATTGCCAGTGAGAGAGCAGCTCCGTTCAAAGAACAGATAGCTTTGCTTTCCTCTGACCCATATTGTGTAACGGTCACCCTGGCCCCCAGCCTTCATGGCGGCTGCCTGCCGGATATCGGTGACACGGTCGATTTCAAAAACTTGACCATCTTCCCAAGTGAGGTTGATGGGTATTAAAAACCCATCGCTGTTGAACTTGGCGGTCACATCCACATAAACCTTAATATTCATCGGTGACCTCCGTTTCCACATTCTTTAGAAAGTTGGCATTCGCCATCAAAGGCGGATCTATCAATTTGTATCCGTTCCGCTTCATCAGACGGAATTTGAAGTCCAGCAGTTCCGGCGGGACACGGAGTAAGGACGCAGCCCCAAAGAAGGAGATGTCCTCGTTCAGCTTTTCCAGGACGTCATTATCGTCCATAAGAAACTCGGCTGCAAATATATTAGCTTCATATTCCATGAAGGAGGTGCTGTCAAATAACTCAAAGTCGTGGAAGGCATTCACGCCCACAGCTTTGGCGTGGAGAACAGCGTGACCCAGTTCGTGTGTGACGATAATCCGTTGTATCGCCTCCGGGAGATCACTGTTAACGGTGATTGAGCGTTTACGGCTCTGTGCCAGGAAGAAACCTTTGCAGGCTCCTGGGTATGTACCCATCGGCGCGTACAGAAGTATGATACCCATCGCATCACACAGCTTGAATGGGTCTGTCTCATGGAATTTACGCTTGAGCCGTTCTACTTCACGGCATATATAATCCACGGTCATTCAGATCCCTCTTTTCTGTATCACTTCAATTGTAAATTATAATGCGTACCAAAAAACGGACTTATTTCTTTTTGCGTCCGAAGGTCTTTCTGGCTTCCTCTTTGCATTCCAGGTAAGCCTTGGTAACGGCAGTGAAAAATGCGTCCTTGGCTTCCTCGCTCAGTTCGCCACCTGCGAAGAGGGCAGCGTTGCGCTCAAGCAGTTCATCTACTTCACTGGCAGCTCTGTCGCCGAACTGACCCCTGACAGCCTCGATGTGTTCGATTTTCTCAATGCCCTGCTTCGGGTCAGTCACTTCATCATTTGCCAGATAGTCATAGGAAACATTCAGTGCTACCGCCAGCTTTCTCATAGTAGAAGAACGGGCGATTGCCCCAGAAGATTCGTAGGATGCGATGGTACGCTTGGAAACGCCCACCTTGTCAGCAAGCTGCTGTTGGGTCAAATTGCAGAGTTCTCGTGAGACTTTGATTTTATCGGAAAACGTCATGGTAGCCCTTCCTTTCAGAAAATTTTCGTTTGTAACTTCATCAACTTCATCAAACCCATTGACGAAACTTCACCGCAGTGCTATTATACGGGTGAAGTTCGGTGAAGTTATGAGAAAATTATATTCGCAAAACTTCACTTTGTCAATAGGTTTGGATGAAGTTTTAAGAGGAAGGTGATGAAGTTGGGTGAAAAAACGATACTGCACAGCGACATGAACTGTTTTTACGCATCTGTAGAGATGATGCTTGACCCCAGTCTTAGGGGAAAGCCTGTGGCGGTATGTGGCAGCACGGAGAACAGACACGGTATCGTGCTGGCAAAATCGGAACTGGCGAAGAAGGCCGGTGTTAAGACGGGCATGGTCAATTGGGAAGCACGCCAACTTTGTCCTGGGCTGGTCATGGTGAAACCACAGTATGACCAGTACCTCAAGTATTCGGAACTGGCCCGCAATATCTACCAGAGATACACAGACCAAGTCGAGCCGTATGGAATGGATGAGTGCTGGCTTGATGTCACTGGGAGTCGTGGCGTGTGCGGTGATGGGATGAAGATCGCCGAAAGCATCCGGCAGGAGATTAAGGAGGAACTGGGACTAACGGTTTCCATTGGTGTTTCTTTCAATAAGATATTTGCTAAGCTGGGCAGTGACATGAAAAAGCCGGATGCAGTAACTGAAATTACAAAGGACACTTTCCAGGAAAAGGTCTGGCCTCTGCCTGCCTCTGACCTTCTGTTTGTGGGAAGGGCAACCACAGCCAAGTTCAGCAATTACGGCATTTATACCATCGGCGACATCGCCACCACGGACCCAGAGTTCCTCAAAAGGCTTCTGGGGGTGAACGGGCTTCAGCTGTGGCGGTACGCTGCTGGCAAGGATGACACACCCGTTATGCATAAGGACTTCGTATCGCCAATCAAATCTGTGGGGCATGGAATCACCTGCGTGGCAGACCTTCTGGATGATGAAGAGGTCTGGAAGGTGATGCTGGAATTGTCACAGGACATCGGACACCGACTGCGCTTACATAAGCTGAAAGCGACTGGTGTTCAGATCAGCATCCGTAGCAACGACCTGGGGTATCGGCAGTTCCAGGCACCTTTGAGCCTATCAACCCAAAGCCCCATGATGATTGCGAAAAAGGCTCATGCCATTTTTCAGTCGAATTACCGCTGGTCTACTCCAGTCCGTGCGGTAACTGTAAGAGCCATCAACCTTGTTCCCCAGGGAGTGCCGGAGCAGATCGACCTCTTTACGGATATGCGCTGTGTGGAGAAAGCCGAGAAGCTGGATGACTGTATAGAGGAAATACGGCGTAGGTTCGGCAAGAGGGCTGTGTTCCAGGCTTGTCTGCTGGGGGATCTGAAGATGCCAATCGATAACCGCCACTTGGTTCAGATGCCTGGTGTGATGGGGCGTTAACAATCAATACAGCGAAATTGTTAGCAAGCGATATTTCTCACATCTATTGACTACGGGGTGTGATTTGATATAATGTTATCAACAGTTAATCGAAACAAACGATTGTTTACAGTTGCTCGTTTGAAAGGTGCTGATAGCGATTGATAACAGGAGGTACACGGCATGGACATCGGTTTGAATGTAGAATTTGACGGAAAGAAAAATATCGTGATGGAAGGTGACATCATCAAGGAGTATCCGATTGGAGGTATGGCTTGTGAATATGCCAGACTTCGCCCTACGGAGATTAAGCCCCTCATTATGGAAAATACCTACTTCAACGATGCCGACTTGGTGGGAAATGGTGGTCACGCTCTTATGAGTTTGTATGAGGCGTGTCTGGCAAAGTTTGGTGTAGTTACCGCCGTGATGATTCTTACAGACTTCTCCAGTTTCATGGCTGACTTTAACCGCGCCAATGCCGAGGAGTTGAAAGGACTGTTGGACCCTCTGAATGAGGATAGGGACACAAGCCAGATCAAGTCGTTCATTCTGGAGGATACAGGCTTTGAGGAATTTGGTATCAGCACCATCGGTCAAACTATGCTGACGGCCTACGCTGCGTATGCCGATTGCTATGTGGCATTCAAGCACTCCTTCAATATGTTGGCTTCCGGCGAGGAATACGAAGAAGACCAAGTAATGGCCTTCTGGGGACTGTACGCATCCAATACGGATTTCCAGCACATTGATTTTCACATTATGTTCTTTGATGATGCATTCCACTCGATATACACCATAAAGTCTTCCATGTCGCTGATTCTGTTTGAAGCCGCCCATGCTATGGATGCCCAGACTAAATTTGTGAAGTGCAAAAACTGTGGGAACTATTTTGTGCCAGTGGGCAGATCTGATTCCGTGTACTGTGGTTACCCTGCTCCCCAGGACGAGACAAAGGAATGTCGGGATGTGGGAGCCAATGCGACCAGAGCCAAGAAGATGAAGAATGATGTTCTGACTCAGGAATACCGCAGGCTGTATATGCGGTTGAAAATGGCAGTAAAACGCCACCCGGACAGTAAAGATGCGCAGGAGCGTTTGCAGGAACTTACGGAGGGTATGAAAATCAGAAGGAAACAAAAAGAAGAAGGTTCGCTCTCAACAGATGCGATTCTGGAGTGGATTGCGTCCTTTGATAATAAGCTGAACGAAAGTTAATAGGTTCACCCAGCTAAGGTGTTGACTTTTCTCATCTGTTGCAGTATAATTTACGCAGAACGGCGTAATAGGCGTAAAATGCGTAATTACAGCACAACAGGAGGCTAACTAAAATGAGAGAAGAGAACATGAGGTTCGGCGAGTTTATAAAAGCAAAGAGGCTTGCTGACGAGCGCGAACTGACATTAAAGGATATTGCAAAAGAATTGGGCCTGTCCTTAAGTATGCTGAGTGATATTGAACAAGGAAGAAGGAAGCCGTTTGATAGCACTCGGATTGAAAAATTCTGCGAGGTGTTGCATCTTTCCGATGAGGATAGAGCCAGAATGTATGACCTTGCAGCAAGAGAAAAATCCGAGATTCCTGCCGATATTGAAGATACCATGATGTATTCTGGTATAGGCGACATGGCACGATACGCTCTTCGTATGTCAAATGCGGGTGTGGCAGATGAGGAGGACTGGAAGAAGTTCATCCGTGATTTAGAAAAAAAGCGAGGTAGCAAATTTGATTGATTTTCACTGTAGAACACGACACAAGGATATGACTCCCATTGTGAAAGATACGGATATCCAGGACTATGCAGAGACTCTGCTCCAGGACTACAAGCCCAAGCTGCTCCAGGAGCCGGGCAAGGTCAATCCGATCCACTTTGTGGAATCCTATTTAGAGGCTGTCGTTGACTACCAGGATATCTACTATCCTGAGAATGCCCCTGCCATCGCTGGGGCTACCGTATTCAACGATGACCGAATCCTGGTATTTGACCGGGAGGCAAAACGCATTAAGCCAATTGATGTGGCGGCAAATACTGTGCTGATCGATAACAGCACGATGGACGATGGTAAGGAGGGCTTTGCTGCCTTTACCGTTCTCCATGAGGGTGGGCATCTCTGTCTGCATCCTGCAGTGTACCGCCGTATGGGTGGACAGCTGAGTTTCTTTGACAACCACAAGGATGGCGACTATGTGGTCTGCTGTCGCAGAAGCAGTCTGGAGGGCGGCAGTGCCAAACGCTCCAAACTGACTACCCAGGAGGAATTTAGAGAGCATCAAGCCAATGTGTTTGCTGCATCTATTGCCATGCCCCGGCAGACCTTTGTTCCTGCCGCACAGGAACTGATCCGCAAGTGCGGCTTCAAGGACGGTGTGTTTATCATGCCGACTGTTATGGACTGGGACTATAATTTAGGAGTTTCTGCTATCGAGGAAGCTCTGTCTGGTCTCTTCGGCGTATCCAAGGCTGCCGCTAATGTACAGATGAAGCGGCTGGGTCTGCTGGTAAGTGAAGAGAAATATCTGGAACAGCACAGACAATTAGCTGTTGCCTTCTAATGCGTGTGATACGGTAGCCTGCTTCCCAAAACAGGTGGTAGGCTACTATTTTTTGCCCTATCGTTACGCAACTTGGCGTAAAAAGCGTAAAATATCACCGTATTGGAGGTTGACTGAATCATGCAGCATTTGTTTAATAGACACCTCATTTGCCCTTGGTGCAAAAAGGGCGAAGTCCTCGCCGATGGAAAGGCGAAGGTCACCGTATCCGTCATGTGTCCGAAGTGCAAGCGCTTTTTCCAGGGCGACTTGGACACGCTGAAAACAGAAAAGGCCGTAGCCCAGCGTAGGAGCGGGCGGGCATCATAAGCATTACTGACTGACCACCGGGGCAAGAGCCACCACTAAGGCCGGAGTAAGGCTGTATTCGTACAGCTATACTCCGGCCTTATTTTTTTCTCCAAAACTTTTTCGCAAAACTTTTTTTAAAGCGGTAATTAGGCTTCCGCTTTAACTTTTACCATTAAGCCACAGCAAACGAAAGGAGGTGAGCAAGCGATGATGACAGCGATTGAACGGCGTGATGCCATTCTGGACAGGCTTTGTGTCCGTAGACACGACCAGGTCAAAAACCTGGCAGAAGAGTTCGGTGTGTCTGAAAAGACCATCCGCACCGATATCGAAGTCCTCGCTTGCTCATATCCGATTGAGACTGTCCGTGGCCGACACGGCGGAGGCATCTATGTTGCGGACTGGTACCACCGTGGCAGAAAGACCCTTTCGCCGGAGCAGGCGGCGTTGCTTAAGAAGCTGGCACCCAGCTTGGAGGGGCATGACTTGGAAGTCATGAACAGCATCATCAATCAGTTTGCTTCCTATTAACCACGGGACACACCCCCGAATGACATGAAAGGCAAAGGTGAATTTTTATGAAACGAGTATTTATCTGTTCTCCGTATCGTGGCGATGTGGAGAGAAACCTCAAGGCAGCAAGGAAACACGCCCGTATGGCGGCAATCATCGGTTATTGCCCGATGGCACCTCATCTGATGTTTCCGCAGTTTCTGAACGACAACGACCCTGAACAGCGCATCCTGGGTATCACCCTCGGTGTGGAGCAGATGAAGGTCTGCGATGAAATCTGGATCTTCGGCGGTCGCATCAGCAACGGCATGGCCTTTGAGTTGGAGCAGGCAAAGGAACTGGGCATTCCGGCTCGTCTGTATGACGATGACGGCAACCGCATCAGTCCCGCAACCATGATGATCGATGACCGTGTCAGCGAGGAATACCGCAAGGCAATCCACGGTCTGAAGTTTGTCTAAGGAAAGGATGAAGCACATGAATGAAGTTTATTTAACCATCGCAGATGGATTTGAAAAGCTGGCTGCTGGCTACCGTGCCTTGGCTGGCAACACCTCTGCTCCGGCTGTGAGCGAAGCTGCCCCTGTGGCAGAGGTTCCTGCAGAAACGGCAGAGGTCACTATCGAAGAGGTTCGTGCGGTTCTCGCAGCAAAGTCCGAGGCCGGCAAGCGTAAGGAAGTCAAAGAACTCCTCTTCAAATATGATTCCGGCAAGCTGTCTGGGGTCAAGAAATCTGACTACGCAGCCCTCCTGGCTGATGCGGAGGCGCTCTAATGGGTGCCCACGCAAGGAACTCTCCTTCGGCTTTGCACCGTACTTTGAACTGCCCACCCTCTTTGGTGCTGGGGGAGCAGTTCCAGGATGAGGAGAGTCAGTACGCCGCAGAAGGGTCTGCCGGACACGCTCTGGCAGAACACCTTATCAAAAAGCACCTGAAACAGCGTACCAAACGCCCGGTATCCGACTACTACTCGGATGACCTTATGGAAGCCGTGGAAGATTATGTGGCTTTCGTCATCGAGAAGATCGAGGAAGCCAAGCGCGAGTGTAACTCGCCCCTGTTCTCCGTAGAGCAGCGTGTGGATATTTCCGAATACTCCCCAGACTGCTTTGGCACGGCAGATATGGTCATCGTCACCGACAAGGTGGCTCATGTGATCGATCTGAAGCTGGGGCGCGGCGTGGAAGTTTCTGCCGAAGAGAATCCGCAACTCATGGCCTACGGTCTGGGCGTACTGGAAATGGCAGAGATGCTCTACGACATTGAAACGGTGCGACTGACCATTTTCCAGCCTCGTATCAATAACTTCTCCACCTGGGATATCACACCCGACGCCCTCAAGACCTGGGGTGAGGAGATTCTGAAGCCCCGCTCCGCTATGGCACTTGCCGGGGCAGGAGAGTTCCAGGCTGGAAGCTGGTGCCGTTTCTGTAAGGCTCGTAACCAATGTCGAGCCAGAGCCGAGGAGTTCCTTCGTCTGGCAAAGATGGAGTTCCGTCAGCCCGCTCTGCTCTCGGATGACGAGGTGGCAGAAATCATCAAGATTTCGGATGAACTCGCCAAGTGGGCATCCGATGTGTACGCCTACGCCCAAGACCAGGCTATCATCCACGGCAAACAGTGGAAGGGCTACAAGCTGGTGGAAGGCAGAAGCAACCGTAAGTATTCCAGTGATGATGAGGTGGCCGAGGCGGCCAAGGCTGCTGGATACACAGACATCTACAAGCAGACCCTCATTGGCGTGACCGAAATGGAACGCCTCATGGGCAAGAAGGAATTTGCCCGTATCCTCGGCAAGCTGGTGTATAAGCCTGCAGGCAAAATCACCCTCGTGCCGGACACAGACAAGCGTGAAGCTATCAACACATCAACCGCTGCGGCGGATTTTCAGGAGGAATAATCATGAACAACAATACTACCAAAGTTATCGTACCTTGCCGTTTTTCTTATCTGCACTGCTGGGAGCCTGACTCCGTGAATGGCGGCGATCCTAAGTACAGCGTGTCTGCCATCATTCCCAAGAGCGACACCAAAACCATCAACGCCATCAAGGCTGCTATCGAGCAGGCCAAGAAGGATTCCGTTTCCAAGTGGGGCGGTAAGGTTCCTGCCAATTTGAAGCTGCCCCTCAGAGACGGCGACATCGACCGTCCCGACGATGAAGCCTATGCTGGCTGCTACTTCTTCAACGCCAACAGCCGTCAGGCACCCCAGGTCGTGGATGCCAAGGTTCAGCCTATCCTTGACCAGAACGAGGTCTACTCTGGCTGCTACGGTAAGATCAGCGTTACCTTCTACGGCTATAACAGCAATGGCAATCGTGGTATCGCCGCTGGTCTGGGCAACATCCAGAAGCTGAAAGATGGCGAGAGCCTGGGCGGTCGCTCCAACGCTGCGGACGACTTCCAGACCGAGGAAGATGAGGACTTCCTCAACTAAGAACCACTGTGGTGGGTGGCGGGAAACCGCCATCCGCCCTTACATATAACGCTATGCGAAAGGAGTGATTGCATGGCCCTGTTGGCTATTGATATTGAAACATACTCTGATGTGGATCTGACCAAGTCCGGCGTGTATGCCTACTGCGACAGTCCACAGTTTGAAATATTGCTGTTTGCCTACGCCTTTGATGACGAACCAACCGAAATCATCGACCTTGCCTGTGGGGAGCAACTTCCCCAGAAGGTGCTGGATGCGCTGGAGGATACCGCTGTGATAAAGACAGCGTTCAACGCCGCATTTGAACGCACGTGTATTTCCAAGCACCTGGGTAAGAAGCTGTCTCCGGCAGCTTGGCAGTGTACGGCGGTGCAGTCGGCAATGCTGGCTCTGCCCCTCTCCCTGGACGGCGTTGGTGAGGTGCTGGACATTCAGAGAAAGAAGCTGAAGGAAGGTGCAGACCTTGTCCGCTTCTTCTCCATGCCGTGTAAGGCGACCAAGGCCAACGGCGGCAGAACCAGAAACCTCCCGTCTCACGAGCCGGAAAAGTGGGAGAGGTTCAAAGCCTACTGTATCCGAGATGTGGATGCGGAGCGTGAGATCCGCCACAAGCTGCGGAACTACCCAATTTCCGAAAGTGAGATGCGGCTCTACCAGATGGACCAGGAGATCAACGACCGTGGCATTCTGGTTGACCGTGAACTGGTGGCAAACGCAGTCCTCTGCGATACAGAGTACAAGGAAGCCGTCACCGCCAGAGCCTATGAACTGACTGGGCTGGATAACCCCAACTCCCCGGCTCAAATCAAAGGGTGGCTTACTGACCGCGGTGTGGAGGTGGACAGCCTCGATAAAAAGGCGGTCAAATCTATGATTTCCGATGCGGACGGCGAAGTGCTAGAAGTCCTCCAGCTTCGTCTGCTCATGGCAAAAACTTCTGTAAAGAAGTATGAAGCCATAGAGCGTTCCGTGTGCAGTGATGGCAGATGCCACGGTCTGCTCCAGTTTTATGGTGCGAACAGGACGGGGCGTTGGGCTGGGAGATTGGTGCAGGTGCAGAACCTCCCACAGAACCACATCGTGGATCTGGAACTGGCTCGTAATCTGGTAAAAAATCGGCAATTCGACCTCATTGATTTGCTATATGATTCCACCCCAGGGGTGCTGTCTGAACTCATCCGTACCGCTTTTGTCCCAAGACCAGGCACACGCTTCATTGTGGCGGACTTTGCTGCTATCGAAGCCAGAGTGCTGGCATGGTTCTCTGGGGAGCAATGGCGACTGTCCACCTTTGAAGAAGGCGGCGACATCTACTGTGCATCGGCATCGCAGATGTTTGGCGTACCTGTAGTGAAGCACGGTGAGAACGGCCACCTCCGGCAGAAAGGCAAGATTGCCGAACTGGCTCTGGGCTATGGCGGCTCGGTGGGCGCACTGACATCAATGGGTGCGTTGGACATGGGAATGCAGGAAGAGGAACTCCAGCCGCTGGTCAATCAGTGGAGAGCCTCCAATCCACATATCACGAAGTTCTGGTGGGATGTGGATGCGGCAGCAGTAAAGGCAGTGAAGGAACGCACCAGCGTGACCTATAAGAACCTCTGCTTCTCTTACCGTTCCGGCATCCTGTTTGTGACCCTCCCGTCCGGCAGAAGCCTTTCCTACATTAAGCCTCGTATGACCCAGAACCGCTTCGGCCGTGAGAGCCTTTCCTACGAGGGCGTTGGTGAGAGCAAGAAATGGATGCGTATTGAAACCTACGGCCCAAAGCTGGTGGAGAATATCGTCCAGGCCACGGCAAGGGATCTGCTGGCTCTGGCGATGCTCCGGCTTCGTGATGCTGGGTTCGATATCGTGATGCACATCCACGATGAAGCTGTTCTGGAAGTGCCGGAGGGTGTTTCCAGTGTAGAAGAAATCTGCCGAATCATGGCGGTGGCTCCAGCTTGGGCAGCTGGACTTCCGCTCCGTGCAGATGGATATGAATGCCCGTTTTACAAAAAGGACTAAGGAGGTTAACTGCATGGGAATCAGTTATTACAACGGGTCTGGCTACCCGGACCCTACGGCGCACTACGCAGTTCGCCATTTGGAGGAGGAAGAAAAGATGCTCCATATCGTGTACTCCACAGGTCACATGGATATCCGTATGGATAAGTTCTTCCCCGCTACTCTGGACAGGGCAAGGAAACTGTTCCGTCTGATGGCACAGTATTCTTCCAGCGAGGATAAGCATCGGCTACTGGAGTTCCTCCACCAGAAGGAGCAGAAACTTGGGAACCAGGAAGAATCATATAGCAGGCTGGCGATGGACAGCGAGAAGAAAAAGGACGTCAACAAATATACTTCTTTCGCCCGTAATGCGGCGAATGAGAAGCACCGCACCAGACGGAACATCGAACTGCTCTGCCAGATTTGCCGATTGGAGGTATCGAAATGAAGCTGAAACTCAGTATTGGTAATTCCCGTATGGACAAGAAATGGAATGCGGTGGAGATGGAACTTTCCGAGTTCCGTGACCGTATCTCCCAGACCAAGCGTACCGCCGAAACCGTGGAGCAGTACCGCAAGCTGGGTAAGGCGAAGCAGGATGACATCAAGGATGTGGGCGGCTTCGTTCTTGGCACCCTCAAAGGCGGTCGCCGTAAGAAGGACTGTGTGCTGACCCGCTCTGGTCTTTCGCTGGATATGGACTACGCCACCCCAGACATCATTGAACAGATCGAGATGTTTTTTTCCTTCCATTGCCTGTTCTACAGCACCCATAAACACACGCCGGAGAAGCCTCGACTCCGCCTGATCATCCCTCTGTCCCGTGAGGTGACCCCAGATGAATACTGTGCGGTAGCCAGAAAAGTGGCGGACGAGATCGGCATTGAACTGTTTGACGATACGACCTATGAACCGAGCCGTCTGATGTACTGGCCCTCTACTTCTTCTGACGGTGAGTTCGTATTCCGTGAGGTAGAAGGAGAGCCTCTGGACCCGGACGAAGTGCTGGCAAAATACACCGATTGGCATAATACCGCCGAGTGGCCCGTGTCCAAACGCCAGCAGAGCATTGTCCAGAGGGACATCAAGAAACAGGCAGACCCTTTGGCAAAGCCGGGAACCGTGGGAGCGTTCTGCCGAACCTATTCGATATCCGATGCCATCGACACTTTTATTCCAGATGTGTATAGGCATAGTGCCATGCCGGGGCGTTACGACTATATTCCGGCTGACTCCCAGGCTGGCGTTGTTCTCTATGAGGACAAGTTCGCATATAGCCACCACGCCACAGACCCTGCCTGCGGTAAGCTGATGAACGCCTTTGATGTGGTACGAATCCATAAGTTCGGCTCACTGGATGCCCGTGCAGATGTGGATACCGACCCGGCAAAACTACCGTCCTTCAAAGCCATGCAGGAGTTCGCCGTTCAGGATGAGCGTGTGAAGATGCAGCTTGCTAAGGAGCGTGTGGGTCTTGCTCAGGCAGAGTTCAATGAGGAAGGTGACGAGGAAAACTGGCAGACCCTTCTGGAACTGGATAAGACAGGCAAGGTCAAAGACACCCTCAACAACATTGCCAATATCATCCGCTATGACCCGAACCTCAAGGCCATTGTCTACAACGAGTTCAAAAGCACCATCGATGTGGTGGGAGAGTTGCCGTGGAAGCAGGTCAAGCCTGGCTGGTCGGATGCCGACCTTGCCAATGCGAAACTGTATTTTGAGAGGGTCTATGGGATCTGGTCGCCGACCAAATTCAAAGACGCTCTGCTGGCGGTGGTGTCTGCGGAACGGTTGTACCACCCCATCAAAGAATACTTCGCCACCCTTCAGTGGGACGGCGTGGAGCGTGTGGATACCCTGCTCATTGACTACATGGGTGCAGAGGATTCTCCCTATGTCCGTGCCGTGACCCGAAAGGCTTTGACCGCAGCGGTAGCCCGTATTTATGAACCGGGTATCAAGTTCGATTCCATGCTGGTCATCAGCGGTCCCCAGGGTATGGGTAAGTCCACCTTCTTTGCCTTGCTGGGTAAGGAGTGGTTCTCGGACTCGCTCTCCATCGCAGATATGCGTGATAAGACCGCATCGGAGAAACTGCAGGGATATTGGATTCTGGAAATCGCCGAAATGAACGGTATCAAAAAGGTGGATGTGGAAACTGTCAAGTCCTTCATCAGCCGCACGGACGATAAGTTCCGGCAGGCTTATGGCACAGTGGTCGAGAGCCATCCCCGAACCAATATCATCGTTGGCTCCAGCAATTCAGACTCCGGCTTTCTGCGTGACATCACGGGCAACCGCCGCTTCTGGCCTGTCAATGTGACTGGCGAAGGTAAGCACCATCCCTGGGAACTGGAGTCGGTTGACCAGGTCTGGGCTGAAGCCATCATCCGTTACCGTGAGGGCGAGGAACTGTACCTTAAGGGTGCTGTGGCGGCGGAAGCGTATATCCGTCAGCAGGAGGCAATGGAATCCGATGACCGTGAAGGCATTGTGGAGGAATATCTGGAACGTCTGCTCCCTGCCGATTGGGCTGGGATGGATCTGTACCAGCGTAGAAGCTACCTTGGCGGTAGCGAGTTTGGCGGTTCTGCCGCCGTTGGCACTGTGCGCCGTGATAAGGTCTGCATCATGGAAATCTGGTGTGAATGCTTCGGTAAGGAACGCCAGAACCTCAAGCGCACCGACTCCTATGAGATTGAAGGCATCTTGAAGAAGCTGGGCGGTTGGCAGAGAACCACCGAAACCAAAACAGGAAAAACACATTTTCCTATCTACGGTCCCCAGAAAACCTTCGTCCGGCACGGCGATTAACCACTTCGGCATATGCCTACCCATGCCGTGGAATGGAAACGGCACAGAGGTAGGCATAGCCGAAAACGGTAGTTTGGCACGGAGTTACTCAACCGTTTGTGCCTATGTGCCTATCTTTTCTCTATTAAGTATGGGTAATGAAAAAATAAGGAAAAAGGCATACGCAGGAAGCGTGTGCGCGCATAAGGTTTTTGGATGCTTCGGCACGGAATAAGGAACAGAAAGGAGATGGCCTAATGCGTGAAAGTGTAGTCGAAAGGAAGTTTACCACGGAAGTAAAAAAGCGTGGTGGGCTGGCAGTCAAATTTGTGTCTCCCGGATTAGATGGGGTGCCTGACCGTTTGGTGTTGTTCCCTGGTGGCAGGCTGGCATTTGTGGAACTGAAAGCCCCCGGAAAAACGATGCGACCGCTACAGGTCAAAAGAGCAAAGCAGCTCACCGCTTTGGGCTTTCGGGTCTACTGCGTGGATAGCCCAGAGAAGATCGGAGGTGTTTTGGATGAAATACAAACCGCATAACTACCAGGCTTTTGCATCGGAGTTCATTTTGGAACACGAAATATGCTGCCTCATGCTGGACATGGGTCTTGGCAAGACGGTAATTACCCTGTCGGCTCTCTGGGAACTGGTGCTGGACAGATTTGACGTCAGCCGCATTTTGGTCATCGCTCCTAAACGTGTGGCCGAAGACACCTGGCCGAAAGAGATCGCCAAATGGGAGCATCTTTCTGGTCTGTCCTTCTCCCTGGTTCTCGGCTCTAAGGCAGAGCGTGAAACCGCCCTTCGGAAACGGGCTTTTATTTACATCATCAATCGGGAGAATGTGGCGTGGCTGGTGGAGAACTACCGCTGGGACTTCGATATGGTGGTTATTGATGAATTGTCATCCTTCAAATCCAATAAGGCAGAACGGTTCAAAGCCATGAAACGTGTCCGTCCGAAAGTGGCTCGTATCATTGGACTGACTGGCACCCCTGCTCCCAACTCCCTGCTGGATCTGTGGCCTCAGATGTATCTGCTGGATATGGGACAGCGGCTGGGAAAATTTATCGGTGGTTTCCGGGATCGGTTTTTCGTGCCGGATAAGCGGAACCGGGAAATCATCTACAGCTACAAGCCCAGAGACGGTGCGGAGGATGCGATTTACAGTTTGGTGTCCGACATCTGCATTTCCATGAAAGCTGTGGACTACCTCGATATGCCAGATCGTATCGATAACCGTATTGAGGCGGTGATGAGTCCCAAGGAGCAGAAGCTGTACGATGACTTTCAGAGAGACATGATTCTTTCCATTGGCAGCGAGGAACTGGATGCAGTCAATGCGGCGGCTCTTTCGGGCAAATTGCTCCAGATGGCAAACGGTGCGGTGTATGGTGACGATAAGAAAGTACTTCCGATCCACGACCGAAAGCTGGATGCTCTGGAGGATTTGGTGGAAGCCGCAAATGGCAAACCACTTCTTGTGGCGTACTGGTATAAGCACGACCTCCAGCGGATAAAGGCCCGATTTAAAAATGCCCGGTGTATTGATACTTCGAAGGATATTGACGATTGGAATGCTGGGGAAATTCCTCTGGCTCTGATCCACCCCGCCTCTGCTGGACATGGTCTGAATTTGCAGGACGGAGGATGTACCATCGTCTGGTTCGGCCTTACCTGGTCGTTGGAGTTGTACCAGCAGCTGAATGCGCGGCTGTGGAGACAGGGGCAAAAACACACGGTGGTCATCCATCACATTGTAACAAAAGGCACCCATGATGAGGATGTCATGAGAGCCTTGGAAAATAAAGATATGCGGCAGTCCGCTTTGATTGAAGCGGTGCGGGCAAGGATTGGAGGTTAAGGTATGCGAGAAAGGATAGAGATGCTAATTCGAGATTACCCGAAAAATAAAATGGAACTAAAATGTCTGGAGCATCAAATCCGAAATTTCCGTGGTATCACCGAAGAAGAAATGATCGATACCATGTACTTCACCCAGCCGGAGGGAGAGCGGGTGCAGACCAGCGGTGTCTCTGACAAGACTGCCAAAATCGCCATGAGTTACCGTGAACGGATGGATGCCATCAACCAAGACTGGTATCAGCACTTGGAAAAGCAGTACATCTCTTTGGCAGAGGAAGTTGGGTTCTTTGAGAGCGCGGTCAAGGCCCTTCCCGGCAAGATGGGAGAGATCATGCAGGATATGGTTTTTTCCCAGACCTCCTGGGATGACCTGGCGGACAGGCACTATGTGAGCCGCAGAACCATCGGTCGCTATCGCCAGAAGGCCATTGATGACCTGGTGGTTCTGTACGAAAAGCATGAAGCTGAGATGGTATCCTATATGTTGAGTTGAGGTAATTGGTATGTGTAAACGAGGCGATATTTATTACGTGGACTTCGGTCAGAACATAGAGAGTAACAAACAGTGTGGCATCCGTCCGGCGGTCATCGTGAGCAACAACCGTGCAAACGAGCATTCCCCGGTCATTACGGTCGTGCCTCTGACTGGCAGGACATATAAGAAAAGGCATCTTCCCACTCACGTATTCATCCCGAAAAGCTGTGGCCTGGATCGGAACAGTCTGGCTCTGGCCGAACAGGTGGAGGCTATCGATAAGAAGAACCTCCGGGAAAAGCGTGGTCATATTTCGGATATATCTGTCATGGAGCAGATTATCCAGGCAATCCAAATACAGATTGGTGTGGATGACCGATATAATTAAAACGGCAGCTGGCTATAGTAGTCAGCTGCTCCTTTTTATCTGTGGTTTGATTTTATTCTGATGGCTCTGCGCTTTCTGCCATTTTGATGACTTCTGAGTCATCAATTAGGGTAGAGTTATATTCCAGGACATAGCTAACCTCCGGGTCGTAAGTCCAACAGAGGTAGGCCTTGTCGCTCTTTTTGTATAATGCGCCGTACCAATCCTGAATCATCATTTCCTTGAAACTATCCATGCTGTCCACGGGGAAAAGCACATTAAATGCTTCGGTGTGAAGTCCAGTTATGGCAGATGGGTCACCGCCTTCATAGTATGTAGTTTTCAGTATATGGTAATAAATATTGCTTTCTTCATTCCCGTTGCCATAGGTCATCGTTGCGGCAAGTTCAGTCTTGGACACCTTTTTTACATCTTCCCCTAAAACTTCTTCAGCGGCTTTCTCAAAGCGTCCCGCCATTTCATCAAAGTTGGTATCTTTTTCTTTGTTATTAACCAAAACAACCACGATGCTGACTGCAATCAGAGCGACAATGGAAAATAGGATCATGAGTTTCTTTTTCTTCATGGCTGTCCTCCCCAAGGTATTACTGCGTTATGCCGTTTCCTGGGGAGAGCATCATACCAATTCCGAAGATCACTTCTTCCGGGGTAGGACGGTCTCCTTTGAATGGGATCGTTTCCCAGTTCTTTCTTACCTTCGGGTCGGGGCTGTCGTAAGCGGCATCAATCGCTATTTGCATTTCCCGATAGACATCCTCTGGTGTGGTATGGTTTTCCTTTGCAATCCTGTCCAGTATTTTCTGAAAGTCCTTTTTCATATTGTAATCTCTCCTTTTAGAATTAGATATAATTCTTACAGGATTACTATACCATATTTTTGATGTCGATGGATGGGAAGTTTTGTCGACCAGACAAAAAATATAAAAAATAGGAAAGAGCGAATCGGCTCTTCCCCATTATTTATCCAGCAATGCTTTGATTACGTTAAGGATGCGGTTTTGATCAGCTTTTGGCAATCTGGAAATGGACTCCATTATCTCAGAAGTTACGCTGTCACTGGCATGGTCGATTACATCGAACAGGAGCGTATCAGCAGAAACACCCAGTTCATTAGCGATAGCGACAAAGGTTTCCAGCTTTGGAGCCTTTACCCCACGCTCTATGACGCTGATATGATTTCGGCTCAAATCAAGAGCGGCTGCGAAATCCTCCTGGGTCATGCCTTTGGCTTCCCTAGCCGTTTTGATTCTTGCTCCAATCGCTTGTAAATCCATCGTAACACCTCCTTCTGGAATGAATTGTAGTTCTTAAATAATTATAGACGGGCAGCTATTTGCCATACAGCAACCGCCAGAACCACAACTCATTCCAAAAGAATGCAATTCTGCAAAAGATGGCACTAAGGTGGCACTGGTCTGACACTGACTTGTCCTAGAAGATGTGCTATTATTAGAATTGCCAAGAAGTTTAGAGAGTCTGCGGAGAATCCCCAGGCTCTTTCTTTTTGACCGGGTGTGTCTTTCATCCTTTCACACACCTGTACATATGAAAGGAGGATTTTTCAGTATGGTATTTACAAGCGAGCAGGTGTCCTGCGGGCACCCGGATAAAATCTGCGATCAGATCTCGGATGCTATTGTGACGGATTGTCTGGCACATGATAAAAAGAGCCGTGTCGCAGCAGAGTGCATGATAAAGGATTATGACATCATGATTGCTGGAGAAATCACTTCCAGCCATCAACCTGATTATGAGTCTCTGGTGCGAGAGGTTTTGAACCGTATCGGCATTTGTGGAGCAGAAGATTTTCATATCCAGACATTTATCAGTAAGCAGAGCGAGGATATCGCCCGTGGTGTAGATGGGAATTTCGGAGCGGGTGATCAGGGCATGATGTTTGGGTATGCTACAAATGAAACCCCAGAAATGCTCCCAATTCCGTATGCGGTAGCAACACACGCATTGCAACTACTTCGTGAAGTCGGCTGTCCGATTTTGCTTCCTGATGCCAAGAGCCAGGTTTCCTATGACTATGAAAGCAGAAAAATCACCACTTTTCTCATCAGTACCCAGCATTTGGAAGGAACAACAGTCGAGGATATTCGTCCTATCGTGGAGGCGGTCATGGAAACTGCCGCACAGGACTATGGGCTGAATACCGATTTTGAAAAACTGGTCAACCCGACTGGGCGTTTTGTGGTCGGTTCGTCCTTTGCGGATTCTGGGCTGACTGGCAGGAAGATTATCGCCGATACTTATGGTGGTATGTGCCGTCATGGTGGTGGTGCCTTTTCCGGCAAAGATCCCACAAAGGTTGACAGGAGCGGAGCCTATGCGGCCCGCTACATTGCAAGAGATATCGTCCGTCAGCAATTTGCTGACCGCTGCGAAGTGCAGCTGGCATATGCGATTGGTGTTGCTGAGCCTGTCAGCGTATATGTAGACTGTTTTGGTACGAACCATATCTCGGAGCCGGAGATTGTGGAATACATCCGTGCCGAGTACGATTTGACACCGCAGGGCATCATCACGGCATTGGGGCTTTTGGATGTGGATTATAACAAGGTCAGCGCATACGGGCACTTCGGCAAGGCTGGAGTTCCCTGGGAGGAGTAAGCTATGCCACGAAGACCAAACACCCCATGCAAACACCCCGGTTGTGCAAGGCTCGTTCCCTATGGCACGATGTACTGTGAGGAACACGCACCGCTTCATTATCACGACACCAAGTCCACAAAAGAAAAAGGTTACAACAGACGTTGGCAACGAGCCAGGAAGAACTTTCTTGCCTCCCACCCACTGTGTGTACGATGCCAGCAGCAGGGCAAGGCGGTACCAGCAACGGTTGTTGACCATATCATTCCCCATCGAGGGGATCCGAAGCTGTTCTGGGATCAGAAAAACTGGCAACCTTTGTGCAAATCGTGCCACGACACAAAAACCATGACTGAGGATCGCTACCAAGACTACCATTATTGAATACCCAGGGGCGGGTCAAATCTCTACCGCTTTTCATAGCGGAGACCGGCCTGGGGTCACGTGCGAATTTTCGCAGAATTACGCAGGGGGGATACCTTCTGCGGCAGACTGTAAACACAAAAATGAATAAAAAACGCAAAAAGAGCCGTTGTTTCTGGGACTTTGGATACCCAGAAACAATGGCTCTTCTGCCGAATAGTTCCCTTTTAGACCGTCAAAACATCCGCAAAACGGGGTGTTTACGGTCGTTTTTATTTTACAGCGAAAGGATGTGAAGCGATGACTGAATTTCAAGCGAAGCAGATCAGGGACTTGCGTCTGCAGGGAACGGGATACCGAGCCATTGCTTCTGTCGTTGGCTTGTCCCGTGATATTGTCCGCAACTATTGTAAGAGCCATGGGCTGGATGGGTATGCTTCTGTTCTTACCATCAATATGAAGGAGCAGATGATGAAAGGCCAGGCCTGCCTTACCTGCGGTAAGCAAATTGTGCAGCCGATGACTGGACGCAAGCGAAAGTTCTGCTCAGACGAATGCAGACGGCGCTGGTGGTCGGCGCACCAGGACGAACTTAAGAAAAAGCCTACTGCCTACTATGAAAAAGAATGCGCCTATTGCCATAAACGTTTTGTGGCCTATGGCAATAAGAACAGGAAATATTGCTCCCATGAATGCTATGTCCGGGACAGGTTCTTCTGGGAGGAGGAAGGACGGGAGCCGTACATTGGCCCCACAATCAGTGAGGAGGAGAATTCATGAGTGCAATGGAATGGAAGACCCTGTCGGTGGATGCACTCCGTCCGGCAGAATACAACCCCCGTAAAAAGTTGAAGGCTGGGGATAAGGAATATGAGAAAATCAAGAACTCCATTTTGGAGTTTGGATATGTAGAGCCAATCATTGTCAACTATGACATGACTGTCATCGGCGGTCACCAGAGATTGACGGTTCTGAAAGACCTGGGATACACAGAAGTGCAGTGCGTTGAGGTCCATATCGAGGACGAGAACAAGATCAAGGCACTCAATATTGCTCTTAACAAAATCACGGGTGCCTGGAATGAACAGCTTCTGGCTGACCTCATTGTTGATTTGCAGTCCGCCAATTTTAACACGGTCTTCACAGGCTTTGAAGCCCCGGAGATCGAGCAGCTGTTTTCCAAAGTCCATAATAAGGGCATCAAAGAGGACGATTTTGATGTGGAGGCGGAACTGCAAAAGCCGACCATGTCCCAGGTTGGTGATGTGTGGCTGTTGGGCAGACATCGCCTGGTGTGCGGTGACTCCACTTTGCCGGAAACCTATGCCACGCTGTTGGAAGGCAGGAAGGCGAACCTCGTGGTGACGGACCCTCCCTACAATGTAGATGTGGAGGAAACCGCTGGCAAAATCAAAAACGACAATATGCCGGATGAGGATTTTTATAAATTTCTCTTTGCCATGTTCGTAAATGTGGAACAGAACATGGAGAATAATGCCAGCATTTATGTGTTCCACGCAGACTCCAAGGGACTGATTTTCCGGCAGGCTTTTCATGATGCCGGATTCTATCTTTCCGGGTGCTGCATCTGGAAGAAGAATGCGTTGGTGCTGGGGCGTTCCCCCTATCAGTGGCAGCATGAGCCGGTGCTT
>ENA-UOOI01001257-UOOI01001257.1-fermentation-metagenome-genome-assembly--contig:-NODE-1257-length-27368-cov-3.450335_pt1 | contig 27368 bp, 21 predicted proteins | sample MGYA00245779_ERZ724027 | MGnify/ENA primary metagenome ERZ724027 (study PRJEB28704, sample SAMN03018318) | fermentation metagenome | biome: anthropogenic terrestrial biome; feature: soil; material...
AACTTGCAACCATGCCCGTACGTGTATTCTCGATTAACAATCGCACCGAAGCTGAACTACCCGCGAGATAATAAGACAACTCATCTCTCGAAAAGTCGCCGGCCCCGCTAAGAGATACTACACCGGGAGAGAAAACGCCATTCACATAATCAACCGAATCTAAAGAAAATAGACCTCCTTTCTTGTATGCAGACACATTTACCTTGTTTTTACCGGAGACGGCTTCTTTATAAATAACTCTTATCCCATTGGATAGAATAAGTTCTGTACCGTTAATCTCCGGTATCTTTTTCTCACTGATAATTCGTCCCGGTTCCGGCTCATTTTCCAATAATTGAGACGGCACATCAATTTTAAGTTGGTAGGGGAGAATATTTTCGTTTTGAATTGAATCAATAAACTGACACAATCGTATAGAATCGGCCATACTGCTCTCTTCAAATGATGAAAAGATATAATGAGTCTGATCTGTTTTCACTAACTGATGCAATATACGGACAATAGAAACGGAGTCAATGTTATCGATATATTTCTTTGTTAAACGATATTCTTCCTGAGGTGTTGTGACAACATAATCTTTAAAAAAATCAGCATACACTTCATCCATCAGCAGCGAAGAACTGATCGGCTGTGCTGATTTAGCTGCCCGTTCTTTAGAGCTTAAAGATGCTTTTTTCACTTTTTCAATCTCTTCAGGAAGAAAACCGTATTGATAGATTTGGGACAGTTGAGAAATAAAAACAGATACTCCTTCTTCAATTTTGTTGGGCATCAACTCTACCGATGCCATCAGCACACCTTTCGTATTTAAGAAGTCGGATATCCCGATACTCCCCTTGGCATAAACATCATTTGTAAATGAAAGTGCATTCAGTCGATTTCCGAATAACCTGTTAAGAACAGTGCGTTGCAGATAAAGATAATATTCACTTTCCTTCCTTACCGGCTCGGAACGAGGAACAAGCTGAATCAAAGTCAAATCAGTTTTTTTAAGACCTTTATTAATAACAGCATTTGCCTTTACATTTGTGTAATCGGGAATAGTATGAACCACCGGTTTCGACCTGTTCATATTTTTCATTCCCGAAAACTTGGACTGAATTAATTCCTCCACCCTTCCAGGATCAACGTCACCAACAACTGCAACAGCTGCTAAATTAGGTTGATACCATGATTCATAATAATTACGCAGTGTCTTATATTCAAAATTCTGAATGATTGCCGTATCTCCTATAACTTTTCTTTCCGCGAATAGGGAATGATTCATCAACTCATTCAATAACAAATCATTGACTTCTACCTCCGGTTTTTGTTTAGACAGCCATTCGGACATGATCACCCCTCTTTCCGAATCAATTTCATCCTCTTCCAGCAAAAGGCCATCCAGCCAATCGGCGAGGATGGTTAAGGTTGTATCCACCATACCGTCTGTATTTGCCGGAAGTTTTAACTTATATACGGTTTCGTTATAAGAAGTATGCGCATTTAAATCTCTTCCGAATTTCGCCCCTTTGGATTCGAGAAACTTCACGAGTTCATTGCCGGGAAAATGGGTTGTCCCGTTAAATGCCATGTGCTCCAGAAAATGAGCAAGCCCCCTCTGTTCTTCTGTCTCGTTTACAGAGCCTGATTGAATAAACAATCGGTAGACAGCCTCTCCCTTCGGATAGTCATTGGGATAGATATAATAAGTCAACCCGTTGTGAAGAGTACCTTTGATCAGTTTGGGATGCTGTTGGATATCTTTTGCAGAAACATACCCAACAAATAATGAAAGTGTTAACAGGAAAAATAAGTTTTTATGAAGATGCATTATGCTTTTGTTATTGTTAATTCAGACTGATTTTGTGCAGGTCCGGGTAACCCGATTGTATAGCCCTTATCATTACTGATCAGTTTTATCTTGATCGTATTGTCTTTCGACGGATCAACGGGATTCACTATCCATTGAATACGGATTGGCATATCGTAAATACCGGGAAGGAACGTAAGGGTATTGTCTTTATTCATCCATTTATAGTCAACACCCTCTTTCAAACCATCACCAACAATTACCTCATAAGTAACCGTTACCGTTTCGTTTGAAGCGGGGGCACTCAAATATACATTGTAAGTACCTATCATATTTGCTTTTGATGAAACCGTCACAGTGGAAGATTCATTGACCATGATATGGATAAACTTCAGGTCATAAACCGGATTCTCATCCAGTCCGCAAGAAGTGAACAAAAACAACAATGCTCCCAAAACGCACATAATATTTTTTTCCAGTTTCATAGGGTTATTCTATTTTTTATTAGGATGTTAAAACTATCAATAATTATTTGCAGATATATGCTCATTGTAATGTCTAATTGTTAACTGTCGGATTTCCCTGCATATTTGTATTGGCATTTAACTCTGTTTGAGGTATAGGTAATACAAATAAGTCGTTCGGGTATGAAAGGTGCTGAACATTGGAAGCGGTGGTGACGCCTCTCACCAAATCATCCTTGTATCTCACTATGTCAAAGAAATTATGTCCTTCAAAACAGAGTTCTTTGGCTCTCTCCTTTTTTATCAAAAACAGAAGTTCATCTCTATTCGCATAGTCTAACTCTACTTCCGAAACATTCTTGTTTAATGCCCTTCCAATGATCGCTTTCAGGTCATTAGCAGCATTTGTCAGATCATTATTTCTCACATAGGCTTCCGCCCTGTTTAAGTATATCTCGGATACCCGTAAGATAAAGGGATCATATCGCTCCAGCTCAGGAGTATAATCCACTTCTATTCTGTATTTGGTTGTTATATTGACTTCATTGTTGATGTCAGGAGCGAATAATTGTAATCTTATATCTTCTGCATCTGTGTATAAACTCATGAGTGTGTCTGCAGCCGTAACCAATGGATTACCGGATGAGAAAAAAATACCCAGTGACTTGCTTTTTAATACGCCATTTAACCGTAATATTGCTTCTTCACCGGCAATCATATTATTATACATTGCCAGATAATCATTTTCGTATGCCAATGATGACTGCTCTATCACTTTTGATGCATAAGTAATCGCGTTATTCCAATCTTCCTTATACAAATAAACTCTGCTCAGTAAAGCCCATACAGCTTTTTTCGAGACATGGTATGCATCTCTCATGGGACTGTCTCCAAATAACGATTCGGCAGTATTCAAATCCTTGATGATCTGGTCAAACACCTGTTTGGCTGTGGCGCGTGAAGGTAAATCATCAGGCCCCGGTGTTACTAATAAAACCGGTACACCCAGGTGAGAAGCATCAGCGGTGTAGTTATAAGGCTGAGCATACACCCTGTATAAGTCAAAATGACAAAGAGCCCTTAAAAACAGTGCCTGAGCCTGCACCAGTTTAATTTCTGCTTCCTGGTTCGGAAATGCATCAATCAATGGCGGGGCATACTCCAAAACATTGTTCACGTTAGCCAATGCCTCCAGAATCTTTCTCCAGATATATCCCACCGCACCGACTTCCTGTTCGGGATCTGAGGTAAAGTTAAATTGATCCACCATTTCCACATCGGAACTGATGAGATTCAGATCCACCATATTACCTGCCACCTCAGGATATTTGTAAAATTCTGAAGAATAATAATTAAACATCTTGGTGTAACTACCCGTTAATCCCGCTTTTAATCCTGGAACATCCGAAAAGAAGTTAGGCATCGTTGTTCTACCAACCGTTTCAACTTCCAGAAAATCACAAGAGGAAACAGAGAAAAACAAGCTGATTACAATAACTATTTTCAATATAGGTTTCATACGATTATTTTTATTTTTTTCTTTTTCGGTGTATGGAACTCGCGATAATTATGTCCTTGTGTGAAAACGGTTCTCATGCTCGTTTCATACGATTATATTTAATATTATTCTACATTTCCTTAAAAACTCAAATTAACTCCTAATGAAAAACTTGTCTCCAGCGGATAGCCTCTCATAGATTGCTTATAACTATTTCGATCCTTTTTATCGTAAGGCGTCCAGATAAATAAATTATCTCCGATCAAATCGAGACTGCAAGCCTCCACATCAATAAGTTTCAAAAATCGCTCCGGTAATGCATAACTCAGTGCAATATTATTGAATTTCACATTGGTCGTTTTATATATATGCCTGGTGGAACTCATTACCGACCTGGTGGATGTTCCCCATATCGGTTTGGGCGACAAAGCAACATCACCCGGTTTTTGCCAGCGATCCAACTGGTTTACAGACTGGTTGTCAGACATTATATCCAACCCATCCGACATCACATTACGGCCAAAAGTACTAAAAGCATAACCTCCTATAACGAAAGAGAGCATCCCTTTGACGGAAAAATCTTTATATCTTATTTGGGAAGTAAGCCCTCCGGTTAAAATGGGAGAGGCCGATTTCCAGGGAACCCGGTGCTGTTCATTATAAATTCTGGTTAGATTACCTTCACTGTCGTACCAGAGCGGGGCACCGTCCCTGGGGTCTACTCCCGCCCAACGTATGATATAGAAGGTATTTAAATCATATCCTTCCCTCCAGATATAATTACCCATCACTTTCTCGATCCCATTATACAATTCAACCAATTTATTTCTATTATGGGATACATTCAATTCAGCCCACCAATCAATATCTTTCCTGGTAACCAAATCTACATTTAACGTTGCTTCTATTCCCTGATTGATTATTTCACCGGAATTGCGGTAACTTCGTGTATCACCGGTAGTTCTTGATACATCAATGTTACTGAGAAGATTAACCGTTCTTTTGTTGTAAGCCTCCAGTTCGAGGTCCACACGGTTGAACATCTTTATGCGTACACCTATATTCGTCATATAAGCAGTTTCCCAGCTCAGTCTTTTATTGGGGCTGCCGGACATGGATCCGCCTAATTCTCCCATATAATTATGGCTTTCCCCGTAAGAATATATCCCCAATGCCTCCTGAGAGCCTATTCTCGAATTGCCATTCGATCCGTAAGACAATTTCAATTTTAGTATATTGATGTGTTCAGATTGGAAGAAATGCTCATTATGGATATTCCAGGAAGCACCGGCAGAAGCAAAATTACCCCATCGCGAATCTGAACCAAATCCGGAATTACCATCCCTGCGGGCATTTATGGAGAAATAATAGCGATGATCAAATGAGTAATTCCCCTGAAGGAAATAGGACAATGACCTGGATATACTCCTGCTGCTACTTCCATTCCTGTCCACAGCATAGGAAACTTCTTTGATCCTGTCATTAATAAAACCAGAACCATTTGCTCCCATCGTCCTCGTATCTTCCGAACTGGCCTCAAAACCAAGTAACCCTCCGATATGATGCCTGCCGAATACTCTGTTGTAATTCAATCGCTCAATAGCAGTCCAGGTTAAGAAGGTAGCATTATTCCGGCTGGAGTAACCGATGCTACCTGCTGTGGAAGATATACCTGACCAGTTTGTTTTTGCCGAATACTCGTCTTCGTTTAAATTCTGATAATCAACCCCTAACTGAGTAGTGGATGACAAACCCTCTATTATACGATACCTTAAAATAGCATTCACATTCGTCACTCCTGCTTTTTGCCTGTGGTCATTCTCTTCTCTCTCGGCCACCGAATTCAGAAAACGGGATGTCTGCCAAACAGGATCCCCGGAGGAATCAGTCCCCGAAAAGGTTTTATTATATAATCTATAGGTACCGTCAGGATTTGTCGGGCTATAGATAGGCAAAAATTCATAATAATCATTACCCGGAACAAAAACATCATTGATATTGTAAGAGGCCGCATAGATCAATGAAAAATCAAACTTACGAGACATCTCAATGTCCAGATTACCCCTTATTGAATAGCGTTCCTGTGTATTCCCGATGACGGTAGACTGACCATTGTAATAACCGCCCGACAAATAGTACTTAACCCCTACCCCGCTTCCCAAGACAGACAGATACGCGTTTGTCTGGTATGCTCTATCATAAAATACTTCGGACCAATCAGTATGAGTAGCACTGTAACTATTCAGGTCATTATCCTGAAAAGGGAAATTTTTCAAATCACGCCCCGAATTAAGGTATGATTCCTTAGCCAGCATTAAATAATCTCTTCCGTTTAACACTTTAAACCGGGCATTTTGGTTAATTTGTGCCACTCCTGTTCGCAGAGAAAGCCCTACTTCCGGTTTCCCGGATGAACCACTTTTGGTGGTTACCAGTATAACTCCATTTGCACCATCAGCACCATATATAGAGGTTTCTGTTGCATCTTTGAGCACTGTGATACTTTCTATGTCGTTAGGATTTATATAGGTCAATGGACTAATTGAGATGCTCATTCCTGAAACCATATTGGTTCTGTCACCGCTAAAAATACGCGTACCGTCAACAATCCACAACGGTTCGTTGGAAGCGCTCATGGATCCTTCCCCCCGCACCCTTAAATTTAATCGTTGTTTTGTACTTGACGCATCGTCGGAATTAGGCATCACTTGCAACCCGGGAACAATCCCTTCCAATAAGTTATCCACACGTGCTACCTGTAAAGTTTTTATTCTATCCGAATTGACCTGAAAAGCTGAACCGACCATATCTGTTCTTTTTTGCACTGTACCATAGGCGCCAATCACGACAACATCCTCGAGCATAGCAGCATCTTCTGTCAGGGTCACATTCATTTGGGCAGTTCCATCCCACACTCTCTCTTGTTTTTCGAACCCTATATAGGAAAACACAATAGGACTGTTTACAGGAATCTTCAATGAGAAGTTTCCGTCCATATCGGTGACCGCTCCGTTTGCCGTCCCTTTCTGAACCACGTTTACACCAATTAAAGGAATATGGTTATTATCAGTCACTCGTCCTTTTACCGTTCCTGTTTGCTCCATCTTTTCAGGTTCAGGAATCCCACTTTCCACTTCTTTGACTATCACAATATATTCCTTATCGGCTACCTTTTTATATGTATAATCGGAATCTCTCAGTGATCTGTCCAACCACTCCTCCATATTATTTGTCCGGGCTGTGAAAGCAGGTGCCATTCCCCGAATGATTGAGCGGCTATAAGAAAGCGTCTGACCGGTATTTTCTCCCAACTCTTTTATTCTTTCTAATCTCTCCGTCATCGGTTCTCTGTGGAAAACTAAACTCTCTTGTTGTACAATAGCAAACAATGAGCCCGGACTCAACCACAATACCATCATAACGGCAAAGAACCTTGTCATCCATGTTTTTTTATCCATCAAATGAAAAATGTTTAATAATAACCTAATTATAAATACTTTTGTCTATGGAATATATAATGATTGTTTTCTATATATTTAAATCTTTCAAGATATTAACTTGCGATTCCTTCAATAAAACTCAATCGTATTATTTTCTATTTTATAGGAGGTTCCAAATATATTTGCAATATTCTTCACTACATGCTCCAGCGGAGTATCAATATAAAAAGAAGTATATATTTCCATCTCTTCTGGAACGATATGATTCACCACTTCCACATCATAATATTGCCGGAGCCTGAATGCCAGTTCATTCATACTTACGTGCTCCAGTACAATACGGCCATTACGCCAATCCGCGGCACCCGCACCATCCGTTATCCCCGCGGTGAGCTGCTGCGTTGCCGTGTGAAAGACGGCCTTATTATTCACATCCAGGAGTATTCTCCCGCCCGTTTCGCTACTGACCTGAACACGACCGGTCTTTACGCTCACTACCTTCTCTTTCAGCTGACTATAGGCCTTGATATTGAAAGAGGTACCCAATACCCGGGTATTCAGGCCATCGGTAGTATGCACGATAAAGGGTCTACTGAAGTCTTTACTTACTTCAAAAAAAGCTTCTCCTTCTTCAAGCCACACTTCCCGGGTATATGCATTGAATCTTCCTTTTCTGAGTGAAATAACAGTCTCTTTGTTCATATGTATTACTGACCCATCAGGAAGCCTGATTTTTTTCATATTCCCCCCGGTAACGAACTGTCTGACTACAGCTGCCTCAGCGGTAATGTTTTGTTCTTGCGGATATCCGTTCGTGGCCGGTCTTTTTATGGGAAAATTAAGAAAAACCAGCAACAGGGCCACCGCGGCCGCTGCGGTCAACCCGTAGGAGATCCGCAGATTCCACAGGCGACGCCCTTCTGCTTTTTTCATATATAAAAGGAACTCCTCCCAGGCCTGTAGGGAAAAACGGTTGGCCTCGTCATCACTCACCGGATCGATGGATGATTTACCTTTTTCCTTAAACCAGAGGTCGATGATCTCTTTCTCGTACCCGGTCGATTTTCCCCGTACATAAGCCGAAAAAATCTTCTTGAGTTTATTCATTTGATGATAACCTAAAATAAAGTTTCACTATTATAATAGCAGGCTTTCAGGAACGGATATCCCTATTAATTTTAGCCAAATAAAGCCAAATAAATATAAATACGGAAAAAAAATAGTCCGAAAAAGACGAATTCGTAACATTCATTTCATTACTTTGCGGTGCGAACATTGGAGATTGAATATGGTTTCAGATAATAACGCAACAGAAGGTATCACCGATTTAGAGGCATTACGTAACAGATCCCGGTTTCAGATAGTTTTTACGCGCTATGCAGGACGTTTATATAAAACGGCCACGCAATATATGAACAAGGATGATGCACAGGATATCGTACAGGAACTGATGATAGAAACATGGAATAAACGAGATTCTCTTACAGGGGGTGCCGGCGGTTGTTTGCAGAATTATCTGTTCATCAGGTTAAAATATAAGATCCTTGATTTTTACAGCAAAAAACCGAAACAGGTTCTTTGGGAAGAGGCCCTTCCGGAATTGATTCATCTTTCCGCAAACTATGCGCACGAGGAAACCCTCCTGAAAGAATTGGAACGGATCATCGCCTGCACAATACGGGAGATGCGGCCTTCGGAACGGGAAGTATTCCGGCTGCGCTGGGAGCAACAGTTATCTGTACAGGAGACGGCCAAATCGTTGGATATCTCCCCGAAATCGGTCATGAACCGGTTTGCAACAGCCATGAAAATGGTTCGTGAAAATGTGCTGGAATATTACAATGAAGAGCCGGCTACGGAATATCAACTCTCCCTTCTGATGCTTATTATCGCAAAAATAATTGTATAAACACAAAGCCGGCTTTGATCATTATCAGTTATCCACCAGAAATCATCGCCTTCATACTACGGGATCTTTTCTCAAAAGGATAAACTCCCATTGAAAAGAGGGTAATATTAAAAACAGCGTCTTTTTTCATTTTTTCAGGTCTTTTTTACGCTTCAGGGCCTCCAGAAAATAGTAATCGGCATAATTTAAAGGAACATCCACCTCTGAATTATGCGGTAAACTTCCTACGGAATGCATCAAAATAAAATTTCCATTTTCACCTAAAGGAGCTCTAAAATCCGGACTGGAAAGGGTATTTATGATTTTATCCGCCCATTCTTGATAGTTTCTTTTATTTGAATAAGTCGACAATTCATATAAAGCAGAGGCAAGAATGGATCCTGCCGAAGCATCGCGGTAGGTATCAGGAACTTCAGGTGCATCATAATCCCAATAAGGAACTCCATCCTCAGGATAATTAGGATGATTTGCAATAAACTCAAGCGCCTTCTCCGCCTGTGCCAGATATTTTTGGTCTTTTGTTTTCCGGTAGCAAAGTATATACCCGTAGATGCCCCACGACTGTCCCCGGGCCCATGCACTTTCATCGGCATATCCCTGGTGAGTGTTTCTATGTCTCACGGTTCCATCTTCCTTACTATAGTCAATTACATGCCATGTGCTGTAATCGGATCTGTAATGATGCTTGATCGTATTATCGGCATGGGTTACGGCAATATTGTAGAAGGAGGAATCACCCGAAAATTCCGTCGCATCAAAAAGCAATTCCAGATTCATCATATTATCAATAATCACAGGATATTCCCAGTCTTTCGACGGATTTGCATTCCACGATTGAATCAATCCTACGGAGGGATTATAACGGGTGGATAATGATTTTGCCGCTTGTACAATTATATCTTTATAATTTTCATTGCCGGCCAGTCTATATCCGTTACCATAACTGCAGCCTATCATAAAACCCACATCATGGTTACCTGTATAATATTGAATCGTATCTAACATCTCGGTATATTTTATGGCTGCATTCTTCCATTTTTCATCTCCGGTCAACTCATATATATACCATAAACTACCGGGGAAAAAACCGGAGGTCCATTCCTGAGGAGGGATAAATTTCATTTCTCCATCAATAAATGATTTCGGATTCAGCAACTTTTCCGGATCTTCTATGCTTTGTAATAACAGTTCATACTGATCTGCTGCAAAGGCGATATTTTCATCGATGATGTTTACTTTATCCGTCTTTTTATGCTGGCAGGATTCAACACAAAAAACACTAAATATCACACAATACAAGAATAATAACTTTTTCATTTGTCTCAACTTTAATTTTATATTATTTGGGGTCTTATAATTTGAAGGAATTAACATGCCATATTATTCTCCTGATAATCTGATTTTTATTCTGTCTTTTTTATTTTGAATAATCCATGCGGGTATCCTTAGCTCTAATCTCTTCAGTCCTTTTATTTGCCGGTCGAGCTTCAACGGGGCAGGATGAAGAGATACAATCGAAAACGACAATTCGGGATGTGACAAATTTTCTACCTTAAGTTTTTTTCCTTCTTGCAGTAAATTCACACCACAATCAGTATATTCGACATCGGCCTGGGTTACCAATTGCCAGGTGATCACTTTTGTTGAGTCCAATAATTCGATATTATCTTCAATGATCAGAGAGTTGTAAGTGTCTTTGGTAAACGTTCTTTCCGCCCTTGCCAGATGGCCTTTAAAGGCAGGTGTCAGATCTATGGTCGCTTCAGGATTACTTCCACCACTGAATTCTTTTATTGTAGCCAATCCGTCAACGACATGTAATTGATCATCAACAGTTAACGTACTATGTCCATAATTATTTTTGGTCAGCAAAGTCCATCGTTCACAATCCTGACAACTCCCCCAAAGGTTAAAGCCGGTCTTTTCCAGTTCATAATAATCCTGATTTCCGGGATCGATAACCCAACGGATTCCATCTAATTCGAAAATAAAAGAGCCACCATCCATGTTCCCATGATTTACCGTACCCCTGCCGCCTTTTCCACCAAAATAATATTGATGCGGGTCATCCTCTCCGCCTGTAAATATCACTATGGGATTCGGACCGTCTCCTTTCCATGCGGTGGGGATTTCTATATCAGACCTTTCTTTATATTGCGAGATCCAAACAAGGGCTGCGCCATCTAACCGGGCTAATCTTCTCATCCGGTCAACAGGCATAAGAAACCTCTCTCTTTCAAAAAAAGTTTTATTGCCTGTTTTTGTTGCGAACCACGCGAGGACTGCATCTCCATTAGTACCCCTTTTATCTCCACAGTCGGCAAAATTATAATACCAGCCCGATGGCGCGTTACACAGGACTCTAAACAGGGCACTTTCTTTAAATCCGGGATAGTCACTATATCCAAAATCTTTGCCGAAAGCGCTTTCCAACATAGCAATCGTCACCACTGAAAAACTTGTTCCATAGTCCCAATAAGTGGATCCTTCCGGATATACTCCATCCGGCATGTAGGAGGCGAGAGAGCGGGGTAATCCGTCGAGCGCTCTCCGGATGGTTTTCACCGCAAGTTCCGGATCTTTTTCGGCAATGGCAATGGAAGCGGCGATCATTCCCCCGTTACAAACCTGGTTCCAGTTATTATTACCGTATGCCCAACCTGGATTTTTACCGTCCTCCGGCCAGCCAGGCTTGATACCCTTATCAATTAAGGCTCTGATCGCCAACTCCTCCGTAGCTTTTGGCAGATCACCCATTGTCCAGTCAAGTGCAAGTGCAACAGCCAGGGACATCTCCGCCACATCGAGAAAATGAGAAGGATTCCAGTCGGTAAAATTACAAACCGCCGTTATTTCATCGTTTATCCGTTGAAGAATTTTCGGGTCTTCCTCTATCCGGTAAACCATACCCAGCATATTCATTCTGTACAACATTTCGCGGGATACGCTCAAAAGCCTTCTTCCGGTCTGGATTCTTTCGAGAAACGGTTTGTCATGGAGCTGGCCCGCATTCAGTTTTATGGCATTATACATATTCCTGACCAGGGGATCAGACTTAATTTTAGCCTTTAAGCCTTTTTCAATGGATGAATTTAGCACTAATCTCGGGTGAGATTTTCGTAAATTCTTTTTCAAATATTGTACGGTTATAGGATTTTCCAGCGTTGAAATACCTCCCTGGTCCACCCTTTGTGCCGTGAGGATAAATCTGTTACCCTGACAAAAAAACAGGAAAACAAAAACTATCAATAACAATTTTGAGGAATATCGTGTTTGCATATTAGCGTGTTTTAATGATTGTACTGAATTATTCTTTGTTTATGATTGTTCTCTGTTCTCAGAGTGTGTACGTACACAAGATTTTGTATTAAAAATAGAAAAGCCCCTTAAAACTGAATAACTGCTTAATAAGGTACCCTATGGTATTGAAAAAATTATTTCAATACCCAATAAAGACCACTTGCTTTCGCAAAGGAATAATATTTTTTTAAAACAGAAAATAAAAATAGAAAAAACTTATGACAAATACTAATAATATAAAAAACGGCAATTAAAACAATTATTAAACAACAAAATCTGTTTGTGAGAACTCACAGTCAATATTATACCTACAATCCGTTAATATTTGTATCCAGCCATTGGAGCCGTTTTTCCACAAAATCGACAAGATAATCGACTTCGGCTGTGTAAGACCCCCTGACTATAATTGTGTTCCATTCGGGTTTTATAATGCTCCATCCGGCCCCGCCATTGGCTTTGGGACTGAAGTTCCTTGCTTGGGCATCCTGTAATGCGAAAGCGTGTTCCCTGATAAAACCGGGAATTTCGTCCAATTCGGGTTTCAGTTCATTCCACCGTTTTTTCAATTCCGATACAAAATAGGGATCTTCAAAAAAGCGGTCGAACCACGGTGAGCAGGTTTTAATGAACCAGCCGTCCCATTCCCTGGAAGAAGCTCCTTGTTCCCATGTGATGTGGTCGGCATTGCCAAAAGCGATATCCAAATCCCATATAAGGGGTTGTTCGATTTTTCCGTTCCGGCGAATAGCCAGGTAGCAACTACCCCGCATATTGCCGTCCACATTCTTGGCAAGTTCCTGTACGATGTAATAATTAATGAACGATTCCACATCAATATATTTGCGGTAGCCGTTTTCCGGGTGCTTAAAATTATCTGAATACAAAACCTGTTCGGCTGTATTGAAATAATTCCTTACATACTCGAATTGCGGATCCGTCGGTCCATCCGGATCTTTGAACATGATTGGCAGCCCTTTCTGATCCGTTCTGAATTTAGACGGTTCGTCGAAATGAAAGCCGGTCAACGCTTCACCCGCATTATCGGATGACTTTACTAACTCCATGTCGAGCCGCTCTTCCGACACCTTCACATGTTCAGTCAACCCATAAACTCCCTGATATGTTCCATTCAGGTAGAAATCAACACTGACAGATGCCGGCGTCCAGCTCATTTCCGCTATCCGCGATATCTCGAAAGCGGTAATATTTCTCAACAATGTTTTGTCCGTATGATTGGCGAGCAGCGCCCAATCCTTATCCTTACTCATGCCCAGAAGAGATGCCTTGCTGTCTAATTTTACGCGATACGGTTTCTTGTCCATTCCCCACGTTGAGTTTCCCCGCCCTCTTATTCCGGCTGTAGAAGTAAATTTAACTTCACTGGTATAGTATTTATCAATATCTTCTACAATAACCGTTGAATTCACATAATTTTCCCTATCCAGGATAGGCGCACCTCCTGTTGTATTGATATAGACTTTTGGGAGACGCGGTAAGTTCTTTGTTACGGTAACGGTATAATCGGTTTTTGTTCCGTCTTCGGCAATCACACTGTAAACTACCGGTTCGCTGAAATCATTTTCTGTAACGCCGCTGACCTGTTCCGCGTTTCCTATTTTTACCGATGCACCCGAATAGGTAAATGTGGCGACCAAACCGTCAAGCGACACGCCATAAGGGATCGATACGATGATACCGGGGTCCGATATTGTACCTGTCGCAATTGTTTCCAGATCTTTATTGAATTCAGGATGAAAGGCAAAGGAATCGAGTTGGGAGACAGAAGACAATTCATCCTCCCGATCTTCCGAACAGGAGATAAAAAGCGAAAACAATACTAAGTACAGGAACATCATGCCTGCAGGGTAGATTTTGAAAGACTTTAAGTGAATCATAATTTACATTATTTAGTGATCGAACGGGTAGCATAATCCTATAGTCAAACTTTCTCTTTGATATTCTTCAGGAGTATGTTTTAATTATTTGGTAAACTCTTAAAGACAGTACGGTTCAAAATTAACAAAAAAGTTTAACTTTGGACAGTAAAATCATCTATTCCCGGGTATTCCAACGGTAGTATTTACCGCAGACCTGGATCATTAAAGGTGTCACCCTGGCTGATATCGCCGGTCTCCATCCCTCTTCTGAACCAGTAGGTACGCTGCGCGGAAGTGCCGTGCGTAAAGGAATCGGGAACGCTGTACCCCATAGAACGTTTCTGAATGGTATCGTCGCCGACTGCGGTCGTTGCACTGATAACCGATTCCAGATCACCCGCTTCAAGCTGGATCATGTTCATGCGTTGCGCGTGGTAAACCCAAACCCCTGCCAGGAAATCGGCCTGCAACTCCAATTTCACGTTCAGTTTATTGAATTCCGCCTCGCTGATCCGTCCTCTGTGTTGATTCATCTGATCGATGATCCCCAATAACTTCTGCACATGGTGCCCCACCTCATGGGCCGTTACATAGGCCATAGCCAGATCGCCTTCGGCCCCGAAATCGGACTTTAACTGATGAAAAAAGTTCAGATCAATATACATTTTCTGGTCTGCAGGACAATAAAAAGGTCCCACGGAAGCCGTAGCTCCACCACACTCCGAAACCGTTGCATCTGTAAAAGTGACCAAAGTAGGGCGCACATAACGCTTATTCAGTTGCGTGCCGAATATCTCTTCCCACACATCGTTGGCGCTGTTAAACACCCCCAGCGTAAAGACCTTCAACTCTTCATTCTCATGGACCCTGGAAGGATCTACCACCTCGGACGATTCTCCCGGAGCGATACTGCTCACCATGTCTATGGCCTGGAAAGGATTTTGCCCCAACAATAAGGCGATCACAGCAATGATTACCGCTCCTACTCCGCCGACGGCTGCATTTCTCCTGCCTCTACCCCTGCGGTCTTCATAGTTGGCTTGACTGTTATTTCTATTGATCCACTTCATAAAACAGGGTGTTTAGTTTGATCCTATACTATTTTTATTCCGTTTTCTTCAGCCAATCATTCACTATATCGGTATCATATCCAAGTTCTTTGGCTTTCTGGAAATCGGCCCGGGCAGCCACTTTGTCAAACTGTACGAGACGAACCCGTCCCCGGAGGATATAGAAATAAGGATTCTCTTTCTGTGACCCTTCCACAGCCCGTAAATCGGCCGACGCCCTGAATATCTGGTCACTGTTCACGTAACATTCCGCCCGATTCATATAAAAGCTGGGATCGGTCGTAGAAGAGGATTGAATCAGCCCGGTATAGATCTTTTCAGCGGCCTCCCAATTATCGTCCAGCTTATAAAGCAGCGCCTTGCTCAACTTCGTGTACATATTGTCCGTATCTATTGCCTCCGACGCTTTGAAATCGGCCTCTGCTCTGGCCCTGTCATTCTTTTCGAGAAACAGCAATCCTCTCCGGTAATAGGCCTCCACATCCTCCGGATAGTGGAGGATAATGGTATTATAATCCTCCATCGCCTCGTCAAACCGCTCCATATCGCACAAAAGGGAAGCCCTGTTGTGCAGCACCACACCGGATAACGGATTGTTTGCCATGGAAGCGGTAAACGAAATAAATGCATCGTCATAGTGGCCCAGTTGCCGTTGCAGGATTCCGAGGTTCAGCAATAAAACGGGATTATTTTCATTTGCCGGTTCCAGCGCCATCGCCTTTTGCAAAGCAATAGCCGCACTATCGAGTTTGTTTTTTTCAATAAAATTAGCCGATTTGTCCACCCAGGCTTCGTAATTTTGCCCGGAAAGAGACATGGCAAGTAGCGGGAATAGAAATATAAATAACAGCAAAAAAATTCTCATAAGAATTCTGATAAGCAGATGTAAGCAACAAATTTAATCAAAAATATTTATCTTTGGCTCTTCATTCTTAAAAATAAGAATAAATCGATATGTCTTCAGCAACTCTTATAGTACAGGCCGATTCTCTCCAATCTCTCCCGGCAAATATACAAATCGCTTCAGCAGCCGAACTGATCAAAGCCGGCCGTTTTGAAGAGTTATTCGATCAGTTCCTTACCGGTAGCATCGATTTCCTTGGCAAACTTCTGATAGCCCTGCTCATCTTTTATGTGGGAAAATGGATTATCCGACGTGTGGCCGGATTCTTTAACAGGGTATTTGAGAAAAGAATAGACGATACCGCACTGCGGAGTTTTTTGCTGAATATCCTCAACATCAGCCTCTTCATTGTTCTTATCATACTAATTATCAATACGGTGGGGATAAAAACCGTCTCTATTGCCGCCCTTATCGGCTCGGTGGGTCTGGCAGTTGGCCTGGCTGTGAAAGATAATCTGGCTAACTTTGCCGGCGGGGTAATGTTGCTTTTCAATAAACCGTTCAAGGGCGGCGACTATATCGAGGCGCAGAATGTAGCGGGAACGGTACAATCAGTAGGTATATTATATACTACGCTTACCACTTTCGATAATAAAACGGTCCATATTCCGAATGGCCCCCTCTCAACCGGAAACATCGTCAATTACAGTACACAGCCTACCCGCCGCGTGGACATGACAGTCAACGTCGATTACGGATCGAATGTGGAACAAGTAAAACAGTTACTCCTCGATATTGCGGAAAACCACCCCGGCGTGTTGAAAAATCCCACCCCTTTCTCCCGCATGGCGAAGATGAACGACAGCTCAATTGATTTTGTGCTGAGGGTATGGACATCATCGGATAATTACTGGCCGGTTACTTTCGATCTCAACGAGCAAATTTACGAGGCGCTCAATGCACACGGCCTGAACATCCCCTTCCCGCAGATGACGATACATCTGGCAAAGGCTGATAATGAGCAAGAAAAGAAATAAGATACGGAAACCGTCCCCATTATACTTTTCTTGGTGACTTATTTAAAATTCGGAGTTGAAATGGAAGCGGATATGCTTAAAATCCTGCTGTGCCATCATTAGAATATAGTTCGACTCGGCAAGAAAGACATCCCTACCCTCTTTATCGTGCGCCATATACTGGTATTTCCGCTTCTTGAAATCCTGCAGTTGCAAGGCATCATCGCTTTCAATCCAGCAGGCTTTATAAAGATTGATAGGCTCCCAGCGGCACTGCGCCCCATATTCGTGCAGCAACCGGTATTGGATCACTTCAAACTGGAGCTGCCCCACCGTCCCGATGATCCTCCGTCCGTTAAACTGATTGGTAAAGAGCTGTGCCACCCCTTCATCCATCAGCTGTTCGATCCCTTTCTGAAGTTGCTTCGACTTCATCGGATCGGCATTCTCAATATATTTGAACATCTCGGGAGAAAAGCTCGGCAATCCCTTGAAATGCAGTTCTTCGCCCGAGGTAATCGTATCACCGATCTTAAAGTTGCCGTTATCGGGCAAGCCCACAATATCCCCGGCATAAGCTTCGTCCATCACCTCTTTTTTCTGCGCCATAAAAGCCGTCGGCGACGAGAATTTCATCATCCGGTTGAAACGGACATGCTTATAATTCACGTTTCGCTCGAATTTTCCGGAACAGACTTTTACGAAGGCGATACAGGAACGGTGATTCGGATCCATGTTAGCATGTATCTTGAAGACAAATCCGGAGAAATTCTCCTCATACGGATTCACCACACGCTCTTCAGTCTGTATTTCGCGGGGCGACGGGGCAATATCCACAAAACAGTCCAACAATTCTTTCACCCCGAAATTATTCAATGCGGAGCCAAAGAATACAGGTGCCAGTTTTCCGGTGAGATACCCGTTACGGTCGAACGCCGGATAGACTTCGGTAATCAGTTCCACATCGTCGCGCAGTTTCTTCGATAACCGGTCGCCGATATGGTTCTCCAGTTCGGGTGATTGGATATCGAGCCGCAGCGATTCCGTCACCACCTGTTTACTGGGTTTATAGAGATCAAGGCCGTTCCTGTACAGGTTATATACTCCTCTGAACCGCTCTCCCATATCTATCGGCCAGCTCAACGGACGGACACTCACTTTCAGTTCCTCCTCCAATTCGTCGAGGATCTCGAACGGATCCCGCCCTTCACGGTCGAGTTTGTTTACAAAGATCATCACCGGCGTATGGCGCATACGGCAGACCTCCATCAGTTTACGTGTCTGGGTCTCTACTCCTTTTGCCACATCTACCACCACGATCACACTATCGACCGCCGTAAGCGTACGGTAAGTATCTTCTGCAAAATCCTGGTGACCGGGTGTATCCAGAATATTGATCTTATGGTGGTCATATTCAAAACCCATGACTGAGGTGGCTACCGAAATACCCCGTTGCTTCTCGATCTCCATCCAGTCGGATGTGGCCGTTTTTTTGATTTTGTTCGATTTCACGGCGCCCGCCACATGGATAGCTCCTCCAAAGAGCAGTAGTTTTTCCGTAAGTGTGGTTTTTCCCGCGTCGGGGTGACTGATCACAGCGAATGTACGCCGGCGTTGTATCTCTTCTTTCAATGTCATCTTTTAATCTTATCTTTTCACTTTTCACTTTTCACTTTTCACTCTCAATTCCCCGATACATCTCCCCAAAGCCTCTTCCCAGTCCGGGATATCCACATGGAATGCAGCGCATATTTTCGACAGGTCCATCACACTGTATGCCGGGCGACGCGCCGGTGCACCATATTCGTACGTGTTGACAGGAACCAGTTCGCACCGGTCGATATCCGCCAGCCTTTTGATTTCTCCGGCAAAGCCAAACCAGGTAGTTTCTCCCCTGTTCGAAAAATGGTATATCCCCGTTTTCCATTCTGTCTCTTCAGAAAACTGCAGGATATGGAGGATCATCTCCGCCAGATCTGCCGCATAGGTCGGCGTTCCCCGCTGATCATCCACAATAGTCAATCTATCCCGCTCTTTCATCAGCCGGATCATCGTCTTCAAAAAATTATTACCATACTCCGAATACATCCATGAAGTACGTATGATCATCCACTCACCGTCCGCGGCTTGCAGGGCTTTTTCGCCCTTCAACTTCGACTCGCCGTAGATCGAGAGCGGAAACGGCTCCATATCCTCCGTATAGGGTGTTCTCGACCGGCCATCGAACACAAAATCGGTCGATATATGGATCACCCTCACCTCTTCCTGTTTTGCTACGATCGCTATATTCTCCACGGCTTTTTCATTCACGGCATATGCCTTTTCCGCCTCCGTCTCCGCTTTGTCCACAGCCGTATAGGCGGCACAATTGATAATATACCGGATGCGGTAGTCCTTCACAAAACCGGCAACCTGTTCCCTGTCCGTCACATCCAGGTCACTCACATCGGTGAAGAGGAATCTGAAAGGCAGGTTCAAACGGTCCGTCAGTTTTTTCAACTCGTTCCCCAACTGACCCTTCGCTCCGGTCACCAGCACATTTTTCTGCACCAACCCGTAAAAAAACTGCTGTTTCGGAGTATCCTTTTCCGTACCCCCCAAATGTTTGGTTATTCCTGTAAATATAGGCATCGTTTTTTATTGGTTTACGTTACTAATTACTACGACGAATTACAAATTATTAATTACTACAAATTGGTTACCGCGTTTTAATTGTTTATCCTTAGTGCTGATTTCAACCCAATCAGGCGAGAAACACATCAATGAATCAATATATTGGGACATTAATCACAGTGGCACATTCACTCATCATCACATTCCAAAACCCCGATTGCCTTACCACTTTAACACCTAATCACCTGACCACGCTTCACCCTTGCCGGCTTCTTCCCCGGAAGTTTTATATTGCCGGGAAAGCAATCGCAGCAGGGTAGTAACCTGTGCGATGGCAGCCTGCGTTTCACCCGAGATCTCTTTCCTCTGTATTTTTAACAAAAGATATCCGTACAAAGCCGTAAAACAGGTTTCCATTTCAGAAATATCTTTGTTTCCCGACTTTGCCCTTAATGCCACAATATGGGGCAGTGTATTGTAGTAAGCACCGATATACGCGGATTTCCCGGGATCTTTCAACAATCGTAAATGGAGATCGGTAAGATCTAGGATCAGGTTCTTGTTGATTTGCAGATGCCCCTTTTCCTGCACACCCTCCGATTTCATCATCATGATCAATCCCTCATACCAGTCACGGGCTTCTTTTCTTTCCTCTTCCGTATGATACACAGGGTCAATAAGAAACTGCTGCACCTTGTCGATATCCAGTTCATACGAGCGTAAGATATCTTCCAATTGCCACATATACAGCAAATATTCCGCAATATTCTCTTTTTTCTTTTGCCGGGCTATCCACATCTTCTCCTGTTATTCAATTGCAAGTACATATCGGACAGATTCTACTCAACCACTCACCAACTCCCCTGATTGTCGGCAAACAGATAGCGGGAGGAACAAACAAAATCAACCATTCTATTTGTAGAAAACGTCCCCTGAAAAACGTAATTTTGCACAAAATTACAAATTATGATCAAGTTTCATACCATACATATGGTATATTTTCTTGTATTACCCGGCGATAATAAACCCGTCTGCCCTCCCTGGGGGAGGCAGGGGGATTCCATAACAATAAAAGGGAATACACCCTGTTCCCAGCCAATTTCAAAAAATTTTTCTGTTCCGATGATACGTTTTTATCCCTTTATTCGTCGGATTAAGTGAGTATGGACATTGTTGAATACAAAAGAATAGTCGTTGCACTGCGTCCTTCGTTACTCGCAGTCGCCCGCCGCATTACCGGAAATACCGAAGACGCGGAGGATGTGGTGCAGGATGTGTGCCTGAAGATCTGGCACTTCCGTGCCCGGTTCGATCCATATGAAAATATGGAGGCATACAGTACGACAATGGTTAAAAACCTGAGTATTGATAAGATCCGTTGCCGGAAACCATTCTCCGATGAAACGGAATTACTCGGAAATGCAACGGAAGAACAACTGCCCGACTCGTTGCTCGAAGAGAAAGAGGAACGCGACGCCATTCGCCGGATCATCGGGATGCTGCCGCCGTTGCAACAACGTATTCTGCAAATGAAAGATATCGAAGGGTATGAGACCGGCGAAATCACCGAAATCACGGGTATGGCGGCCGAAGCCGTACGCAACAACCTCTCCCGGGCACGCAAGCGAATGCGTGAATTGTATATAATGTATTACCGAAACAAACAAGCAACAAAATGACAACAGATATTCGCCGTTTATTAGACAATTATTTCGAAGGAAATACCTCTGCCGAAGAAGAAAAAACGCTGCGCCGCTATTTCGCGCAGGACGACCTGCCCGAAGATATGCAGGTAGTTGCTCCCATTTTTCGCTTTCTCGATGACGAATCGGCTGCAATGGCCGTATTGAATGAGATCCAACGCGAAAGCCCTATTACCACCCGCCGCAAACCTTTACTCCTGAGAAAATTGCGAACAATAGCCGCCGTGGCGGCCGCTCTGCTGATCGCCGTCGTATTGCTGACGCGCCCCGATAAGCCATTCCCGTCCCTGAACGGAAACTACGTTTGGGTAAACGGGAAACGAATTACTGATCCCGCCACAGTACGCAAGTACGCCGAATCGTCTTTCGGAAAAGTGCGATCCGAAAGCGATATAATAGAAGATCAACTCCGTTTTATCCTGGAATAAAAACAGTTCATTAAAATCAACATGATATCCCAATGAAGATAAAAAAAACATTTCCACGTCTGCTGATCCTTTTCCTGCTGCTGGCAGCTTCCGGTATAACGATGCAAGCGCAGGAAAACCTGAGGATCAATAGTATTTTCGAAAAATACGGCAAGCAAAAAGGCGCCACCATGGTAGTGCTTTCCGGCAAGGCGCTCCATAACTACCGGTTGGATAAATACCGCAGCATTACCGTACAATATGACAAACCCATTCTGGACGATATACAGCAATGCCTGGAAACGGATAAGAAACAGGCGCGCCAGATAAAAGAAGTCATCAGCAATGGGATCATTTCGTCGGGTTATTATCAGCTACCCGAAGAGGAAAACCATATTCACCGGTATATCCTGTTCAAAATCGGGGACGACGGAACAGCCACGCTCATCTATATGGAGGGCGGACAGGATTCGGAAGAACTGATCAACCGGCTATTTATCAAAAAAGAATAACGACCCGGACAGATCATCAAACAATCCGTAAACGGCATCACTTCAAACGGTACCGGGTCCGTTCTGAAGCAAACACGAACAAGAAATAAAAAAATAATATTATTAAACAGGATCAAACAATGAAGAAAATTACATCTATCATCGCTTTTTTGCTGCCCGCCCTGTATATGGCAGCTTCCCCGTTGCTTCCGGCCGATACTACGTTTCATTACAACAACCGTAAAGTGGTCATTTCCGAAAACGACAACGAACTGAATATCTCGGTTTACCATCGAAATGAACAGGGCGATACCGTGCAGAACCATAAGATCTACGAAGGCATTTTTACCGAAGAGAGGAGCATTGAACGGCGTTACGAAAACAGTTTTGAAATTTCCATCCCCGACATTTTCAAACCGAAGAAGGATCGCCGGGCAAGCCGTGCCCACTGGGCCGGTTTTGGTGTGGGATTCGCCAACTTGCCGGAAGGCTTTGATTCCGATGGCGAACTGGCTTCCGTGCTTAACCTCAATCGTTCGCTACAATACAACCTCAACCTTATCGAAAGCTCATGGCGTATGGGAAACAGCAATTTTACGGGGATCGTTGGAGCGGGAATTCAATTTAACGCCATTCACCTGCAAAGCAATAAAGCCATCGAAGTGGAGGATTACAGGACGGTTATTACCACTACCATCCCCGGCGACGAATACAGAAAATCGCGCTTGCACTACACCTATCTCACGTTCCCCTTTCTTATTGAAACCAACTGGAACATCGGCCGCGGTTCGCATTTTTTTATTAACGCCGGCGTGGTAGGCAAAGTAAAGACCGCCTCATCGTCGAAAATATGGTGGAACGACGAAAACGGGAAAAAGCAGAAAACAAAACTCCCCGGCGAGCTGAATATTCGTCCCGTGACACTGGATTTACTGGCTCAGGGAGGCGTCAATGATTTTGGTTTTTTTATTTCTTACACTCCGTTCGATCTTTTCAGGGATAATAAAGGGCCAAAAGCCAATCAGGCAACCCTTGGACTGCAACTTTACTTCTGACACGGAATAAAAATTCCCGATACAAGACAGAGCTTTTCACATGCCCCAAGGCTTCTCCGTAAACAAACCGGAACCGGATCTTTTAAGGACAGATCCGGTTCCGGTCTTCTTTTTCCAGCTTAGACAAAACCGGTTGACACCGGTATCTGTTTAATATCAGAGAGATAAAATCCGACATATTCAGCATAAAATACGACAAAAAGACGTAATTTTGCATACACATTAAAAGGTATGTTCAAGTTTCATACGATTATTTTATTCTTTACATTATGGTGCATGGAATTATTCGCGTTAAGTCAAAGGGGCAGAGCCAAGCTTGCTTGAGCTCTGCCACGACGAGCGAATATCGAATGTTAATGAACTCGCATTAAATATGAATTTATGAACGAAAGGTCTAAGTGCTCGTTTCATATCATTGAATCGGGATATTTTCTGGGTGACGGCGGGGTCATGTTCGGTCCCGTACCCAAAAAATATTGGTCGGCAAAATACAAGGTTGACGAAAAAAACATGTGTGTGATGGCGCTCCGGTGTCTCTTTATCGAGACGGACAAAAGGCGTATCCTCGTGGATGCGGGGCTGGGAGGCAAACACGATGCGCGGCTGAAATTTTTTCAACCCTTCGATCAGAAAGATATCGCCGGGGAGATCCGGAAAATCGGATATACGCCAGAAGAAGTGACCGATGTGATCCTTACCCATCTCCATTTCGATCACTGTGGCGCCTGCACCGTCTTGAACAGCAATAACGAAGTGGTTCCCACCTACCCCAATGCTACCTATCATGTAAGCCTCGCACAGTGGAAGAATTACCGGAACCCTTTGCTTTTCGAAAAGGGTTCCTTTTTTCCCGAAAACATTGAACCGGTATACGACGCGGGACAATTACAATTCGTCCTGGAAGATATGCAGCTCGACGAACAAATCCGGCTGGAACTGTATGACGGCCACACGCCGGGGCAGATCGTGGTGCTCTTGGATACGGAAGAAGGCAATTATGCCTTTCCCGGCGACGTAGTCCCCACTTCACTCAATCTCTCGCTAAGCTGGCTCTCGGCATATGATAACAGCGTTGCCGTCGCCATGGAAGAGAAAAAACGTTTTATGGACAAAGCAAAAAAGGACCGACGGACACTCATCTTTTATCACGATGCCTATACCGTTTCAGCCGGATTATGATATAAAAGCTCCACTAAACCCTACTCTTATGAAAAACAACATTCTCTTTATATCGTCTATTGTTGCCGTTCTCAATATTTCTTCTGCATTTTCACAGAAGGAAGATTCCCTGTTATTGCAATTGAAGTCGCTTGAACAAAAACTTTCGGATTACCAACACCGTTTCGATATATTAGAAAAACAGATCGATGACCTGATGTGGTTTCGCCGGCTGGAAGAGATAGCCCATATAGATAAGGTGCGACTCACAAGCACGCCCCGCTGGAAACCCAAAGACCCGGAAGACCGCTTCGCCGGCAACAAGCTCCAATTTTACAGCTATGTTTTTATCCCCAAGAATGCCAATCCCAAGAAAAAGCATCCCCTTATCGTGCTTCCGCACAGCGGAATACATGCCAATTTCTCCACTTATTATTACCATATCGTGCGCGAGCTTATTGTCCAGGGATATATAGTGGTGTCGGCCGAATACCGGGGCAGCACGGGTTACGGAAAATCGACCTACGAAAACATCGATTACGGCGGACGGGAAAACGACGATGTGCTGGAAAGCCGTAATTATATGATCGAGAACTATACTATTGTCGACTCATCACGGGTAGGCGTAATCGGATGGAGTCACGGCGGCATGATCGCACTGATGCAGATCCTCCGGCACGGCGACAAATACCAATGCGCATTCGCCGGGGTTCCAGTCAGCGATCTCGGGAACCGCCTGGCATCGCACGATGAGAGTTATACCGCTTATTTTACCACACCCTATCATATCGGCGAATCCATTAAAGAGGATCCCGAAGAATACGCCCGCCGTTCGCCTACGCACTACGCGCAAAATCTGGACAAGCCGTTGCTCATCTACACCAATACCAACGATAACGATGTGTATGTGGAAGAGGTGCAACTGATGATCGACACGCTCAAGAAGTACGGCAAAGAGTTCGAATACAAAATCTTTCAGGAAGCCTCCGGCGGCCACGGTTTCGACCGCATCGACAGCAAGGAAGCCACCGATATCCGTTTCACGGTACACAAATTTTTGGAACGCTACCTGAAACCGCCGCATCCGTTTGCATCGGAAAAGGAGATGCGCCGCGCGGCCTACGGGTTTTGACCGGGGCAATGCGAGTTCCCGCCTTCATTAAACAAAAAAGCATGCGTCAGTTCCTGTTTATTTCACCGTTACTTCTACAATACTTTTGTTTCGGGCAATTTTATATTTCTTGTGGAGATCGCTTTCAAAATCAAGGTCCTGAGATGCTACGGCCATTCCTTTCACATCTTTTGAATTGAGTTGTTGCAACTGTTCCAATGACGATTTTCTGCCATCGATAAATATCTCGGTATTGCTGAAATCGCCGAAAGGTACAACTTCTCCCGTTTTATAAGTAACGACTTTCAGAATAACTTTTTTATTTCTATCGTCAATCCCGACACGGCTTTGCAAATTCTCCTTTGTCATTATAGAGATAACTCCGTTTTTACCGTCTTCTCCATACCGGTCTGTCGCCGTTTTATCTTTCAATACGTTCAACGATTCGATATCTGCAGGGGATATGGAATTGACATCAAAATCTTTCGTCATTTTTTCTCCGTCGACAATGATCAGAGGGGGATTTTCGTGCAATAGATCCAAATATTGAGGACTATTCTCCTTTGTACTTATTATCAAGCCTTTTACATCACCCCGAATAGAATCCATTGACCCCGGACCAATAGCTATCACATTTTTGTTGCTGTTTTTCGTAGTTATAATAACCACCCCGTCTTTCGCGTCATCCCCATAAATATCGATAGCGGTCTTGTCTTTTAAAACCGAGATGGATTCGATATCATCCGGTTTAATTTTCTTAAATTCATCAGCAGTGATTCTCTTCTCATCCACAATCATTAATGGACGGCTCTTTCCATGATAACCTCTTATAACAATGTTGCCGTTTTCCTTGGAATCGATAGTCAATGCTGAATCTTCCGGAACAATTTTTGTTTTTCCTAAATCCAAAGGATCCGTATCTAAATCCACATTTCCTAAAACTGAGATCATAATGGAATCTCTTGTTTGTGGGGAAACAGCCGTTTCTTTTTCAATTGCTTCGTTACTTTTCTTTTCAGGAATACCCGCATTCAGTTTCGGCACCGAAAGCGCGATCATTGCCAGGAACAAGATGGGAAGCGCCATTGCGTAGTTCCATTTCATTCGCCTGTTGGTTTTGCTCTTCTTCATCATAGTAATTCGTTTTTGCAGGTCACGCTGACGGAAATTGTTTGCCAAAGCAAATTTATATTCGCCTACGCTTTTGCGGATTAATAAAAGTTGATATTGTCTCGTATCGATGCCGGAAAGAAGCACCTGCTGATCCGCCTGATACTCGTGAACCGATTGAATTTCGCGGCGCAGAAGCCACGAGAACGGGTTGAACCAGAACAAGCAGGAGAAAAGATCGAAAAAGATCATATCCCACGAATGCCGTAAATGTATATGTGCCTTTTCGTGGCGGATGATCGCCCGGTTGTCGGCCGACAGTTCTTTGTGCGAAAGAACAATGTACTTCATCCAACTGAACGGCGAGATATCCTTGTCGGTCACGCACAAGACAGTATTGTCGGCAAACGTTTGTCTTTCCGATTTCCGGATGATGGTGACGATTTGACCCAATCCGACCAGGTAGCGGATAAGCGCAAAAAGAAATCCTGCGGCGAATAAAACCATTAA
>ENA-UOOI01001258-UOOI01001258.1-fermentation-metagenome-genome-assembly--contig:-NODE-1258-length-27350-cov-9.989009_pt1 | contig 27350 bp, 20 predicted proteins | sample MGYA00245779_ERZ724027 | MGnify/ENA primary metagenome ERZ724027 (study PRJEB28704, sample SAMN03018318) | fermentation metagenome | biome: anthropogenic terrestrial biome; feature: soil; material...
TGGGACATAATCAAATGCGGTATACTAAGACATTATCACAATTAAATCATATTATATTATTAAAATTGAAAAAAGCTATTGACATTTTAATCAATAGGTATTATTATCATATATAATAAAATTTTAAACATAAAGACTATGATAGGGAAGAGTAAATGATTCAAATTTCCAAAGAGAGTGGGAAAAGGTGAAAGCCCATGAATTGTGGATTATTGAAAATCACCCTTGAGTTGTAAGCTGAATATGAACAATAGTAAGCTGCGCCGGCAAGGTCGTTATTTGAATCAAGTAAAAATTGGGTGGTACCGCGAACCAGACTCTCGCCCCGGGTGAGTAGTGTGGCTTTTTTTATACTTTATTTTAAAAGTTTTTAAAAAATGGTATTAAAAATTTACAGAATTATCAGTTAGTTTGATAGAAGTTAAAATAACTATGTTAAAAAATTAACAATTAGGGGGCTATTTATTATGAAATTAAAAGGTGCAGAAGTGCTGCTGGAATGTATGAAAGAACAGGGAGTAGATACTGTCTTTGGATATCCTGGAGGTACCGTCCTTCCGATATATGATGCACTATATGATTCAAAGGGTATAACTCATATAATGACTGCTCATGAGCAAGGGGCTACTCATGCTGCAGATGGATATGCCAGATCTACAGGAAAGGTGGGGGTGGTAATCGTGACTTCAGGTCCAGGTGCAACTAATACGGTAACTGGAATTGCCACAGCTTACAGGGATTCTGTCCCCATTGTGGTATTTACCGGTCAGGTGCCGCTGAATTTATTGGGGAAGGATTCCTTTCAGGAAGTAGACATCAGAAACATCACTTCATCTATAACTAAAAAGAACTATATAGTTAAAGATGTGAATAATTTAGTAAATATTGTAAGAGAAGCATTTCAGGTAGCCGTTAGTGGAAGACCAGGGCCTGTGGTCGTGGATATACCTAAAGATATACAAAAATCGGAAGTTGAATATAAACCCAAAATGAGTACCTTAACTGTATCTAAAAATAAGACAAACTTTAGTCAGGAAGGATTTATAGACAAGATTGATGAAGCAGTTGAAATGATAGATAGCAGTAAAAAACCGGTTATATATTCAGGGGGCGGCTCGGTCATATCAGGAGCATACAAAGAACTTGTAAAACTGGTTGAAAAAATAGATTCGCCTATTACCTGTTCTCTTATGGGAATTGGTGCCTTTCCGGGAAATCATAAAAATTACATGGGAATGGTAGGTATGCACGGCAGTCCATGTTCGAACTATGCCGTGAACAATTGCGATTTGCTTGTAGCTATAGGAGCGAGGTTCAGTGACAGGGTCATAGGCAAAGTGGAGGAATTTGCCCCAAAGGCTAAAATAGTTCATATAGACATAGATTCAAGAGAATTTGGCAAAAATATAAGTGAAGATATTTCCATAAAAGGGGATGTGAAAGAAGTACTTGAAATAATAAATAAAAAGGTAAAATATAATAGCCATAAGGAGTGGATGAATAGGATAAAACAGTGGAAAGATGGGGAAAGTGATCCTTTTGGAGAAGACTGCAAATTAAGTCCCAAGCATATAATGGACTGCCTCTATAAAATCACCAAGGGAGACTGCATAATAACTACAGAAGTAGGACAAAACCAAATTTGGACTGCCCAATATTTTAAATTTTTAAAACCAAGAAAGTTCGTATCTTCAGGCGGGCTCGGAACTATGGGTTATGGATTGGGGGCATCTATAGGGGCGTCTATAGGAAATCCCGGGAAAAAAGTAATAAATGTGGCGGGAGACGGCAGCTTTAAAATGAATTCGGTGGAACTTGCCACTGTTGCAAAATATAAATTGCCTATTGTGCAATTGCTTTTGAATAACCATGCTCTAGGCATGGTATATCAATGGCAGGACATGTTTTATAACAGGAGATTTTCAAGTACAGAGCTTGGACAAGAAGTTGATTTTATGAAATTGGGGGAGGCCTATGGTATAGAAACCTTTGAAATAGAATCTAACGAGCAAGTTGAGAAAGTCTTGATGAAGGCACTGAACTTAAATAAGCCCGTCATAGTGGAATGCAACATAAACAGGAATGAAAGAGTTCACCCAATTGTTCCTCCAGGTGCTGCTATAACGGAAATCATAAAGTAGACTGAAAAAAGGAATTGTCCCATAAACATTCATGGGACAGTTCCTTTTATTTCAGGCCTTTTTTGTTATTCTGCCCTCAAATAACTCGTAAGAGTATAGCAATATACATATTATGTAGGAACTGATTATAGTCATAACCAGGGCCTGTGCTATTCTAGGTGCCCATAAAAATACAAATCCTTTGGACATGAGGGCCGGAGTGAATATCATTAAAATAAAGGTGTTTGCAGTAGATACAAGGATACCTGAAAGTCCTAAAGATATTACCAGTTTGAAATAGTTGCTGTTTACAAAATCCTGGGCTTTTCCACTGTTCTTTTTGATGAGTATATTTATGAAAAACAGCATGATGGCTATGGCACCGATGATCATAAAGCCCAAACTGAGATATTTGGATTTCGGACCCAGTGATGTAAGTGATTTTGCCAGAGCGGACTGGGGCATAAATTGTGTAACTGCAAAGTTTATGAAACCTATCGAAAACAGTATTATAAAAAACACATTATAGGAATTTGCGATTTTACGTTCATCAGTATTTTTTATACGTTTCCATAAAACAGCTGGCAAAAACCCGGCAATTATGTTGGTTATGGTAAGCAGGGGAATGTATGCCCCCATCGGAGCTATCATATATCCAAGAATATCTACCAGTCCCCCTGCAATACCTCCATAGAGCGGACCGAACAAAAGACCGGGCATTACATAAAATATAGCACTGAAACTTATCCTCATAGTGAGTATACCGCCTGCAGCTATCAATATGGAAAAAGATCTCAAGACCAGCGCAATTGCGATAAATACGGCAGTAGTGACAAGAAATTTTGTATTCATCCTATTTTTCATGTTCGTTACCTCCCGTGTACGTATTTGAAATTATTTTACACAAGGCTAATTGAACTTTTCATAGAAACACCTCTTTCCTCTTTAATGTAGTCACATTAAAGAGAGAAGAGGTAAAATACAAAATCCCCTTTAATGTAACAGCGGAAGCAATATCATATCATAAGCTTTAAATCAATAGTATAAAATATTCAAGCTTTTCGTTTAGAGACAACCTCCCATTCTCTAACACTTAATGCATAATATTTACTCTGCTACCTATATTTAATTATATAAAATAGTAGGACTGTTGTCCATATATTTATTATGATTTACATCTAGAAAGTGTAAATTTTTTTTCGGTGTATTTATATTATTATAAGTTTTTTTGAATTATAGTGATTTATTTTGAAACGTGCATTTTAAATTTTTAATTGAAGATAGTTTAATAATGTAGTAACTCTTTTATAGCGTTGATATAGAAAATATGAACAACCTTTTATAATAGATAATATCTATAGTGATATTGAAATTATAATAAAAGGAGGGAATTGTGATATGAAAAAATTTAAGACTATTTTCATTGTTGCTACTTGTATTGCTCTTGGTTCGCAGGTATATGTAAATTTATTTGTTCCCTATTTTACAATAACGTTATCTGTAATTATACTACCCACTCTTCTCTATTTTAATAGAGAGTTTAATCCAATTTATCTCACTTTTATAGTTGGAATAGTTTCACCTCTATATAGAGGATTTATGCTCTATATAAGCGATATTGCTCTAAATCAAGTAATATATTCTGTATTTAGCGATGTTTTATTTTATTTCACTTATGGAATAGTGTACTATTTTTTGTATTGGAAAAGGACAGATACTAATTTAACCAATTTTTTTGTTTCTATTGTTACAAGTGACTTTGTTTCCAATGTTTTAGAAATAAGTGTACTTATGAATTTTAAAGGATATAAATATAACATATTTCAAACTTTAGCCATTATAGCTTTTATAAGATCCGCGATTGTAACAAGTGTAATATTGTTGTTTAGATATTATAATTTTTTACTTACAAAAGAAGAACATGAAAAGAGATACAGGAAACTTGTACTTATTACTTCAAAAGTTAAGAGTGAGGTGTATTTTATGGAAAAAAATAAAAGAGATATTGAAGATGTTATGAAGAAAGCATTTTATCTTTATAAAATTCTATCTAAAAATGACTATCCAACTGAATTTGAGAATGTATCTTTGGATGTAGCGAAAGATGTGCATGAGATAAAAAAAGACTATATAAATGTTATAAAAGGGTTAGAAGAAATGTTGGATGAAAGGAGTGATAATACTAAAATGAATATCAAAGATATTGTACGGTTTATTGAAGCCGATGTAAAAGAATATATAAGAAGAAATAAGTTGGACATATGTTTAGATTTTAAAGTGTATGACAACTTTAATGTAGAAAAGCATTTTTATCTAGTTTCTGTTATAAGGAATCTAATATATAACAGTATTGAAGCCATGGATGGAAGAAGAAATGGTTGTATAAGAATTATAATCAGAAAAGAGAAAGGGAAATGTATTTTCACAATTTTGGATAATGGCTCGGGAATAAAAAATGAGAATTTAAGCTATATTTTTAACCCGGGGTTTTCAACGAAGTTTGACCGAAAAACTGGGGATATATATAGAGGACTAGGTCTTACTCATGTAAAAGGTATAGTAACTGACATTTTCTCAGGAGCTATATCGGTTGTATCCAGAGAAGGAAAAGGTACTAAATTTACTATAAAGATAAAAGAGGACAAGATAGGGGGATAATTGAAATGAATTTTTATATTGCAGATGATGACATAAATATAGTAAAAATATTGACTAGCATAGTAGAAGAAACTGTAAATTTTGAAGTCATTGGAAGTTCATGCAATGGTAAAGAAGCCTTTAATGAGATACTTTTACTTAAACCTGATATTGTATGTGTAGATCTTCTTATGCCTGTAATGGATGGTAATACTCTTGTGAAACAGCTAAAAGAATTAAAAGATAATATTTACTTTATTATGATATCTCAAGTAATGGATAGTAAGTTGAGATCAGATTCTTATGAAGCTGGAATAGAATTTTTTATAAACAAGCCCATAAATAAAATTGAAGTTGAAAAGGTTATTTTAAAGGTAGCGGAAAAAGTTAAAATGGAAAATATGCTTTATAATATAAAAAAGATGTTTAAGAATCAAAATGAATGTAATAGGGATGAGAACGAAAACCAAAACGAGATTAAAGTAAAACGGATTTTATCAATGCTTGGAATGTTAGGGGAAAAAGGGAGCAAAGATATAATAAAATTATGTTTATATCTTATTGAAAATAATAAAAGTTTTAAGGAATGTAATTTAGATAAACTTAGGAATTATTTGGGGAATAATTCTCGTGTTATAAAGCAGAGAATAAGGAGGGCTATAAAAGTTGGACTTAGGAATATAGCTAATATGGGCATAGAAGATTATACTGATGATATTTTTCATACCTATGCAAATGTACTTTTTGACTTCACTAATGTGAAAGCTGAAATGGATTTCATAAATGGCAAGAGAAAGTCAGAAGGGAAGATCTCTATAAATAAATTTTTTGAAGGCCTTATACTTAGATGTCAAGATAATTAAAAAGTATAAAAATTTGATAAAAAAGCTTTTAATTTATTTTAAAAGCTTTTTTGAATTATCGTGAATTATCTTGAGAGTAACATTCTAGAATAAATTGAAATTAATTTTAGGAGGCATTGGAAATGTATAATTTAAAAAACAGGAGTTTTCTGACTTTAATGGATTTTTCAACTAAAGAAATAAGTTTTATGCTTGATCTTGCTGCAGAACTTAAAAAAGCTAAATATGCGGGGACAGAACAACAAAAACTTAAAGGTAAAAATATAGTTTTGCTATTTGAAAAGGACTCCACTAGAACAAGATGTGCATTTGAAGTGGGAGCAAAGGATCAAGGTGCGAATATAACTTATCTGGGACCTACAGGAAGTCATATGGGTAAAAAAGAATCTGTAACAGATACTGCAAGGGTACTTGGAAGAATGTATGACGGGATAGAATATCGAGGATTTGCACAGAAAACAGTTGAAGACTTGGCTAAATATTCAGGAGTTCCGGTATGGAATGGGCTTACAGATGCCGATCATCCCACTCAAGTATTGGCGGATTTTCTCACTGCAAAAGAGCATTTAAACAAGCCTTATAACAAGATGGTGTTTATATATGCTGGAGATGGTAGAAATAATGTAGCAAATGCACTTATGATTGGTGCTTCAAAAATGGGTATGGATTTTAGAATAGTTAGTCCTAAAGAATTGTTCCCATCAGAAGAATTAGTGGCTAAATGCAAAAATGTGGCGAATAAAACGGGAGCTGAAATAACTGTAACTGATGATATTGATGAAGGAGTAAAAAATGCGGATGTCCTTTATACAGATGTGTGGGCTTCTATGGGAGAATCCGACAAAGTGTGGACAGATAGAATAAGGCTTTTGAAACCCTATCAGATAAATATGGAAATGATAAGGAAAACGGGAAATAGAAAAGTAATTTTTGAACACTGCCTGCCTTCTTTTCATGATTTAAATACAAAAATAGGAGAAGAAATCCATGATAAGTTTGGACTTGATTCAATGGAAGTTACGGATGAAGTATTTGAAAGCGAGCATTCAGTAGTATTTGATGAAGCGGAAAACAGGCTGCATACTATAAAGGCAATTATGGTTGCTACACTTGGAGATTAAGTCGGGAGGGAAAAGTTGATATGTCAAGAATAGTAGTAGCTCTTGGAGGAAATGCACTGCAGTCAGATCCTGAAAATAAGTCGGCTGAAGCACAACTTAAGGCATGTAAGAAAACCTCAAAATTCATTGTTGATCTTATAGAAAAAGGGCATGAGGTTGTAATAGCGCATGGCAATGGCCCACAGGTTGGGCAGTTGGTTGCCACATATGAGGCTGCAGCATCAATTAGTGATAAAAATATAATCATGCCCTTTCCTGAATGTGGGGCTATGAGCCAGGGTTATATAGGTTATCAGCTTCAACAATCAATAAAGGGAGAAATGCAGAGAAGAGGGTTGAAAAAGGAAGTTGCCACATTAATTACTCAAGTTTTGGTAGATGAGAATGATCCAGGATTTAAGAATCCAACCAAACCTGTAGGCTCGTTTTTTACAAAGGAACAGGCAAGAGAGCTTATGGATGAAAAGGGATATGTCATGAAGGAAGATTCCAATAGAGGGTGGAGAAGAGTAGTGCCTTCACCCATTCCTGAAGCTATAATTGAAGAATCTGAAATTAAGACTTTGGTTGGATCTGGGTGTGTAGTTATTACAGTAGGCGGAGGTGGCGTACCCGTGATTGATGAGGGAGATGGAATTCTCAAGGGGGTTCCAGCAGTAATCGATAAAGATTTTGCTTCTGAAAAAGTAGCTGAAATGCTGAATGCAGATATATTGCTTATTTTAACGGCAGTTGAACAGGTAGCAGTTAATTTTGGAAAACCTGATCAAAAAAATATAACCAATATGACATCGCTTCAAGCTAGAAATTATATTGAAAAAGGACATTTTGCACCAGGATCAATGTTACCCAAAATTAAAGCAGCACTTGCATTCGTAGAAAAGAAGCCCGGAAGGAAAACAATTATTACTTCGCTTGAAAAAGCAAGAGAAGCTATAGAAGGAACAGCTGGAACAACTATCTATAATATAAATGCCAGGTTTGCATAAAGGTATTACTGCCAGATAATTATCTGGCAGTAATATTATAAAAAGACTTGAATTGATTGAAGTAGAAGTATGAGAAAGGAGTGTATTGTTTTGAAAGTTAAAGAGGAAAATAAATTAGGATTTATTCCATTAACTGGATTGGTTATAGGATCTATAATTGGCGGGGGAGCTTTTTCATTTCCCGGAGATATGGCAAAAGTTGCAAGTCCAGGTGCAATTATCATAGCTTGGATTATTACAGGAATTGGAATGCTGACTCTTGGCTTTGTATTTCAAAATTTATCTAACAGAAGGCCTGACTTAGACTGTGGTATTTATAGTTATGCCAAAGAAGGCTTTGGAAATTATGCGGGGTTTAATTGTGCATGGGGTCATTGGATTAGTTCAATTCTGGGAAATGTTTCGTATATGGTTATGCTTTTTTGTACAATAGGATATTTTATGCCTATATTTGGCAATGGGAATAATTTACTTTCCATTGTATGTGCCTCTGTATTAATATGGAGTATTAATGCGCTTATACTGAAGGGTGTAAAGACAGCTGCATTTGTAAATGTTTTAGCGACTATTGGCAAATTAATACCAATAATTGTGTTTATAATAATATCTTTAATTATGTTTAAAGTTAATATATTTACTTTGGATTTTTGGGGAAATATGAACACAAATCTAGGAAGTGTATTGAAACAGGTAAAAGGAACGATGCTTATAACATTATGGGCATTTATTGGGATAGAAAGTGCAGTGATATGTTCTGACAAGGCTAAAGTAAAAAAAGATGTAAGTAAAGCAACGATAATAGGACTTTTAGGAACTCTTATCATATATGTTTTAATATCATTGTTGGCACTTGGTACAATGAAGCAGTCTCAGCTGGCTCAATTAAAAAGTCCTTCTATGGCATATGCCTTAGAATTTATAGTTGGTAAATGGGGTGCTGTAGTTGTAAATTTAGGTTTGATAATATCCTTATTAGGTGTATATCTCGGATGGACTCTAATATGTGCTGAATTAGCATATTCAGGAGCTCAGGGAGGAGCTTTTCCTGAATTTTTCAAAAAAGAAAATAAATATGATACACCATCAAGTTCGCTTTTCATGACGAGTTTATTAATTCAACTTTTTTTAATATGTGCTTTTTTTTCAAATAGTACTTATCAAGTGCTGTATTCTATTGCAAGTGCTGCAGTATTAGTCCCGTATCTTTTTAGTGCCTTATATTCATTAAAATTAACTATAACTAGGGAAACATACACTATAAGGGATAATAAAATAAGAAAAAGAGATATGTTTATATCAATAATCTCAGTTATATATGCAATATGGTTAATGTACGCAGCTGGCTTAAAATATATATTACTTCTTAGTATACTTTTTTCAGTAGGAATTTTTGTATTTTATAAAGCAAAAAAAGAAAAAAATACAATTGTTTTTACAAAAATTGAAAATATTATAGCAGTAATACTCATAATTGTCGGAGTTATAACTTTTTGCATGATGATAACGGGAAAATTAATAATTTGACATATAAAATCAATCTGTTTTTTAAAACATAAAGTAGCCCAAAGACATCATAATGTTGTTTAAACTTTGGGCTTTCGTGCAAGATCTGAAAGGAAGTAGCTTTTTTCATGGTGGGCGGCGTTATTGTAACGGCATTCGGCTTAATTATTCAGTTTTGTGAACCGGTTTTCTGCTATTCCTGCGGGTTGATCGTACCGATGTTGTTGTAGATGATTTCTATCTTGTTGTCGTTGACGGCGATTAGCCGTACGTCCTTTTATCGGTTGAAACGATAGAGATGGATAGAGGAATTTCATGTGTTGTTTCGGGTATTTTTGTGTCCGTATGCTCTGTCTGTAAAAGGGGAAATATCCGGATGGATATAAGATAGGCGGATGGGAAATACCGTGTTTAGGTATCATTTCGGAGTGCGTTAAATTTTACGTTGAATTTTACGAAGAATAAGGGTATAGAAGGAAAATGGCTGAACTCCGTGTTTCCCCGGAAGCGGCGAATGACCTGAGGGAAATTCGGAAGTATACCGCCGTCCAGTTGGATGCACCGATTGCCGCCCAAAAGCTGGTGCCTCACATTCTGCAATCCATGCACAGTGAGGCCTCCACTTCGGCCCGTCATTCCACTTTAGCATATTAAAATTTTTATATCAAGTGTGCCTACTAAGTTGAAGTCACTCATAGAATGACATAAAACCGCCGCCCTGCGCATTATGGCTTAGCTTAAAAGTTCTTTTACGTCCCTGTAAATGAGTATATTGGAAATTCCACCGTAGTATCTTATTATGCCGTCTATTACAGTTATGGGCGGAGAAAATCCTTTTTCTATGGTGCTTTTTACTCTAAGCTCCTCTTCGGTTGAAAAGACGAAATTTTTTAATTCTATGAATTTCAACTCTATGTTTTGTGCCACATCGCTTATTTCTAGAAAATTTTTTAAGTTCCGGTATAGATCACAGGTTTTCCTCGAAATCAACTTTCCCGCCGAATTTCCATCTCTGGCGGATTTACAACTTGAAGAAATCGGGCATTTGAAACAACTTGAATTTCCACAGCTGCAGTAGTTGATTCCTGATAAAATGGAGTTTTTATTTCCATATATTATTATTTCTATTTTCATATCATAAAATCCTTTCGTGAACTAATTATATTTTAACATAATGTGTGGAATTCTCCTACCTCCAGAGGCAGAAAATGAATAGCATTTGCCGATAGGCAATAAACGTGATAGACTATAATCAATGAAATTTGACAGCAATAATCATTCAGTATTCTTTACTGAATTATCATCTAGTATTAGTTATGTGGTGCTCTAATAGCTGTAGTTAAAAAATATATAGAAAATCACTGAGGTTGGTTCGACCTTTAAAGCTTAGGTAAACTTGTTTCGTTAGGAATATTGACTAAGAAGCCATCCACTTCTGTAAGTGGCGGCAGTTCACAAATAAAATTATTATATTACAGCATTACAGCAGAATATTGTTTAAAAATTTTTTACCACAAAAGGAGGGACAATCGATGAAGAGAGAAGTGTATATGGATTATGCAGCTACAACCTTCGTTAAACCGGAGGTTTTAGAGGAAATGAATCCATATTTTACTGAGTATTTTGGCAATCCTTCTTCGATTTATTATATATCAAGAAAAACTAAAATGGCAATAGACAGGGCAAGGGAAGGTATAGCAGAGATCATAAATGCTGATAAAGACGAGATATTTTTTACAAGTGGAGGTTCTGAGTCGGATAACTGGGCTCTAAAGGGAATCGCAATGGCCAATGGAAAAAAAGGAAAACATATAATAACTACGGAAATAGAGCATCATGCTATTTTAAATACATGCAAATATTTAGAAAAACATGGATTTGAAATAAGTTATCTGCCGGTGGATGAGTATGGTACGGTCAGTCTGCAGGAGCTGAATAAAGCTATAAGAAAAGATACTGTACTTGTGTCCGTGATGTTTGCAAATAATGAAATAGGAACTATAGAACCCATAAAGGATATAGGAAAATTGTGCAGGGAAAGAGGCATGCTGTTCCATACAGATGCAGTTCAGGCAGTTGGAAATATTCCAATAGATGTGCAGGATATGAATATAGATTTGCTTTCCATGTCATCTCATAAATTTTATGGACCCAAGGGCGTGGGAGTATTATATATAAGGAAGGGGACTAAAATAGACAGCCTAATTCATGGGGGATCCCAGGAAAGAGGTAAAAGGGCTGGAACGGAAAATATTGCAGGTATAGTTGGCATGTCCAAGGCATTGAAAATTGCAGCTCAAAATAGAGATGATGAAAACAGAAGACTGATACATTTACGGGATAGACTTATAAGTAGAATTTTGAAAATACCCCGTTCCAGGTTAAATGGGCACAGGACCAACAGACTCCCGGGAAATGTGAATGTGACTTTTGACTTTGTAGATGGGGAAATTTTGGTGATGACCTTAGACAGCATGGGCATATACGCCTCTACGGGAAGTGCATGTTCGGCGGGAGCGGTAGAACCTTCCCACGTACTTACAGCTATAGGACTTCCCGGGAGCAGTGCTAAGAGTTCTATAAGACTTACATTGGGGGCCAGAACTACTGAAGATGATGTGGATTATGTAGGGGACGTTCTGGAAAATACGGTTTCAAATTTGAGAAAAAACAATGAAAAATGGAAGGAAGAACATAGATAGGTGATAATATGGGTAACAAAGTAGTAGTGGGCATGAGCGGCGGTGTAGACAGTTCCGTTGCTGCGTACCTTTTAAAGAAGCAAGGATATGAAGTCATAGGAGTGACTATGCAGGTATGGCAGGATGATGATTATTATCAGGGCATGGAAGGTGGATGCTGTTCTTTAAGTGCAGTGGAGGATGCCAGAAACGTGGCGTATCACCTTCATATTCCGTATTATGTTATGAATTTCAAGGATGTATTTAAGAAAAATGTGATAGATTATTTTGTAGATGAATATATAAAAGGCAGAACTCCCAATCCCTGTGTGGCTTGCAACAAATATATAAAATTTGAGGAACTTTTAAAAAGAGCAATGGAATTGGGGGCAGATTATGTTGCCACAGGTCATTATGCTACGGTGAAAAAGGTGGATGGAAGATATCTGCTTATAAAGTCAAAAGATGTGAGAAAAGATCAGACCTATGCCCTTTATAATCTGACTCAATTTCAGCTGTCCCACACTCTTATGCCGTGTGGGATATATACTAAAAGGGAAGTGCGTAAAATAGCCAAGGAAATAGGCCTGTCGGTTCATGATAAAAAGGACAGCGAGGAGATATGTTTTATCCCTGACAATGACCATGGTTCATATATAAAGAGGACTGTGCCCGGAGCAGTGAAAGAAGGAAACTTTGTTGATAAACGGGGAAATGTACTTGGAAAACACAGAGGAATAGTATATTATACGATAGGTCAGAGGAAAGGTCTTGGTATAGCTTTTGGGACTCCAATGTACGTTATAGGCATAAACCCGACTGCAAATGAAGTTGTACTTGGAAAAGAAGAGGACATATTCAAAAAAAGTCTGATTGCCGCAGACATAAACTTTATTCCCTTTGAAAAACTGGAAAAACCTATGAGAGTTCAAGCTAAAATAAGATATTCTGCCGTACCTGCGGAAGCAAACATATCCATGGAAGGCGATAAAAAAGTGAAGGTTGAGTTTTTAAAGGGACAGAGGGCTATTACAGAGGGTCAATCTGTGGTATTTTACGACGGTGATATTTTAATTGGCGGCGGAATTATTGAAACTGTACAATAATTCATGATAAAATTGAACTGTAAATATAATTATAAAGGAGATTTTGATTATGAATGATTTGCCAAAAGTGTTTGATGATTTCAGTGATTCCAGAAAAAAAGGATTTATAAGAATAAAAAATTTAAAAGATGAGGGCAAAAAAGTTGTGGGCACTTTCTGTACATTTACTCCATGGGAGATCATAAATGCCTCCGGTGCAGTAGCTGTATCCCTCTGTGCTAAAAGTGATGAAACCATAGAGGATGCAGAGAAATATCTTCCCAGAAATTTGTGCCCGCTTATAAAATCCAGCTATGGATTTGCAATAACCGACAAATGTCCCTATTTTTATTTTTCAGATTTAATAGTGGGGGAAACTACCTGTGATGGAAAAAAGAAAATGTATGAGTATTTGTCCAAAATAAAAAATGTACATGTCATGCAGCTGCCTCAAACCAATATGGGTGAAGATTCCTTTAAGCTGTGGAAAAATGAGATATTGAAGCTTAAAGCCAAATTGGAGGGAGAATTTGGTGTCAATATAACAGAGCAGGATATTCAAAAATCCATAAGAACCAGAAATAGGGAGAGAAAAGCTCTTATGGAGTTTTCCGCACTGGGAAAAATGGATCCGCCTCCTATAACGGGAATTGAAATGTTTAAAGTTTTAAATGGTGCTTCTTTCAAGTGGGATAAGAGTGCGGAAATAGATGAAATTCATAAATTGATAGATGATGTCATAGAAGAACAAAATAGCGGCAAAGAAAAGGTTTCCAAAAACGCGAAAAGAATACTTGTAACTGGGTGTCCTTTGGGAGAATCAACTGAAAAGATAATAAATGCCATAGAGAAAAATGGAGGAGTAGTTGTCTGTTATGAAAACTGCACGGGCATAAAAGAGACAAGCAGGTTGGTAGACGAGAGTAAAGATCCCATAGATGCTCTTACTGAAAAATATCTCAATATAGGTTGTTCCTGTATGACTCCAAATGACAATAGGAAAAGACTCATATCGGAGCTTGTTGATGAGTACAAGGTTGATGGTGTGATTGATGTGATACTGCAGGCCTGTCATACGTACAGTGTGGAGTCTTATGGAATAAAAAAATTTGTTACAGAGGAAAAAAATGTTCCATATATGAGCATTGAAACGGATTATTCACAGACTGACATAGGACAGATAAAGACCAGAGTGTCTGCATTTATAGAAATGCTGTGATGCTTGCGGGAACATATTTCAAGACTGAAGAAAATAAAGGGGGAAAAGACGATAAGGATACTTGTAGTCTGTTCTGAAAAAAGTAATAAATTGCCCGAAAATGAATTTTATATAAAAACCGACAGCAGATTTGCAAATTCAAAATTTATACCAAATATAGATGATTCCAGGAAAGTATGTACAGTATGCGGAAAGGAGTGCATCTGGTGCAGGGGAAGGTATAAACTGAACTTTAGGGAAAATATAAGTGAAATAGTGAAACTTCCTGATCTGTATAGAAAGTTCGAGGATTTTCCATTGGATTACCTTCCCGATAAATTTAAGAAACATGATTTAGCCGTGTTGCTCGGAATACATGAGGATATAGTGCTTGAGATTCCAAAATTACTGCATGATAGTGGAGGAAAAGCACTCATTGCAGCCTGTGAAAGTGGAAGCTGGATGTCTAAGTGGACAAGAGAGAGACTGGCGGAGGAATGTAAAAGAAATCATTTGCAGTATGCATTTCCAAAGCCCTTTTGTACGTTGGATTATGGAAAATTTCCAGTTATAAATGAATTTATAGATACTTTTAAGATGGGAAAACCGCAGTTCAGGCTGTTTGTGAATTGTAGAGACGTAATAGAAAGGGCGGAAGTTGTTATATCTGCCCCCTGTGGAAATGGCTATAATATAGCCAGACACCTTGAGAACAAAAAGCTTGGGGATGAGGCTAGAAGGGCTCTGGCCAAATACTGGCACAGTTATCCCTGCCTTGGAGACATGCATGTGGATGCCGAACTGGGAGATACACCCCTGCATATAGCAGGATACACTCATTATAGTGCACTGGAAAAGGCCGAAATAGTGAGAATTTAAAGAAAATTTTAGCTCCCATGTATTGCTTTTAGTAGAAATATGCTATAAAGTTGAATTAAAAGTAAATGAGGATGGGAGTTGAATTATGGATGAATGTGCTGGTAACAGGACCTAGAGGAAAAATGGGAAGGTTTATTGTGAAAATGGTCATCAATACTGATGGGTTGAATGTGGTTTCAGCTGTGGCTCCAACTGGAAGAGATTATATAGGAAAAGATGTTGGGTTGGTATCAGGGTTAGGCAGATCCGTGGGGATTGAAGTGGATGATAATTTAGAGGCCGTTATAGAAAAGTGTGACGTTATAATAGACTATACTATACCTGAATTTTCCATGGAGGTTATAAGAAAAGCATTGAAGTATAAAAAAGATGCTCCCAGTGGAACCGCTGAGGAAATGGGAGAAATTATGGCCAATACACTTGGAAAAAATCTAAAGGATATAGCTGTTTTTGGCAGAAGAGGGGAAGGTGAAAGAGTTAAGGGAACTGTAGGCTTTCATTCTGTAAGAGCCGGAGACATATCCAGCAGCCACAAGGTTATGTTTGGGCTTATGGGAGAAAGACTTGAAATTACACACCATGCATACAACTGGGAGTGTTTTGCAAGAGGAGCCTGCAGGGCTGCACTTTTTTTAAAAGGGAAAAAACCTGGAGCCTATGGTATGAAAGATGTTCTAAACATATAGCCGTACATGTTAAAAAAGGATTTGACAGCAGTCAAATCCTTTTTTTTGAAAACAGTTTTAAATTATTAAATTTACCTGAAATGATTAATTAAAATAAGCAAAATATATTTATTACAATATTATATACATATACTTAGACAGATTATTATGATAAAATAAAGTTGATCGGAAAGAACTTTTGGATAGGTGGAATGTGAATGGATGCTACAGATTATAAAATAATTCAAATTCTTGTTGAAGATGGAAGAATATCTATGAAGGAATTGGCTCGGAAGGTGTCCCTTAGCCCTCCGGCAGCGGCGGAAAGGGTGAAAAGGCTGGAAGATTCTCAAATTATATCGGGATACAAGGCTGTTATAGACTATGGAAAACTTGGGAAAAATATAAATGTACTTATAAATCTGGACATGAAAGTGGAGAATACAGAGAAGTTCATGAAATTTATAAGCAAAGAGGATTCTATAGTTGAGTGCCATCATGTTACAGGTCCATATTGTAAAATCATGAAGGCCCGGCTGAATGATATTCAGAGCCTGGAGAGGCTTATTCAAAGGATACAGAGATTTGGCAATACAGAGACATTTATAATACTTTCATCTGTGGTAAAGGAAAAAATAGACTTTCGTTCTAATTGAGACAATGAATTAATAGGAGAGTAGATTATGGATAATTATAATATTCAACGTAAAGAAATAGAAGCCATATATGGAAAAGTGAGCCCTTTTGAGCTTAAAAATAAATTGTTGAGCCTGGCCGAGGAATCTAAGGAAGCGGGGGCACATTCCCTTTTAGATGCAGGGAGAGGAAACCCGAATTGGATTGCGGCTGCACCGCGGGAAGCTTTTTTTACCTTTGGCCAGTTTGCACTGCAGGAGAGCAGAAGGGTATGGAGTGAAAATGATCTTGGAGGCATGCCGCAAAGGAGTGGAATCGCTGTTAGATTTTTAAATTTCATAAGAAAAAATAAAAATATGCCGGGGATAGAACTCCTTGAAAAAATGATAAATTACGGTATTACAATAAAGAGATTTGATAAGGATGAATGGATATATGAACTTGCAGATGGTATAATTGGAGATAATTATCCGCAGCCGGACAGAATGCTCAAGCACGTGGAAAGCGTGGTGCACGATTATCTCATTCAGGAATTGTGTTATAATGAGCCATTGGAAAGGAAATTTGATCTGTTTGCAGTAGAAGGGGCCACCGCGGGCATGTGCTATATTTTTGACAGCCTTATAGCAAATAATATATTGTCCAAAAAGGATAAAATAGCAATTATGGCACCTATTTTTACGCCGTACCTTGAGATCCCACATTTGCCGAGGTATGATTTTGAAGTTGTGGAATTGGTGGCGGATGAAACTACGGGACAGTATTCTTATGAAGAGCTGAAAAAACTTTCAGATCCTGATATAAAAGCACTGTTTGTAGTGAATCCAAGCAATCCCCCTTCTATCGCCATGAAACCTGTTATAGTAGATGGGCTGAAAAAAATCGTGGAAGAGGATAACCCTGATTTGATGATTATATCAGATGACGTGTATGGAACGTTTGTAGAGAATTTTCATTCATTGATGGCTGATTTGCCTTACAATACCATAGGGGTCTATTCTTTTTCAAAATATTTTGGAGCGACAGGATGCAGGCTTGGAACCATTGCACTTTATGAAGACAATGTATTTGACAAATTGCTGAGCCAGCAGGATGACGATAAAAAGGAGAGGGCGAGGAGAAGATATGCGGCACTTTCAATAAAACCCGAAAAAATACCTTTTATAGATAGGATAGTAGCCGACAGCAGGCAGGTGGCTCTTAATCATACATCAGGATTATCCACACCCCAGCAGGTTCAAATGTCTTTTTTCGCACTGTTTGCTTTGGCTGATAAAAAAAACAGATATAAGGATTTGACAAATTTAATATGTCACAGACGTAAAAAGCTGTTGTTTGACGGACTTGGACTTAAATTAAATGAGGATCCCTTTGATGCTTCCTATTATGCCCAGTTTGACCTTTTAAAATGGGCTCAAAACAACTATGGAGAAGAATTTGCCAGTTATTTAAAAGACAATTATAAACCTGTGGATATCCTATTGAAGCTGGCAGAAAAATCTTCCATAGTACTTTTAGGTGGAAGCGGCTTTCACGGTCCTGAGTGGTCTGTAAGAATATCTCTTGCAAATTTAAATGATGAATCCTATTCACAGATAGGAGAAGTTATTCACAGCATATTGGAAGACTATTTTGTAAAGTGGAAAAAACGTGGGGTTGGGAATCAGGACGGACAGTGACTTCCCTTTTTGACTGTGCACTTGCTGATTTGTAAATATTATAGGATAGATACAAAGAATAAGATTTATTTATTTTTGTTGTTTGAATTTTAACTTATAACTAGAATATAATGTGAACTGTGTGACAAATCAAATTAGTGTGGGGTGGAGAAAATAATGGAAAATATATGTCATAAGGATGAAATGACACCGAGGGAAAGGGCAGAGGCCATAAGTGCCGGGGAAGAAGCAGATCGTATTCAATGCTGTCCCTTTGTAGGTGAAGTGGGAGCAAAATTTATCGGAGTTAAGGTATCCGAATTATGCCATGATTATAAGCTGCTGGCTAAAAATGAAATAAATCTTTATAGAACATTTGGCTTTGATTCTGCCGGAGGGGGTCCTAACCTATTTGGTATTGCAGAGGCTATGGGTACGGTTCTGGCATATCCTGACAATGACATGCCCTATGTGGATGTACCGGTGGTAAAAAAATATGAGGATATAGATAAGCTTGAACCTGTAAATCCATATAAAGATGGAAGGCTGCCGCTGTTTTTAGAGGCTGCAAAATTTATAAAACAGGAAATAGGCAGTGAGGTTGATATTTCGAGTGATTTTGGAGGACCTTTCACTACGGCGGCATCTTTGAGGGGCGTAGATGTCTTTCTGAGAGATACGTTGAGAAACCCCGAATGGGTGCATAAGCTTTTAAATCTGGCTACCGAGAGCATTTTCAATTATATAGATGCAGTTTGCAGAATAGGTGTAAAGCCATGTATTTCCGAACCGGTGGCTTCTCTTACGGTTATAAGTCCTAGACAATTCAGAACTTTTGTCAAACCCTATTTGAAAAAATGTGTTGACAGGATAATAGAAAAATTCGGAAGTGCGCCGACGGTTCATATATGTGGGAACACCAGGGGAATATTAAAAGACATAGCGGATACCGGAATTCAAGTTTTTAGTGTGGATAATGTGGTGGATCTGGCAGAGGTTAAAAAATCCATTGGTGACAGAGTTGGCATAATGGGAAATGTAAAACCCATAGAGACAATGTGCAATGGTACGAAAGATGATATTTTTAAGGAATCAAGAGAATGTATCAAAAAAGCTTATGACAATCCCAGGGGATTTATTTTAAGCACCGGCTGCAAAGTTCCTATGGCCACTTCTAGGGAAAATATAGAATTTCTTATGGATGCTGCCAGAACTTATGGAAAGTACCCTATAGCGGACAATATTTAACATGTGATCCTCCTTTTAAACCGATTTCATTTTGATGGTGCTTTAAAATAAATATGGCAAATATGATATAATAATATAGACAAAGTTGGATATTATATACAGTAACTGATATTGAGAAGTGTATAACTGCATCTGCAGTAAAATAGAATAAATTTAAAAGGGGGTCGGCGTATAGTGTTTCAATATACTGAAAAAAATAAAGGGAAAGATGAGGGTATCCTGCTTAAAAAAGTAAATATTGTAGGAAACTTATGTGCTGGATATGGAGAAATTGTGGTGAACCAATTGTACCAGAACTGCAGTCATGAAGACATAGAAGGGGTATATGTGTTTCCATTGCCAACTACGGCAGTTATTTCAGGGTTTGAAGCGGAAATAGGCGGCAGGACTTTGAAGGCTATGGTGGAAGAGAAGGATAAGGCACTTAAAATTTATGAAAATGCCAGGGCCCGAGGCGAGAGCATCTTCCCTCTTGAGGAGTTCAGCCCGCATTATTTCAAGATAGGAATAGGAAAGATAATATCGGGAGAAACTGTAAAGATAAAATTATCCTATGTTGAGGAGCTTGATTATAAAGACAGCAGCTTTAAACTCACTATCCCGGCAGTTTCAGTACCTAAGATAATAAAAAATAAATCCGGGTTTGAAACTTTAAGGGACAGTTTTACAGGCGAATTTGGCAGAAAGACAGTAGGAGGGGATTTTGAGTTCAAGATCAACATAATAGTTGAATCTTTAAGCAGAGTTGATTTTAGATGTCCTTATCATACCATAAATGTGGAAAGGGAGGGTGATACAGTAGCCAAGATAAGCTTAAATGAAAATCATCATTTTATTGACAGGGATTTTGTGCTCTTTATAGACGAGAGGGAAACTCTTGAAGCAGATGGAATGATATATGAATACGATAAAAGTGATGAGAAAAAAGGAATAGTCTATATAAGGATGATACCGAAACTTGATCCATATGAAGATGAAATAAGAGAAAATTATGTATTTTTGATTGATGTTTCCGACACGATGGAGGGAGAAAAGCTGGAACAGGCAAAAAATGCACTTCAGTTGTGTCTGAGGAATTTATCCGAGGGGGATACTTTTGACATTATAGCATTGGGGGTTAAATTGAACAGCTTTTCTAAAAATGGATTGATAAGATTTGATGCGGATTCATTGAGGGAAGCCTCCAAATGGATAGATGACCTCGATATAGAAGAGGATGCTGCCATATTCGACGGTATAAAATACAGCCTGGAAAGAGAAGGTTCTCAGAATACCATATTGCTTTTTACAGACGATCAGGTGGATGAAGAGGAAGAAATACTCGGGTATGTAAAGGAAAATATAGGTGACAACAGGATATTTACATTTGGTATAGATTCATCTGCGAACAATTATTTCTTGAATAAACTGGCCCATGAAAGTTATGGAAAAGCTGAATTTATAGATACACAGCAGAGAATTGAAGATGTGGTTCTCAGACAATTCAACAGAATCCAGAATCCACAGGTGGACAATATAAAGATTGATTGGGGAAAGCTGCAGGTGAGCTCTTCTTACCCAAGAACCATTGACTACATGTACGACAGAGAACCGTTTTCAATATTTGCAGATGTTTCCGGGGATGTATGCGGGAAAATTACTTTAAGCGGTGAAGTTCACGGAAAAGAGTATATAAGGAATATAGACATAGACAATTTCAATACGGAAGAAAATGCCAATCTGTTGAAAAAGGTATGGGCGAGGAAAAAAATAAGATCCTTGAAGATAAACATGAAATTCCAGCGTGGGGAAGAAAAGGAGAAAATGAGAAGGGAACTTATAGAACTCTCTAAACAAAACGGTTTTATAAGTCCTGAAACGACTTTTATATTTATGGAACTTAGAGAGGAACCGGTACTTGGAATTCAACTTAAAAACATAATACCTATAAAAGTGAATGAAACTACATTGGGTGAGAAGATAGACGGAAATGTGGAATCTGGATTCTGGTACAGAAGCTTTGGTTCCGGGGAAAATGAGAAAGAATATATGGATGACAACAGGTATCTGGATGAAAGATATCCGAGAGGAAAACTTCTTCGAATTATTGCCAAAAATCAATTTGCGGACGGTGCTTTTGTAGACTATGAAGACAGCAGCATGGAAGATAAGATAGAGACCACTTCCATGGTTATACTTGCTTTTGTTACTGGAAGTGAGAGAGTGGATATATATACAAATCAATTGAACAAGGCAGCGGCATTCATATGTAAAAATTATGACAGAATAGATTTTGAAGTAAGACCTGATATAATGAAACTGTCTATACTGGCATTGAATGAAATGAAGAGGGAAAAACTGCTGAAGGACAAATACATACCTCAAATGGACAGGACTGTTGAAAAATTGTATGAAGTACTTAATTCTAAAGATGAGACAAAATCTATATTTGAAAATCTAATAAAAAATTCCTTTAAAAAGAATTTGGCTTCATTGTTTGCTTTAAGTGAAAATGGAAAATATATAGAGGAGGAAATAACCATAGAAGAGGAGAGAAATTCAATATTTGATATGGCCAAGTTAGCGGTATTGAAAACATTCAATGTCTCTGGTGCTTTAAAATAAAAATATGCTGGCAGTTGTTTATGCCAGCATATTTTTTAGATATTACCGCGAAGAAAAGCGGCAATTTTATCAATAGGTATATCCACCAAAGTATTCTTATCCGTATTTTCAGAACAGGAGTCGGATTCCAAATTGCAATTATTTGCCAGGGAATATGGATCATCGGTAATAATCCTTGGCTGTTTCGACGGTTCTTCTTCAAGCCTTATAAAATATTTGTTTACCCCAAGCAGCGTTCCAGTAAAATTATATCCGCAGGAATTTCCGCCTGTTGTATATACAGTTACCTTGTTTCCTATATATTTTTTTAGATTATCTATGAAATTAAGAGATCTTATACTGTTACAGTTATTGGAACCTATCTCCCTGTTTTCTTCATGGTTTTCATCTATGTCTACAGGATCATAATCTGAAGATGATCTTTCATCGTCAATGTAATAACTTTCGTCGTTGATGCCTGTTGTGATATTCGAAGGGTGCCTCCTAGAATGGCTTCTGTGGTGTCTGCTCATATACTCAACTCCTTTTCGTAGTAATGTAGATACAGGAATCTAACCCTAATTTATAATATGATGCAGAGTCAATTTGTGACATTAAAATCAATTCAAAATTTTAACTTTGTTTCCTTCATTTAAGAAGGTCAATCCCGTCGATACTATATTATCTCCCGAATTTATTTTTGAAGACAATATTTCAGTTCTTTTGTCATTTGAAAGTCCTGTATCTACGGATATTTTCCTTATTTTATTATTTTTTACCACATACAGGTATGAGACGCCGTTTTCAATCTTTATAGCTTCATTGGGAACTGTGAGTATGTTATCCTTCTTTTTGTCGGCAAGAGATATTTTGGAAAACATACCCGGTTTCAAACTGCCGTCGGAGCTGTTTATTTTTATTTTAACTGGGTATTTCTGAGTCTTGCTATCTATATCGGCAGCTATGTTGTCTACAGTACCGGTGATTTTTTTATTTTTTGCAGAGGGAATAGTTATATCCACAGATTGTCCTACTTTAATTTTGGAGAGCATGTTGTCAGGTAAATTTACCTTTGCAATAAGTGAACTTAAATCCAGTATGATTACGGAAGGCTGTGTTGTCGGGGAAATCTCCCCCTCGTGGATATTGACGGCAGATACAACTCCGGAAACAGGTGATCTGACTGTGGTGTCGTCAATTTGGGATTGAATTGATTTTGTTCCGGCTTCAGCCTGAGCTACCTGGGCTTGTGCAACTTCAACGGATTCAGGACCGATTTTTTGTTTTAGCAGGTCTAGATTTTGCTGTGCTGCAGACAGTGCAGCAGAGGAGGTCTTTAATTTTGTACTGGCACTGTCCAGATCTTGTTTTGCCGCGGCACCGGCGGAGTACAGGTTCTGAATTCTGTCATAGCTGGTTTTGGCATCGTTGTAGTTTATCTGTGCTGTTTCAAGGGACTGCTGGGCCTGAAGCACCGGCTGTTCTACTCCGGAACTTCTGGTTTTGTTTAAATTGGCGTTGGCGGAATCAACGCTTGCCTGCTGCTGTTCCAATTGGGCTTTCAATGAAGTTGAATCGAGGGTAAAAAGTATGTCGTCCTTTTTGACTGAACTGCCTGCTTTTACATTTAAACTCTGTATTTTACCAGGTGATTTAGGAGATATAGAGATTTCTTTATCTATGTCCAGTTCTCCGGGGTAATCTACGGTCGTGGCTATAGAACCCAGCTTTGCCTGTGTTACTTTTACATTTTTAATCTGATTTTGGGATTCTGTTTTTTTATTCTTAATTATATTGTGTACTATGGCAAAAACCATTAAGGCTGCTAATATGATCAGTACTATTTTCCATATAATTTTTTTGAATTTCAAAGCATTGGGATTCATTTTTATACCTCCTGAATTTCTACATGTTTTTTCTTTTTAAAGATGTGTTTTTTCAAATCGTCCATTAATGTGTAAACTATAGGCAATATTATAGGAGTAAAAATAGTGGAAGCAATCATTCCACCGATAACTATAACAGACATGCTCGATTTCAATTCACTGCCTTCCCCTATGGAAAGGGCGGAAGGGAGCATACCTACAATCATGGTGGCAGATGTCATTATTATGGGTCTTAACCTTCTCTCGCCGGATTCTATCAGGGCTTCTCTCAAATTCTTCCCACGTTTCATGAGCGTATTTGTGTAGTCAATCAGAAGAGTGCCGTTTTTAGATGCCAGTCCATCCAGCATTATAAGTCCTATCATGGACATTATATTTAAAGTTTTCCCGGTGATGGCCAGTATACCAAAAGCCCCGATTAGGGCACAAGGCAAAGATATCATTCTTATAAAAGGTGTGAGGAATGATTCATAGAGCACAACAAGTATCATGTAAATTAAAACCAATGAAATGATCAGTGCTTCTATAAGGGAGGTAAAACTGTCTTTCATGTCCTCTTGATTTCCACCAAATTTTATTTCATATCCCTCCGGCAGGGAAAATGATTTTAATTTTTTAGATAAAACTTTATTTATTTCTCCAAGTGTTTTACCCTGAATGTTGGCAGAAATAGTGACCGCATCCTGTCTGTTTTGTCTTGATATGGACTGCGGGCTGTCCGCCCTTGATATGGTGGCAATTTCATTTAAGGGAATTGATTCGCCCGATTGATTGAGTATATTTACGGAGCCTATATCCGATGGAGTTTTTATATCTCCATCCTGGAATTTGACCATTATGTCATAGTCATTTCCATTCGTCCTGTATATGCCTCCGGGGGAACCTTCGATTGCCAGCCTAAGAACCGAAGATACATCCTGTGTGGTTATACCATATTGTGAAGCAGCTAGCTTGTCTATCTGCACCCTGAATTCACTTTCGCTTATTTTTGAAGAATTATCCACATCTATGACCCCGGGAACGTTTTTCACTATATTTTCTACCTTGTTTGATATTTCATTTATTGTGTGAGTATCGCTGCCCAATATTTGAATTGATATGGGCTTGGAACTTCCGCTTCCAACATCGGACTCAACTACGGAAAAATCCGTACCGGATAGGGAAAGATTAGCCCATCTTCGGAGTCCTTTTGCTATATTCGATTGAGATTTCTTCCTTTCTTTTTTGGGCTTAAGTTTTACATATATACTTGCGGAATTTGAATTTCCACCCATCAGGCTGGCATTGTCAGCTCCCACTGAAGAATAGTAGCTAGAGATTTCAGGCATTTTATGTAGATGATTTTCAACCTGTTTCACAGTTTTATCCATTTGGTTTAAGCTGGAACCTGAATCAAAGGTCATATTCACATTAAACATGCTTTGATCGGTAGTTGGTATAAATTCTGTGCCGATGGCGCCGGCCGGTATAAGCAGGATGACGGCTATTAATCCTGCTATGCTGAGTAAAAGCACCCTTTTTCTGTGATCCAGCGACCATATGAGGACCTTTTTATATGTTATTGTCACATTGTCTATGGAAGACGAAATCGTATTGAATATTTTGTAAAGCCAACTTTTCTTAAATCTTTCCATCTTTCCGGAAGATATTTTATTTTTGGAATCTTCTTTTCCCTTAAAGAATCTGGAAGCCAGCATGGGAGTTATTGTAAAGGATACAAACAGAGAAAACAGCGAAGCAGCAGTTATGGTAAGTCCGAATTCCTTAAAAAATTTTCCTACCATGCCTGATATAAATGCTACTGGAGTGTATACGACCACGTCGCAGAGAGTTATTGCAATAGCTGCAAGACCTATTTCCATGCGGCCGTCTATGGCAGCGGATTTGGGATCCTTTTTCATGGCAAGGTGGCGCTGTATGTTGTCGAGTACGACGATTGAATCATCTACTAGAATACCTATGCACAATGACAGTGCCATGAGAGACATCATATTCATGGTAAATTTAAATATGTACATTATAAAGAAAGTTGATATTAGGGAAGTAGGTATTGCTATCAGGACAATAAGCGATGATTTCCAGCTCCTTAAAAATATAAGCAGTACTATGGCAGTTGTAATTATGCCTTCCATTAAAGTATGTTTTATCTGGGAAAGAGAGGAGTTTATAAATGTAGTGCTGTCATAGGCGGTTTCAAGTTTAATACCGCTTGGGAGCTGCTTTTTGATTTTTTCAAGTTCTGATTTTATGTTGTTCACGGCTTCTACTACATTTGCATCACTTTGTTTCTGGATGCTTATTCCAATAGTTTTTTTACCATTTATCCTCATGCGTTGATTCTCTTCTGGGTATTCCAGATTTATATCTGCTATGTCAGACAGGCGGACCGTACTTTCATCTTTGGCAGGTATTATTAAGTTCCTGACTTCATCTAGATTTTGAAATTCACTTGTAACTCTTACAGGCTGATTTAAGTTCTCCTGTTTTATCTGTCCTGCCGGTATATTTATATTTTCAGCCTGCAGTTTTGAAATCAGGGTGTTTACATTTACTCCATTGAATTCCAGGGCAGCTTTATTCAACTTTATTGTAAGCTGTTTTTTTTGTATGCCCTGCAGGGTTACATTTCCGACACCCTGTACTTTTTGAAGGTTTTCTACTATATTATTTGCTTCATTGTAAAGTTCATCTTGTGATACATTTCCTGATAAGGACAACATCAAGACAGACATGGAATTTGTATCTATTTTGAATAAAACCGGTTTATCTGCATTTTTGGGAAGCTTAGCCTGGGCGTTGTCTACAGCTTTCTGTACATCTAAAAAAGCCGTGTTCATGTTTACATTGCTCTTAAACGTTATAATAGTTTGTCCAACACCTTCTTTGGATGTGGATTGGATTTTTTCGATGCCGCTTATACCTGATATGGCATTTTCAATGGGTTTTACTATGTCTTCCTTGATATCCTCGGAACTGGCGCCTGCATATGTAGTGGATATGGAAATTACAGGTACGTCGACGGATGGCATAAGATCTGCCCCGATGTGAGTATAGCCGAACACACCAAGGCCCAGTAGAAAAAGTATTACCATGGTTATGGCAGCCGGCCTCTTTACGGATAGCTCTGTTAAATTCATTTTTCCCTCCTCTTTATATGTGTTGCATAGCTTAAATTATAAATGTATGTAAAAGAAAATTCAAGAATTGGCAATAAATTTTGTAGTTATGAATTTAATCAGAAAAATGAAGGAATATCAATCATTTTTTATGTAATGCAGTGAAATTATGATTTAAAACTTGTATTTTCCCATAAAAATACTGTAAATGAAGTTGAAAATTCAAAAGTAGTATGCTATACTAAACATAATTTAGTGAAAGTTATTTTCACTTGGTGGAAATAAAATAAAACTTGCAATTGTAGATTATTTTTTAAAATTCAAAAAAGTATTTGAAAGTCGTATTTGACAGTATATGTGCTTTAGAAATATGTGTTGTTTTGAATTCAATATATATGGTGAAATAAAAAGTAAAATGACTTTCAAAAAGTTGGAAGAGAGGTAAATTAAATTGATTGGTGTGAAAAATGGTGTGCATTTGA